>Ga0315336_1000532_pt1 | contig 101224 bp, 100 predicted proteins | sample ASW5metaG_FD_204512 | JGI IMG/M metagenome (GOLD analysis project Ga0315336, IMG submission 204512) | Ammonia-oxidizing marine archaeal communities from Monterey Bay, California, United States - ASW #5 | ecosystem: Environmental > Aquatic > Marine > Intertidal zone | place: USA: California...
TGTAGTCGACCACGTCGGCGGCGAATATGGCAGCTAGGCGGCGTTCCACTGAAGACATCTCCCTCAGGCGAAATATTATCCGATTACCCGGGGAATGCTAGTTCGCGCCGACGGCGGCTTTTGGCACATTGGTCGATTCAAGACCACTGGGAGAATGTCGGCGATACCCCTGGGAACTGCCGGACGCGTGATCGACCGCCAGAACCTGTAGAAACAAGTGGTGGCAATGCCGTGCTTGACCGCGATGCGATCAGCTAATTTTGGCCCGATGGCGAAGTCACATTTGTTTGAATTGAGCTAGTTAATTTGCTTGATAGCTTAGTTTTCGGATCGGTTGGACATTCGAATGTAGGAGTGAAATGTCGTGGCAAGCGGCTTCAGCGTGAAGGAACACATACCAGCTAACCCGGAGCAGGTATGGGCTTATCTCACCGACTTCGACAATGCCCAGAAGTGGATGCCGGGCATTGATCGAATGGCGTTACCTGTTGGGCAGATTCTTGAGACAGGGTCGGTCCTCACGTTTAATGCGAGGGGCAAAGATCGCGAAACACGCGTGACGGCCCTGGAAAAGGGTAAGAGACTGGCACTGACATCCAAGCAAGGCGGCGTGACCGCCACATACGAGTATTTACTGGCGCCGGTCCCTGATGGTGCGGAAATTACGTTGAATGCAAGATGTAAAGCCACTGGGTTCTGGAAGCTACTTCATCCTGTAATAGTTATTGCAATGAAGAAGGCGGATTCACCTCAACTCGTAAACTTGAAGGCCTTGATAGAGCGGTCCGAGTAGCTTGAAAACACAAATCTGCTATCGAGGTCGGCGTATCTTATTAGCACACAAGAGAATCGGCCTCATGCGGCCTGACAGGCAGCTGCTGAAGCCTTGGCCGACTTTAGCCCACAAGGCCCGCGAGAAATGCGGTGTTTGGCCCGGCGCGAATCGACCCAAATTTCGAATAGGGTTTTGGTCCGTCACGAAAACCACCGTTTTGGCCCTGGCTTTCACTACGCCTTGTCTGCTATATCGCGGCCTTCGCGCCAGCCACGGAGACGGTCATGCGCCAAGGCAGTTACGATCGCAAAACCAAAGAGACCGATATAAAGGTCGCCGCCAATCTCGACGGCACCGGCAGCTATGACGTCGCAACCGGCATTGGCTTCCTCGACCATATGCTTGAGCAACTGTCTCGGCACAGCCTGATGGACCTGAGCGTCAAGGCCGTTGGCGATTTGCATATCGATTTCCACCACACCACCGAAGACACCGGGATTGCCATCGGGACCGCGGTTTCAGCGGCGCTCGGTGATCGCGCCGGCATCACCCGCTACGGCTCGGCACTGATCCCCATGGACGAAACCTTGACACGGGTGGCGATCGACTTGTCGAACCGGCCCTATCTCGTGTGGCGCGTCAATTTTTCCCGGCCGAAGCTCGGCGACATGGATACCGAACTGTTCAAGGAATGGTTTCAAGCCTTCGCGCAAGCCGCGGGCGCCACGCTGCACGTGGAAACATTGTACGGCGAGAACAACCATCACATTGTGGAATCTTGTTTCAAGGGTTTGGCCCGCGCCTTGCGCGCCGCGGCGACCGTCGACGATCGGCATGCCCAGGTACCATCCACCAAGGGCGTGCTCTAGGAGCCGGTGATGCGCGTCGCCATCATTGATTATGGATCGGGCAATTTGCGCTCGGCGGCCAAGGCGGTCGAGCGTGCCGGCCGGGAAAGCGGCCTCGAATGCACGGTGGCGGTAACCGCTGAGGCCGACGTGGCGGCGGCCGCGGATCGCGTGATCCTACCGGGTGTCGGGGCGTTCGCCGACTGCATGCGTGGCTTGACCGCGGTCGACGGCATGGTGGCGGCGCTCAAATCCGCGGTCATTGACGCCGGCCGGCCGTTTCTCGGCATTTGTGTCGGTATGCAATTGCTGGCCAGTCGCGGCCGCGAACACGGTGTGCATGGCGGCCTGGATTGGATCGCCGGCGATGTCGTGCCGTTTCGGCCGGCGAGCCCGGACATCAAGATTCCGCATATGGGCTGGAACGGCTTGTCGATTAAACAACCGCATCCGCTACTGGCCGGCATCAGCCAAGACGATCACGTCTATTTTCTGCATTCCTATCGCATGGAATTGGCTGACAGAGACGTGATAAAAGCCGAAGTAAACCACGGCGAGCCGGTTGCGGCGGTGCTTGCCAAGGACAATATAGTGGGCACGCAGTTTCATCCTGAAAAGAGCCAGAAGATCGGCCTCAGGATTATCGCTAATTTTTTGAATTGGCGACCGTAAGTCAGAATGCGTTGAGGAAGGATTAGAGGGTAATGAATAAGTCGGTCGGTACGCTGGTCGAGCGCCTTGTCGACGTTGTCGGCACTGATTTGGAGGATCTTTGCGAAGCCGCCAACCAGGCGATCTTGGATGGTAACGGTTTCGGATGGCTGTCGCCGCCGCCACGGCAGGTGATGGAAACCTATTGGCGCGGCGTGCTCATGGTGCCGGAACGCGAGTTGTTCGTTGCCCGCCTGGACAGCCAGATCGTTGGCTCCGCACAATTGTTGAAGCCACCGCCGAATAATGAGGCCGGCGCGCATATTATGACGTTGATGACGTTCTTCGTCGCCCCTTGGGCGCGCGGCCTTGGGCTTGCGCGCGGGCTGTTGGTGGCCACCGAACAGGCGGCGCGGGCTGCAGGCTTCCTGCAGCTCGACTTGGACGTGCGAGAGACGCAAGAGGCGGCCATCAAGCTCTATGAAGAATCCGGTTTCACCCGCTGGGCTGTGCGCGAGAAGTACGCGCGCATCGACGGAAAATTTGTGACCGGCTACTTTTATACGAAGGACTTGGCGCGATCGCCCAAAGTCCAGCAAAACCGTCGCAAAAAGCAAGAGAAGACGGCGGCGCAATCGGAATCCATGGCGTGAATCTCTACCCGGCCATTGATCTGAAAGATGGCCGTTGCGTTCGCTTGATCAAGGGCGACATGGCCCAGGCGACGGTGTTCAACGACAATCCGGCGGCGCAAGCGGCGGCGTTCGCCGAGGCCGGCTTCAAGTGGCTACATTTGGTCGATCTGAACGGCGCCTTCGCCGGCCAGCCGGTCAATCGAGACGCGGTCACCGCGATCCTCGATAAGACCGATCTGCCGTGCCAACTCGGCGGCGGCATTCGCGACTTGGCCACCATGGAATTCTGGCTCGACCGCGGTATCCGCCGCGTCATTCTGGGAACTCTAGCCTTGCACGACCCGGACTTGGTCATCGACGCCTGCCGGCGGTTTCCTGGTCGCGTCGCACTCGGGCTCGATGCCCGCGACGGCCGCGTCGCGGTTGCCGGTTGGGCCGAACAGTCCGACATGCCGGTGCTCGACCTGGCGCGGCGTTTCGAGGATGCCGGGGCGGCGGCCATCATCTATACCGATATCGATCGCGACGGCGTTCTCGGCGGTGCCAACGTGGCGGCCACCGCGGCGTTGGCGGCGGCGGTGTCGACGCCGGTCATTGCCTCGGGCGGGGTCGCGTCGATCGAAGACATCGTGGCACTGAAAGCGGCCAACAACGCGCCGGGAACCACCATCGACGGCGCCATCATCGGCCGGGCGCTCTATGACGGGCGCATCGACGCGGATGCCGCCCTGGGCGCGGCCGGCGTGTAGAATGCTGAAGGTTCGGATCATTCCCTGCCTCGACGTCAAGGACGGCCGCGTCGTCAAGGGCGTCAATTACGTGAATTTGCGCGATGCCGGCGATCCGGTCGAACAGGCCAAGCTTTACGACGATCAGGGTGCGGACGAGCTTTGTTTCCTCGACATCACCGCCAGCCATGAACGCCGTGACATTATTTTCGATGTCGTCGCGCAGACGGCCGAGCAGTGTTTCATGCCGCTCACCGTCGGCGGCGGCGTGCGTGGCGTCAGCGACGTTCGAAAACTGTTGCTGGCCGGCGCCGACAAGGTGTCGATCAACACCGCCGCCGTAGAGCGCCCCGACTTGGTGCGGGAGGCGGCGCAAAAGTTCGGCTCGCAATGCATCACCGTGGCGCTCGACGCCAAGGCGACAGCACCCGGCCAATGGCAGATATTCACCCATGGCGGGCGCCGGGAAACCGGCAGGGAGGTTGTCGATTGGGCGCGTCAGGTGGTCTCGCTCGGTGCCGGCGAAATTCTTCTGACTTCGATGGACCGCGACGGCACCCGCGGCGGCTTCGATCATGCCTTGACCCGCGCCGTCGCCGACGCCGTGCCGGTTCCGGTGATCGCCTCCGGTGGCGTCGGTACGTTGGATCACCTGGTCGACGGCGCCCGCGAAGGCCACGCCCAGGCGGTCTTGGCCGCGTCGATCTTTCACTACGGTGAGTATACTATCGGCGAGGCCAAGCGTCACATGCACGACGCCGGTATCGCTGTTCGCGTGTAAAGCGCCGACCTTGGATCGGGATGACAGGCCGGGTTGCCCATGCTAGGGAGGGCAGCGTCTCAAACTGTCACGTCGGCGGGGCTCTCAGCCATGACCAATCAATCTGACCCGGCCTTGGTGGTCGATCGGCTCTACACGGTGATTGATGCTCGTCGCCGGGATAGGCCGAAAGGGTCCTACACGACCAAGTTGTTCAAGAAAGGCACCGCTAAGATCGCGCAAAAAGTTGGCGAAGAAGCGGTCGAGACGGTCATCGCGGCGATGCGCAAAGACAACGCCGAATTGATCGAAGAGAGCGCCGACCTGCTCTATCACCTGCTCGTGCTGTGGGCGGATGCGGGGCTGCGGCCCGAGCAGGTTTGGCAAGAATTGGAACGCCGGGAACAGCATTCGGTCGTCGATGACAAAAAGAAAAACCTGCCCAAACAACAAAGCGCGTGACGGATCACAATGATGGCTTACGACCCAGATAACATTTTTGCAAAGATTCTTAGGGGCGAGCTGCCTTGCAAAAAGGTTGCGGAATCCGACCATTCCCTGGCGTTTCATGACGTCAATCCGAAAGCGCCAGTGCATGTGTTGGTCGTGCCTAAAGCGGGTTACGTCGACTACCAGGATTTCATGGAGCGAGCGTCGGACCCGGAAATCGTCGACTTTTTCCGCTTGGTGGACCAAGTGGCCAAGGATATGGGCGTCTCCGACCAAGGCTATCGCGTGGTCTCCAATAAAGGCGCCCGTGCCGGCCAGATCATCTTCCATTTCCATGTACATGTCTTCGGCGGCCGGCCTTTTGGCGGCCTGATCCGGGAAAACGACCCGCTGTTGCGTGACGCTCAGTCGCCGGCGGATTAAGCCACTAAGCCGCTTCAGCCGTCGTCCTTGGCGCGCCGCCGTCGCCGACGCTGGGGCGGCACCTCGGCTATCTCCGTGGGCAGATCTCTGGCGTCATCGAGCACGTACACGGCCATCGGCTCCTGCCGCCCGCGCACCTCCAATTCATGGGATGGAAAGGCCGAGAGGTCGACGCCCGCGGTCTCCGCCACGCGGCGCGATACCACCAACTGGCTGCCGAATTCCTTGTTGGCGACTTCCAGCCGGCTTGCGGTGTTCACCGCGTCACCGATCGCCGTCAAGGAAACCGCGCTGGCGTAGCCCATTTCGCCGACAATGACCGGGCCGACATGAATGCCGATGCCGATGCGCATCGGCTCGGGCAAGTCGTTTTTCAACGACGCGTTCATTTCGGTTAGCGCTTGCGACATCTGCCGTGCTGCCCTGAGCACGTCGCGGCAGCCTTGTTCCGGGCCGGATTCGATGCCGAACAGCGCCATGACGCCGTCGCCGATAAACTTGTCGAGCTTACCGTCGGCCGATTCGATCGCCATGCCCATATAGCGAAAATACTGATTGATAACGAAGACCACGTCGTATGGCAGTTTTTGTTCGGAGAACTTGGTGAATGACCTGAGATCGGCGAACAAGATGGCAATATTGCGTTCGCTGCCTTGCAGATAGGCCGGCCGGCTGAAGCCGTCGCGCGGCTGGGCACTCGCCGGCAGCAAGGGAATGACGGTGACGTTGCCAACGGGCCGCGTTTGACAGGCCAGGCGTACGCCCTCTGTGGCGCCGACGCGGCGCAGGACCTTGTTCTCCGCCTCGCTCGGTTCCGGCAGGTCGGCGGCGCTTTCGACGATGCGGACGCGGCAGGTTGAACACCGGCCCCGGCCGCCGCAGACCGCGGCGTGGGGCACGCCGCCTTGCTGGCTCGCCTCGAGAACGGTCATGCCTGGCTGCACCGCGATAGCGCGCCCGTCCGGGTAGGTGACGCGCACTAAACCGCGGCGCCGCTCGATCACATAGGCCAGGCCGCGCAAGCTGCCGAACACCGCAAGAAAACCGATCATGACGTTGTAGGTGATGTCCCGTGTCGCGTAGGCCCAGGGTGCCGCGCCGGGCACGAGCCCGGTGCTTTCGGCAAACTGCCGGCGGAAATCCGCGCTCTCCCAAAGCACCGCCACCTCGCGGGCACCTTGGACAAAGCCAAGCAACGACAATACCGGTACCAATAGGGCCACCGTATAAAGATAGGGCACGGTTCGGCCGTACCACGGCCTCAAGCGTAGCCAGAAATGAATACCGAGACAGCCGTGAACCCAGGCGAGAACCAACGCCAACGACTGCATTATTGTATCGGCCGGACTGCTGATCCAGGTTGAAACGATGACGAACGCATAGCTGTCCGTAACACCGAATTCTTCATGAAGAAGCCGCGTTCCGATAATATGCATTACGATCAGTGCTGGAATGGCGAGGCCAAAAACGATTTGGATGACTTCACTGCGCCGGATGCCGCGCCAGGTGCGCCGAATGAACAGCGAATAGAACACCAAAAGGCCATGCAGCGAAATCGACGTGATCAGCAGGATCGTCGAAAACGGGTTTCGCCATAGGACCAGAAACACCTCTCTTCCCGCTTCCATCGCCGGCCAGGATATCAAACCCAGCGCATGATTTCCGAAGTGTGAGAAAATGAAGGCAAACAGAATCAAGCCGCTGCCCAAACGCAGGTTCCAAAGCAATTTGCGGCTGATTTTCATTCCCGATCCGGTCGCGTCACGACCGCGAGGTGCGCTCGACGATGACTTGGATCCAATGCGCTCATGGTATCAAATGGCCTATCAACGTCTTCAAATCCGCTTCCGGCCTGGCGCCGACATGGCTGATTATCTCCGCCGCCGCAATCGCCCCGAATTGACCGCATAATGCCAAATCCAGCCCTTGCGAGTAGCCGTGCAGGAAACCGGCGGCGTACAGATCGCCAGCACCGGTCGTGTCGACCAGGCTAGCGACGGGTTCGGCCGTGATCTCGTACATATGGTCGTTGGTGACGATGACCGAGCCTTTCTCGGAGCGCGTCAATGCGGAGATTTCACAATGCTGTCGAACGGCCGCCACCGCGTCCTCGAAAGTATCGACTTGGAAGAGAGAGATGATCTCCTCCTCATTGGCAAACAAAATATCGACCTGGTTCTCAACCAAGTCGACGAATTCTTCCCGGTGACGGTCGACGCAGAATGGATCGGAAAGTGTCAGCGAAATCTTCCGCTTATTGGCTGCGCAAATTGCCATCGCCTTACGGAACGCCGCCTTGCCGCCGGGCGGATCCCAGAGGTAACCCTCCAAATAGGTGACCTGGGCGGCGGCGACCAGGTCGGAATCAACGTCGTCGTCGGTGATCTCGTGCGCGGCGCCGAGATAGGCGGTCATTGTGCGTTGCGCGTCGGGCGTCACCATGATCAGGCAGCGTGCAGTCGGCGGGCCGCCGGCGGCGAGCGGCGTTTCGAAGCGGACGCCGGCGGCGCGAATGTCGTGGGCGAACACTTGGCCGAGCTGATCGTCGCGTACTTTGCCGATGAAGCCGGCCCGGCTGCCAAGCTGAGCGATACCGGCGATGGTGTTGGCGGCCGAGCCGCCGGATATCTCGACGCCGGGGCCCATCAGGCCGTAAATCTCTTCCGCCCTATCGCCGTCGATCAAGGTCATGATGCCTTTCGGCAGGTCGTTCTGCTCAAGAAACGCATTCGTCGAGCGCGTCAGGACGTCGACGATCGCATTGCCGATGCCGACGACATCGATACTCGCTTCAGCCATAATCTACGATACTCCTTGGTGCGGCGGGTGCCTGAATGACGCGGACCTGTTCCGCGCCAATTTCTCTTCGTCTCGGTGTGCAGTATAGTACCGGTCCAGGCCACCACAAGCGCCGCAACGGCGCCGCCGCCACCTCGAGAAAGAAGAAGGTCAGCTATGGAAGATCTCGTTGCCCTGAGCGCCCGCGACGCGGTCGACCGCCTCGCTGCGGGCGACCTGTCGCCGCTCGAGTTGATCGACGCCGCGGAGCGCCGCATTGCACAAACCGAGCCGCTGATCAACGCCATGCCGACCCTGTGTTTCGATCGCGCCCGAGCGCGCGCCCGCGACCTTGCGGCTAATCCGCCGACGGACTCGGGTCCCGGTTATTTGCATGGCTTGCCGGTGGCGATCAAGGATTTGGTCGACGTCGCCGGGGTTCGCACGACCTACGGCTCGCCGATCTTCGCCGATCACGTGCCGGAGACGTCCGATATTTTGGTGGAGAATCTGGAGCAGAACGGCGGCATCGTTATCGGCAAGGCCAACACGCCTGAATTCGGCGCCGGCGCCAATACATTCAACGAAGTGTTCGGCACGACGAGCAATCCCTGGGATACCACCACGACCTGCGGCGGTTCCTCCGGCGGCTCTGCCGCCGCCCTTGCCGCCGGTCAGGTCTGGCTCGCCTCGGGCAGCGACCTCGGCGGTTCGCTGCGCATCCCGGCAAGCTTTTGCGGCGTCGTCGGGTTTCGCCCCAGTCCCGGTCGGGTCGCCCACTCGCCCGGCTCCAACCCGTTCGATTCGTTGCCTATACAGGGTCCCATGGGCCGCAATGCGGCTGATACCGCGTTGATGTTGGACGCCATGACGGGGATGAGCCGATGGGATCCCTTGTCGCTGCCGGCACCGGCGCGACCGTTTCTGGAAGCTGCGATAGAGCCACGGCCGCCGGCGCGCGTTGCCTTCAGTCCGGATTTGGGATTGGTGCCAGTGCATGCGGACGTGCGCGCCGCCTGTGAAGCCGCCGCCCGGCGCTTCGCCGATTGCGGCGCGGCGGTCGAAGCGGATTGCATCGATTTCGGCGGCGCCCGCGACGCCTTTCAAGCGTTGCGAGGGGCGAGTTTTGTTACCGGGCGCCAATACCTGCTCGATCAATATCGCGATCAGTTGAAACCCGATGTGATCTGGAACATCGAATCGGGCTTGGTGTTGTCGGCGGCCGACATCGGCGCCGCCACGCGAGCGCGCGCAGATTTATTCCGCCGCACCGTGGCATTTTTCGAAACCTATGATCTGCTGTTTTGCCCGACGGTCTTAACGCCCCCCTTCAATCATGAAATTCGCTATCTGACGGAATTCGACGGCACCAAGTTCGACAATTACGTCGATTGGCTGATTCTGACATTCGTGATTACGCTGACCAGCTGCCCGACGATATCGGTGCCATGCGGCTTCACCCGGGATGGCCTGCCGGTCGGGCTGCAGATCATGGGGCCGCCGCGCGCCGATGCCGAGGTTTTGGCCGCGGCGGCGCTGGTTGAACAGACGTCGGGCTTGGCCAATGCCGTGCCGATCGACCCACGGCCGCATGCCATACCGCCGGATTGACGTCCCGGCCAAGTCATTCCCGCCATTCATCTTGTTTGCCGTCGACCGCGTGCCTACTTAGTCCCGTGAAGGAGACATCACGTCGTGTTCACAGCCTTTTCTCGTGCCTTTTCCCAAGTTCTCGATCCGACATTTCGCAAGGTGTTCTGGCGTGGCCTGATTTTGACCAGCCTTGTTTTCGTCGGCGTCGGCTGGCTGGTTTATGTGCTGACACCGGCCCTGACGGCGACGCCTTGGGACTGGGTCAATGCGGTATTGGACTACTCGGCGATCGTCGTTTTCGCGTTGCTCGCCTTCATCATGTTTCCGGCTTTGGCAACCCTGTTCATCGGTCTTTTCCTGGACGACGTCGCGGAGGCCGTCGAGCAGCGCCATTACCCGGGCGACCAGCCGGGCCGGGCCTTGCCGATGGGCGTGGCGTTCGCAGTGACCCTGCGCTTCACGCTTTTGGTCATCGTCCTCAATATCTTGGTGCTACCGCTATATGTTGTGGTTATATGGTTTCCGCCCATAAACATGTTGATATTCTACAGCCTGAACGGCTATCTTCTGGGCCGTGAATATTTCGAATTGGTGGCGCGTCGCCACGCGCCCGAGCCGGACGTTGCCAAATTGCGCAAAAGCAATGGCATGCGTGTTTTCTTGCCGGGAGTTGTGATTACGTTCCTGCTGACTATTCCGTTCGTGAATTTGCTTGCACCGATGGTGGCCACGGCGGCCATGGTGCATGTCTTCAAGCGGCTGGCGGAACGGGAACAGGCATACAGAAGGGCCGTGCCTTAAGGGAACGGCCGACAATCTGCGATGCCGCGGGGACAGTCGTTTGATGAAGGGGTGTTGCCATGTTTGGTCGGAAAAAAGACGGCACGGGATTGATAGATCAGGGACGATTGACGGACAACCATTCAACATTATCCCGGGCGAGTGCGCCGAACAGTAATCTGCAGGCCCTGACAGTGCGCGACGAGCCGGCGGCGCCGGCTTTCAACGCGGACATCGCCAAACGGTTTCATAGCGACATTCCACGCGCTCCGGCGCCATCTTCCCCGGCCATCGTGACCAGCCCATCGACGGTGCCGGAGCCCAAGACGCTCATGGTCGGTCAGGACATTTGCTTGAACGGCGAGATCACGGCCTGCGACCGGCTGGTGGTAAAGGGTCGGGTTGATGCCCAAATATCCGATTGCCGGCGCCTGGAAATATCCGATACCGGCACCGTCACCGGGACCGCAGAAGTCGAAGAGGCGGAAATCGATGGCAATTTCGACGGCAGTTTGATCGTCAAGGGCTGCTTGGCGGTGCGCGCCAACGGCCGCATTCAGGGCGACATCCATTATGGTGAGCTCAAGATCGCGCAAGGCGGCAAGATCCGCGGCAAGATTGATATTCTAAGCGCGCTCGCCCAGGGGACTGGCGACGACGACACGCGCCGGGAAACCAGCAGCGATAAAGATCTTGTATCGATGTCGTTGGATCAACCCGCGGCCGAGTAAAACACATTCGCCATCCGCGTCTCCCATTCCGCCGACCGGGCTCGGTATGGGCGAATACCGCTCTAGTCATGGTATTGGGTGCGGGATGTGCGCAAAATCCGCCGTCCTTAGAACCGACTGCATTGAGCCCGCCGGCCGCAGCAACGGCACCGCTGCAGGCGGTGGCAAAGCCGCCACCGGCCGCGCCCCGGGTCGATCCGCCGCCTAAGCCGGTGCCGGATCCGAAGGAACTGTTGGGTGCCGGGCCGAGCGACGTGAAGACACGGCTCGGCCGCCCAGCCCATGTTTGGCGCGAAGCGCCAGGCGCCATGTGGCAATATGTGACGGACGTTTGTGTCCTCAGCATCTATTTGCATGCCGCCGAATCAGGCCTGAAAGTCATCGCCGTGCAGGCCCGCGACCGCCGGGACGGCCGGCCGGCCGAAGCCTCGTGTTATGCCGGGTTCGTGGCCGGATCGACCTGACGTGGCTGTCAGGCGATCGCCTTGGCCTTGTAGCTGCAAAGATCGTTGACGATGCAGTTCGGGCAATCTGGCTTGCGCGCCTTGCAGACATAGCGACCATGCAGGATGAGCCAGTGATGGGCATGGCGTTTGTAGGCGTCCGGGACGACGCGTTCCAGCTTGGTTTCAACTGCTAGCGGCGTCTTGCCGGTGGCGAGCGAAGTCCGGTTGCCGAGCCGAAACAAATGGGTGTCGACGGCGATGGTCGGCGCACCGAAGGCGATGTTCATGACCACGTTGGCGGTCTTGCGGCCGACACCAGGCAAGGCTTCCAGGCTTTCGCGGTCCTCTGGCACCGTGCCGTCGAACCTGTCCAAAAGCATCTGGCTCAGGCCGATCACGTTCTTGGCCTTATTGCGGTAGAGGCCGATGGTCTTGATATAATCACGGACGGCCGCTTCACCCAGCGCCACCATGGCGGCCGGATTGTCGGCCTTGACGAACAATGGACCGGTTGCCTTGTTGACGCCTTTGTCCGTCGCTTGCGCGGACAGGACCACGGCGACCAGAAGCGTATAAGGGTTGATATAATCGAGTTCGCCCTGCGGTTCCGGATCGGCCGCCGACAAGCGCTGAAAGAACGCCTCGATATCCTTTTTCTTCATGACAGGCGTTATAGCGAGGTGTAGAGCAAATTTCGACCATGCGGAAACGTTTGACCGGGATTATTTTGCGTCGTGGCCAGGAGCGCGTCGCCTTGCGATGTGGGACATCGGATAAGACGCGCGACGCCGCCACGGCGCAAAAGAACCCGGTCAAACGTTTCCGTATGGTCGAAACTTGCTCTAGGTTAGCTACAAGTCGGCGCGAAAGGGTCGTGGAGTAGGATTGATCTTGGAGGTACCGCGGCAGTTGTTCGATGCCGAGTTGCGGCCCAATCGGTCGTTGTCGCGGCCTGGTTTCGCCGTTCTCATGGCGCTGGTCACAATCGTCGGCTTTGGCGTCGGCACAGCTTTCATGATGATCGGCGCCTGGCCGGTGTTCGGGTTTTTCGGCCTTGCCGTGGTCGCGGTGTATGCTGGCTTCCGTTCGAATTATCGCGCGGCGCGGTTGGTTGAACGACTGCGTCTATGTAACCGCGATCTCACCGTTTGGCGCATCGCGCCCGACGGCCGAACGAATTCCAGGGTGTTTCCGCCTTATTGGGTGCGGGTCTGGACGGAGTCTGATTCAGCGGTGGAAAATCGCCTTACACTGCGCAGTCACGGCCGCGAGCTCGAGATCGGCCGGTTCCTAAGCCCGGGCGAGCGCTGCGACCTGGCGGCGGCCCTGCGCGACGCCCTCGGCCGCCTCCGCACCGTCGAAAACCGGATCAGTCCTTGAGGCCCAACACATCGACCATGTCGTAGAAGCCGGCCGTCTTACCGTGGCTCCATAGCGCGGCACGGACCGCGCCGCGGGCGAATATCGATCGGTCGCCGGCCTTGTGGGTGATTTCGATGCGCTCGTCGTCGGCGGCAAAAATCACGCTGTGCTCACCGACCACGTTGCCGCCGCGCAATGCCGCATAACCGATGCTGCCGCGTTGGCGCTCGCCGGTGATGCCGTCGCGGCCGCGGGCTGCGTTTGCGTCGTGATCGATGCCCCGGCCCGCCGCCGCCGCGCGCCCGAGCATCAAGGCCGTACCGGACGGCGCGTCGACCTTGTGGCGGTGGTGCATTTCGATCACCTCGATATCATAATCGTCGCCCAACGCGGCGGCGATGCGCCGGGTGAGTTGCGTCAGCAAATTGACCCCAAGGCTCATATTGCCGGCCATCACCACGACGGTATTTTCAGCACCGGCACGGATCGCGGCTTCGTCTTCGGCCGAGCAGCCAGTGGTGCCGATGATATGGGCGGTGCCGGTTGCCGCGGCCAAGGCGGCATGGTTGACCGTCGCCGCCGGCACCGTGCAGTCAAGGATCGCATCGGCGCCGGCGATGACCGATGCCGGGTCCGAGGCAACAGCGAGATCGACTGGGTCGATGCCGATCATCTGCCCCAGGTCCTTGCCGATCTCTGAGGTTCCCGGCTGTTCGGTGCCGCCGGCCAGGACCGCACCGGGCGTCTGGTGAATTTGTCGCAACAGCATGCGGCCCATGCGCCCGCCGCAGCCCATGACGGCGATTTTAATGTCGGGCATAGTTGGGACTCCCTCGTCGATTGGAGATCGCCGATTATCGCAGCCGTTGGATTTCAAGCAAGTCGAGCGCCGGTGGAGAAATCGGTTATTCCGTCAAGTCTTCCCAGAAGTCCTTGACCCGACCGAAGAATCCATCGCTTTGCGGGGAGTTGGATTCGGTCTTGGCTTCTTGGCGAAACTCGGCCAGAAGCTCTTTTTGGCGCTTGGTCAGATTAACCGGCGTTTCTGTGACGGTTTGAATGTACATGTCGCCTTTGTTTTGTCCGCGCAGGCCGGGCATGCCCTTGCCGCGCAGCCGGAATTGTCGGCCGGTTTGCGTCCCTGCGGGGATCGACACCCGGCTGCGGCCGCCTTCGACGGTCGGCACTTCGATGCTGCCGCCCAACGTCGCGTCGGTCATCGGGATCGGTACTGTGCAATAGAGATGCAGGCCGTCGCGATTGAAGATCCGATGTGGCCCGATCGATAGGAAAATATAGAGATCGCCAGGTGGGCCGCCGCGCCCGCCGGCTTCGCCTTCATTGGCCAGCCGGATCCGCGTGCCGTCTTCGACACCGGCCGGAATATCGACCGACAACGTCCGTTCCTTGTGCACACGGCCCGAGCCGCCGCAGCCGCCGCAGGGCTGGTCGATGACTTGGCCGGCGCCGCCGCACGACGGGCAGGTGCGCTCTATGGTGAAAAACCCTTGCTGCGCCCGGACCCGGCCGGCGCCTTGGCAGGTTGGGCAATTCTTGGGCTTGGCACCGCCGGCAGCACCGGATCCGCTGCATTCCTCGCACGACACGCTGGTCGGTACCCGGATTTGGACCGACTTGCCGTGATAGGCATCTTCCAGTTCGATTTCCAGATTGTACCGCAGATCGGCGCCGCGCGCCGCCGTCGACCGGCGCCGCCCGCCCATGAACTCGCCGAACAAATCATCGAACACGTCGGCAAACGACGACGTGAAATCGTAGCTCTGACCGCCGGCGCCGCCATTCTCGAACGCGGCATGGCCATAGCGATCATAGGCGGCCCGTTTGTCCGGGTCGCGCAGCACGTCGTAGGCAACGGACAGTTCCTTGAACTTCGCTTCGGCTTCGGCGTTATCCGGGTTGCGATCCGGGTGGTATTGCATGGCCTTTTGGCGATAGGCCTTTTTCAACGCCGCCGCGTCGACGTCTTGGCCGACTTCTAGAAGTTCGTAATAGTCCTGCTGAGACATGACGCGCCTTACCTAGAGCAAATTTCGATCATACGGGATCGTTTGACCGGGATTATTTTGCGTCGTGGCAAGGAGCGCGTCGCCATGCGATGTGGGACATCGGATAAGACGTGTGAAGCCGCCACGACGCAAAAGAACCCGGCCTTCGGTGGGGCAAATCGGCTTTTCGGGTGCGTTGCGATGCTTGCCCGATGTCCCACATCGCGCTGCGCAGCGCGCCTGCCCGAAAAGCCGATTTGCACCCATCAAACAATTCCGTATGGTCGAAACTTGCTCTGGTAGCCGCGACCGGCGTGCCGGCCCTGTTCAGGCTGCGGCGCCCAATTCCGGTTTAGGCTGATTTGTTGGTTTTGTTGTCGTCTACTTCCTCGAAATCGGCGTCGACAATATTGTCATCACCACTATCGGCGCCGCCGTCTTCGGTTGGCGCGTCCGGTTCGTCATCGCTGCTTTCGGCGGCCTGTTGCGCTTGGTAAAGCGCTTCACCCATCTTCATCGACGAGTTGCTCAAGGCTTGCATTTTCTCGTTGACGGCTTCGCTGTCGTCGGCTTCAAGTGCTGCTTTTAGGGCTTCGATGTCGCCTTCGACCGCGGCTTTGTCTTCCGCCGACACCTTGTCGCCGAGTTCCTCGACCGTGGATTCGGTGGTATGAATCAAGGATTCGGCCTGGTTACGAAGTTCGGCGCTTTCGCGGCGCGTTTTGTCTTCGTCCGCGTGCGATTCCGCGTCCTTGACCATGTCGTCGATTTCGTTATCGGACAGGCCGCCCGAGGCCTGGATACGGATCGCTTGCTCCTTGGCCGTCGCCTTGTCCTTGGCCGTGACATTGACGATGCCGTTGGCATCGATGTCGAAGGTCACTTCGATCTGCGGCATGCCGCGGCGTGCCGGCGGTACGCCGACAAGATCGAACTGGCCGAGCAGCTTGTTGTCGGCGGCCATTTCACGCTCGCCCTGAAACACCCGGATCGTGACTGCGTTCTGATTGTCTTCCGCCGTCGAAAAGACCTGACTCTTCTTGGTTGGGATCGTCGTGTTGCGATCGATCAAGCGGGTGAACACGCCGCCCAACGTCTCGATGCCAAGCGACAGCGGCGTCACGTCGAGCAGCAACACGTCCTTGACGTCGCCTTGCAGCACGCCGGCCTGGATGGCGGCGCCGATGGCGACCACTTCATCCGGGTTGACGCCTTTGTGGGGCTCGCGCCCGAAGAAATCCTTAACCGTCTCGATGACCTTGGGCATGCGGGTCATGCCGCCGACCAAAACCACTTCGTCGATGTCGCCGGCCTGCAGGCCGGCATCTTTCAGCGCCGCCTTGCACGGCCCAATCGTGCGCTGAACCAGATCACCGACCAAGGCTTCCAGTTTGGCCCGCGTCAACTTCATCGTCAGATGCTTGGGACCGTTCTGATCGGCGGTGATGAACGGCAAATTGACGTCCGTTTGCATGGCCGACGACAGCTCGATCTTGGCTTTCTCGGCCGCTTCCTTCAGCCGTTGCAGGGCTAGCCGATCTCCGCGCAGATCGATCTGATTTTCGCGCTTGAACTCATCGGCCAGATAGCGAACCAATTCCATGTCGAAGTCTTCGCCACCGAGATAGGTGTCGCCGTTGGTGGCGCGGACTTCGAAGACGCCATCGCCGATTTCCAAGATCGACACGTCGAAGGTGCCGCCGCCGAGATCGTAGACCGCGATGGTCTTGCCGTCATTTTTATCCAAGCCATAGGCCAGTGCTGCCGCCGTCGGCTCGTTGATGATGCGCAGCACTTCCAGGCCGGCGATCTTGCCGGCATCCTTGGTCGCCTGGCGCTGGGCGTCGTTGAAGTAGGCGGGAACGGTGATGACAGCTTGTTCAACGGTTTCGTTGAGATAGGATTCGGCGGTTTCCTTCATTTTCTGCAAAACGAAGGCGGATATTTGCGAAGGCGCGTAATTTTCGCCGCGCGACTCGACCCACGCATCGCCGTTATCGGCCTTGACGATGTTGTAGGGAATCACTTCCTTCATCTTTTTTGTCACAGGGTCGTCGGCGGGTCGGCCGATCAACCGCTTGATCGCGAACAAGGTATTTTCTGGATTGGTCACCGCTTGGCGTTTGGCCGACTGTCCGACCAGCCTTTCGCCTTCGTCGGCAAAGGCAACAATGGACGGTGTCGTCCGCATGCCTTCCGCATTTTCGATGACTTTGGGATCTGAGCCATCCATGATGGCGACGCACGAGTTGGTCGTGCCAAGATCGATACCAATGACTTTGGCCATTTCGTCCTCTCAAGCTGGCGGCAAGTTCGAACGGCCACGTAAGGCACCGTCGGAACTCCCAAAATTACTGCCGACGGTCCACGGATCCATCGACCTGCCGTTATATAGGTGGGAGAATCATAGCCCGCAACCCGCGAACCTAAGATTTCCGCGAGCAACCGGCGGATGAATGAAATCGGACCGTACGGCGATGATCGTTTCAGCCTCCTATCGAACCGACATTCCGGCTTATTACGCGGATTGGTTCGCCGCCCGGTTGCGCGCCGGCTTTGCCATGGTCCGCAATCCCTATGGCGGCGCCGACTACCGGGTGGCGTTGGGTGCCGACGCCGTCGACGGCTTTGTGTTCTGGACGCGTAACGCGGCGCCGTTCCGATCGATGCTGGACCATCTCGCGGCAGACCATCGGCCTTTCATCATCCAATTCACGGTGACCGGTTATCCGCGCATGTTGGAAGCCGGTGTGATCGAAGCCGAGGCGGCTGTCGCGCAATTGCGCGATCTGGCGAGGCGGTTCGGCGGCCGCCGGCTGATCTGGCGCTACGATCCGATCGTCATGACCGACGGCACCGACCGGGACTGGCATCGGCGGCAGTTCGCCCGGTTGGCGGCGGCGCTGGCGGAATCCGTCGATGAAGTGGTGATTTCGTTTGCCGAGATCTACCGTAAATCGCGGCGCAACCTGGATCGCGCCGGGGCGCGTCACGGATTTCAGTGGCATGATCCCGACGCCGCGGAGAAACAATCGCTTTGTGGCGAATTGGCCGCTTGCGCTGCCGATCACGGCATGACGCTCAGCGTCTGTTCACAGGCCGCGTTGACACCGACCGGGGTTGCGGCGGCGCGCTGCATCGATCTGCAACGCCTCGGCGACGTCGCCGGCCGCCCGCTCACCGGCAAAACCAAGGGCAATCGGCCGGGATGTCTCTGCGCCGAATCCCGCGACATTGGCACTTACGATTCGTGCCCGCAAGGCTGCTGTTATTGTTACGCCGTCGCCGACCGCGACCGCGCCAAAGCTCATCTGGCCAACCACGACCCAACGAGCGAGCGGCTCTAGGCGACCGTATCGACGGTTTCGCCGACATCCTTTTTGCCGCCCCGGGCGACGATGACCCGGGCCGGTCGGATGAGCCGGTCATTGAGCAGGAATCCGGTCTGGAAGACTTGCACGATAGTGCCCGGCGCCGTGCTCGGATCCTCGATCTCGGTCATGGCTTCATGCAGGTTCGGATCGAATTTCTCGCCGACCGGATCGATCATGGTCATGCCATGGCGCTCGAATACGGACAGCAGGGTCCGTTCGGTCATTTCAACGCCTTCGATGACCGTGGCGACGACGCCCTCCTTGGCTTGCTCCGCCGGCACCGCGGTAATGGCCCGGCGCAAATTGTCGGCGATCTCGCAAAGATCTTGGGCGAAGCGCGAAATCGCAAACTTATGGGCGTCCTCGCGGTCGCGCACCGACCGGCGCCGAATGTTTTCGGTTTCAGCCGCGGCCCGCAGCAGTTTGTCCTTGAGCTCGGCAATTTCCTGGTCGCGCGGATCGGGCGCTTCGGCCTCGTCGGCCAAGGCCTCGAGGATTTCTTGCTCGCTGTCCGGAATTTCTGCCGCGGCAGCCGGTGCATCTACCGTTTCAGCGGCGGCTTCATCGGTCGGCAGGTCACCGGTTTCCGGCGTTTCCGGCTGCGGTTCCGCGGATTGTTGTTTTTGGGTGGTCATAGCTGTTCCTTGGTTCTGGGCTCACCCGAGCAGGCGGCCGACCACCTGAGCGGTGTAGTCGACCATCGGAATGATACGCGCATAGTTGAGGCGCGTCGGGCCGATAACGCCGATCGCGCCGACGATTTGCTGGCGGCTGTTGGAAAATGGCGCAACGATCAGGGCTGAGCCCGAATGGGTGAAGAGCTTGTTTTCCGAGCCGATGAAAATCTGCACGCCGGCACTGCCCTCGGTGACGTCGATCAATTTGATCAGATCGCGCTTGGCTTCCAGTTCATCGAACAGTTGGCGAATTTGTTCGAGATCCTCGACCGCGTTGACATCTTCCAAGAGATTGGAGCGGCCGCGCACGATTAAGGTGTTGTGCTTGTCGCCGCCCGCCCATTCGGCGACGCCGGCCTCGACCACACGGGCGGTCAATTGGTCGAGTTCGGCGCGGTACTGATCGAGCTCGGTCAAAATCTCCAGCCGGGCTTCCGCCATGGTGCGGCCGGCCAGACGCTGATTAAGAAAGTTCCCGGCTTCAATCAGCACGCCGGGCGGCAGGTTCGGCGGCAGATCGACCAACCGATTTTCGACCATGCCGTCCTCGGTCACCAACACCACCAAGGCGCGATCGGCGGCCAAAGCCACGAACTCCACATGGCGCAATGGCGAATCCAATTTTGGTGCCACCACCATGCCGGCGCAGCGCGATAGACCCGACAGCATGCTGCCGGCTTCCGCCAGCAATTCCTCCAGGCCGCGGCCATGCGCCGAGCAGCGGCTTTCGATGGAGGCGCGTTCGTCTTCGGTCAAATCGCCGATTTCAAGCAAGCCATCGACAAACAGGCGCATGCCGGCTTCCGTCGGCACCCGGCCGGCCGAGGTATGCGGCGCCGCCAACAGGCCCGCCTCTTCCAAGTCGGCCATGACATTGCGTACCGATGCCGGCGACAATTTGAGTTCCAATTGGCGCGCAACAAAGCGCGAACCGACGGGCACGCCGGTTTCCAAATAGCTTTCGACGACCTCGCGGAAAATCTCGCGCGAGCGGTGATTGAGTTCCTGGATTTGCATGATCGCTGTTATGCGCCTCAAAAGAGGAAAGCGAAGGGAATGTAGTGACGACATCTGCTTGCGTCAACGCGTCGGATTGCGCTAAGTACGCTTGGCCCCAGCGCGCGGCCGCGCCATCGGCGCCTGCGGATTGTTGGGCCAAATTGTTTATAAAGTCCGAGGAAAATCATGATTCGTCCATCCGGCCGTCGCCCAGATGTGCTGCGTGAAATCAGCTTGGAACCGGGTTTTTCCAGGCATGCCGAAGGCTCTTGCCTGGCGCGGTTCGGCGACACCCACGTGTTGTGCACGGCGTCGGTGGACGAACGCGTACCGCCGTTTTTGCGCAATACCGGGCGCGGCTGGGTTACGGCGGAATACGGCATGCTGCCGCGCTCGACCCATACACGCACCGATCGTGAGGCGGCGCGCGGCAAGCAATCCGGGCGCACCCAGGAAATTCAGCGGTTGATTGGCCGGTCGCTGCGGGCCGTGACCAATCTGGAAGGCTTCGGCGAACGTCAAATCAAGGTGGATTGCGACGTTTTGCAAGCCGATGGCGGCACCAGGACCGCGGCGATCACCGGCAGTTATGTGGCGCTGCATCTTGCCTTTGACTGGATGCAGCAGAAGAAATTGATCAAACAGACGCCGCTGATCGCGCAAGTCGCCGCCATATCGTGCGGCATCTACCAGGGAACGCCAGTGCTGGATCTCGATTACGCCGAGGATTCCAATGCCGAAGCCGACGCCAATTTCGTATTGACCGGCGATGGCAATATCATCGAAGTCCAGGCGACGGCCGAAGCCACGCCGTTCGGCGAGGACGCCTTTCACGCCATGCTCGATCTGGCAAAGACCGGCGTCCGCGACCTGGCGAAACGGCAAATGGCCGTCTTGCTGGCGCAATGACCGCCGGTTTCCGGCGGTTTGACGGCAGGCAGCTGATTCTTGCCAGCCACAATGCGGGCAAATTGACGGAAATGGCGGCGCTGCTGGCGCCGTTCGACGTCGCTGTTCAATCGGCGGCGGATCTCGGATTGCCCGAGCCGGAAGAAACCGGCGCCACGTTTCTGGAAAATGCCGTACTCAAAGCGGTGGCCGCGGTCCGGGCGACGGACCTGCCGGCCCTAGCCGACGATTCCGGATTGGCCGTCGATCGCTTGGACGGCCAGCCCGGCCTGCATTCGGCCCGCTGGGCAGGCCCGGAGCGGGATTTCGCTGCCGCGATGCGCCTGGTGTGGGACAGATTGGATGCTGTCGGTGCCGCCGCCGCCGATCGGACCGCGCATTTCGTGTCGGTGATCGTTTTGGCTTGGCCGGATGGTCATCAAGAATCATTCGAAGGCCGGGTCGACGGCGTCTTGGTGTGGCCGCCGCGCGGCAGTGGTGGATTCGGCTACGACCCGATGTTCCAACCCGCCGGATTCCAACGGACGTTTGGCGAAATGAGCGCCGCCGAGAAGAAGGCGTTGAGCCACCGCGCCATCGCGCTCGGTAAATTGACCGATGCCTGTTTCCGGCGCTGACGCGGCGACCGCGCCGACGGCATCGGCGGACGCTGGCTTCGGCGTCTATGTGCATTGGCCGTTTTGCGAAGCCAAATGCCCGTACTGCGATTTCAACTCCCACGTCCGGGCCGCGATCGACGAGGCGCGCTGGACCGCGGCGCTGATGCGCGAGCTTGGCCATTACGCCGAACAGACCAGGGGCTCGACGGTCACCAGCATTTTTTTCGGCGGCGGCACCCCCTCGCTGATGGCGCCGCAATCGGTCGGCCGCCTGGTCGATCAGATCCACCGTCTCTGGCCGGTCACCGACGCCGTCGAAGTGACTTTGGAGGCCAACCCCTCCTCGGTCGAAGCGGCTAAGTTCCGCGATCTTCGCGACGCCGGAATCAATCGCCTGTCGGTTGGTGTCCAGTCGCTGAACGATCCTACATTGCGCTTCCTCGGCCGGGTCCATGATGCCGCGGCCGGGCGCCGGGCGCTGACGGTTGCGGAGAGCGTGTTCGGCAATTACTCGGCCGATTTCATCTACGCCCTGCCCGACCAGACCGGCCGGGACTGGGGCCGTGAACTGGCCGAAATCCTGTCGCTCGCCGGCCCGCACCTGTCGCTTTATCAATTGACCATCGAACCGAATACCGGTTTCGCTGGCGCCGTGCGCCGTGGCGCCCTTGAGCCGCTCGACGACGATCGCGCGGCAGGCTTGTTTGCCGCGACCGAGGAGGCGACCGCGGCGGCCGGGCTGTCGACATATGAAATCTCCAATCACGCCCGGCCCGGGCACCAATCCCGCCACAACCTGACCTATTGGCGCTATGGCGATTATGTCGGCGTCGGCCCCGGCGCCCACGGCCGCTTCGGCCCGGCGGCCAAGCGCCACGCGACCGTCCAGCAGCGCAAACCGGAGGCCTGGCTGTGCGCGGTCGAGGCGGCCGGCCACGGCACGGCGGAGAAAACACCGATCGACCCCGCGGCCCAAGTCGAAGAAATGCTGCTCATGGGTTTGCGGCTGACCGAAGGCGTCGATTTGGCCCAAGTCGCTGAACGCACCGGCGTCGCGGCAGCCGGCCTTGTCGACCGGCAGGCCCTGTCAGATTTGCTGGATGAAGGCTTGGCCTGGCAGGACGGTGAGCGGATCGGTGCGACCACGCGCGGCCGCGCGGTCCTCAACGCCCTGTTGGCGCACCTGCTCTAATTGGTTAAAGCATCAAAATCCGTCGGTGCCGGCTCGACCACGCGGAAGCCGTTGGCGGTGATTTGCAGGACGGCCAGGCCGCGTTCGACCGTGCCGTCGGGCCGCAGGCGGAAAATGCCGTCATAGCCGGCAAAGCCGGCATCGTCGCTGAGCGCGGCGCTGTCGAACAGCGGCGCCTGCGTGATCAACGGCTGTACCGTGCCATCGGCGGCGGCTTCGCGGTCGGCGACCAGGGCGCCGACCAGGGCGATCGCGTCATAGGCGAGCGAGGCGACGCGCGGCGGCCGGCGTTGATAGGTCGCCTGAAAACGGTCGCGAAAAGCGGCGCGCCCGGCCGGCCCCGGTGCCGCGAACAACGCGCCGTTCAAGGCCGGCTCGTTGGTCAGGCTCGGGTCGTCCCACAGCACCGTGCCGATCAACGGAACCTTTTGGGTGTCAACGTCGTAGAACGGCAACAGCGGTGCCAAGGAACGTAGCCGGCTGCCGCCGTCGGCCAGCACCACGGCGTCGAATTCCAGGTCGCCATAGGCGTCGATGCCTTGCAGGCGCTTTAGCGCTTTCTTGGAAAGCTCGTCGTCGCGGGCTTCGAGTTCCTTTCGATGCTCCAGCAATTCGTTGTGCCGGCGGTCGTAATCGGCCAGACGCTTGACGCTTTCGGTCAGGCTGTCGTCGCCTGGCTGCGCGTTGGCCGGAAACCGTTCGACTTGCACCAATTCTCCTCCGAACGCATAGACCGCCTGCTCGATGGCGCCGATTACGCGGGATCCGTAGTCGGAATCCGGGACCAACGCGGCGAAGCGGCGAAGACCCTGACGGTTGGCGTGGCGAACGGCTTTATCGATTTGCGCGTCGGGGAACAATCCCATCAAGTACACGCCGCTCCGCGCCGCGGCACGGTCATTGGAAAACGCCACGACATTGACGCCGACCGTCTCGGCGCGCGATGCCACCGGCTCGACCGACCGCGAAAACAGCGGCCCCAAAATGATTTCGGCACCTTCGCTCAGCACCGCATCGGCCGCCTCCGCCGCGCCTTCGGGGGTGCCGCGGGTGTCTTTCGGCAGCAAGGTGATGCGCGGATTGCCGATATCGAATAATGCGAGTTGCGCGGCCTCGAACAGGGCTTGGCCGACGTCTGCCGAACTGCCGCTCAACGGCAACAGCAATCCGATCTTGATCGGTCCCGATTCCGCCCCATCGGGTGCCTGCAGGCCGGCCGCCGGCGGCCCCTGCAACAACGTGGATTGCGTCGGCGTTTGGCCCGCGTCGCCGGCCGGCGCGGCCGGTTGATCGGCGGCCGTGGCCGGATCGGTGCTTTGGCTATCCGGTGTCGACAGTTTAAGCTCGTCTTTGGGTTCCGGGCTTGCGCAAGCAGTGATGGATAACATGAAACAGAGGGAAAGGATGATGCCGGTCAAGGCGCGACGCTCGCCGGAAAGGAACATTCGTGGCCTCCAATAGCCTCGCCGTAGTCGGTACGGGAAGACGGAAATCCGAAAAACCGGCATCCGGTCTATATATCGCGGCGACGCCGATCGGTAACTTGGCCGACGTGACACTACGCCTGGTCGAAACCATGCGGGCCGCCGATCTCATCGCCTGTGAGGATCGCCGGGTTACCGCACGCCTTTTGGCCCGCCATGACATCGCCACGCCAACGATTTCATATCATGACCATAATGCGGCCAAAGTAAGGCCAGGCTTGATACGACGCCTGCAGCAGGGCCAGACTATTGTTTTGGTGTCCGACGCCGGAACGCCGCTGATTTCCGACCCTGGATACCGGTTGGTCAATGCCGCGCGCGCCGCGGCTATTCCGGTCACGGCGCTGCCGGGCGCGTCGTCGGTGTTGGCGGCCTTGATGGTCGCCGGCCTGCCCACCGACCGATTTCTCTTCCTCGGCTTCCTGCCGACCAAAGCCGGCCAGCGCCGGCAGAGTCTGGCAGAAATTGCCGATGTGCGGGCGACGCTGGTGATTTTCGAATCAGCGCGCCGTCTGCCGTCGTCGTTGGCCGACATGACGGCCGAGCTTGGCGGCGACCGCGAAGCCGTGATTGTCCGTGAGCTGACCAAGCTGCATGAAGAGGTGCGCCGCGGCGCCCTCGCTGACCTCGGCCACCACTATGCCGAAGCCGGCGCGCCGAAAGGCGAAGTCGTCATCGTCATTGCGCCGCCGCCGGACCGGCCCGTGACAGAGGCCGACATCGACGCCGCCTTGCTTACGGCTTTGCGAGACAGCAGCCCGTCGCGGGCCGCCGCCGCTGTCGCGGTCGGGCTCGGTATTCCCAGGCGGCAGGCCTATCGCCGCGCCTTGGCGCTCACCGCCGACGCCGATCATGAAAAGCGCTAAGCACCAGCGCGCCTATCGCCGCGGCCGCAGCGCGGAACATATTGCCGTTTGGTGGCTGCGCCTGAAGGGCTACCAAATTCTTGGCCGTGACGTCCGCAATCCGTTTGGCGAAATCGATATTATCGCCCGGCGCGGAAAATTATTGATCTTTGTCGAGGTTAAAGCGCGCCGCGATCGCCATAGCGGATTACAGGCGGTATCGTTGGGCCAGCGCCGGCGCATCGACCGCGCCGCGGCAGCCTGGCTGGCGGCGCGTCCCGATCTCGGCGCGCTCGACCAGCGATTCGACCTGGTGATTGTTGCACCAGCCGGGTGGCCGCACCATGTCAAGGATGCATGGCGCGTCGACCAACAAGATATTGTGTAGTTTTTCGACGAATCGGGTATATATCGCTGCACATGATAGAACACAATTCGGAGCATGAATAAGATGAAGCTTTTCCGCCGTGATATACGGGCCGCCAAAGTGGTGGCGGTGGGGGCCTTGTTAGGGGTGGCGCTCGCCAATTCGGGGTGCGCGGTCATGTTTGCCGGCGCCGCCGTCGGCGCCGGCGCCAGCGCCGGTGTCGCCGCCAACCAAGAGCGTACCGTCGGCAACGCCGTCGACGACACGACCATATCCGTCAAGGTCAGCGACCAGCTGTTCCAGAAAGATCCCATGCTGACCCGAACGATCGGCGTGGATGTCGTCGAAGGCCGCGTGCTTTTGACCGGGACCGTGCAGAAGTCCGAAGATCGGGTCGAAGCGACGCGCCTGACCTGGCAGGTCGCCGGCGTCAAGGAAGTGATCAACGAAGTCCAGGTGACTGAGAGATCCGGCGTCGTCGGCCTATCGAAAGATACCTGGATCACCACCCAGATGCGCAGTAAATTGCTCACCGATGGCGGCGTCGACAACGTCAATTACAACGTCGAAACCGTCAACGGCGTGATCTATCTGATCGGCATTGCCCAAAGCCAGCAGGAGCTGGAAAAGGTCACCGAGCTTGCCCGCAACATCTCCGGCGTCCGCAAGGTGGTGAGCCATGTCGTGATGAAGAGCGACACGCGCCGAAAGAGTTAGGGTCCAAGCTAATCGGGCATGGGCCGTGGCCTTGGGTCGAATTTTGCTCTAGAAGGGCCGGGCCATGAGCCGCGTCGTCGCCATTCAGATGGATCCCGTCGACGGCATCGACATCGATGCCGACAGCACGTTCGTGCTTGGCCTGGAGGCCCAGCGCCGCGGCTACGAGCTGCTGTATTATCTGCCGCCCTCGCTCAGCCTGCGCGACGGCCGGGTGACCGCCCGGTGCCAGCCGCTGACCCTGCGTCGAGAACAGGGCAATCATTTTTCGCTTGGCGCGCCCCGGCATATCGATCTGGCTGACGTCGATGTGGTGTTGTTGCGCCAAGACCCGCCCTACGACATGTCGTACCTCACCACGACCTACTTACTGGAACATATCCATCCCGAAACCTTGGTGGTCAACGATCCGACCGAAGTGCGCAACGCGCCGGAGAAAATATTCGTTACGCATTTCGAGGATGTCCTGCCGCCGACCTTGATTTCGCGCGATCCGCTTGAAATCAAATCCTTTCGCGATGAGCACAAGGACCTGATTGTCAAACCGCTTTACGGCAACGGCGGCGCCGGCGTGTTTCACATCGGGCCCGGCGACGAGAACCTCAACGTCGTGCTCGAATTGTTTGCCGACATGTTCCGCGAACCGGTGATCATACAGAAATACCTGCCCGCCGTGCGCGCCGGCGACAAGCGCATCATCCTGGTCGACGGCGTCGCCGCCGGCGCCATCAACCGGGTGCCGGCGCCCAACGAGGCGCGGTCGAACATGCATGTCGGCGGCACGCCCATGCAAAGCCGCCTGACACCGCGCGAAGAGGAAATCTGCGAGATCATCGGCCCGACGTTACGCGAACGCGGCATGATCTTCGTCGGCATCGACGTCATCGGCGATTATCTGACCGAAATCAACGTGACCTCGCCGACCGGCCTGCAGGAAGTCAATCGCTTCGACGGCGTCTGCCTCGAGGCGCAAATCTGGGACGCCATCGACGGCCGCTTGGCGGCCTCGGACTAGACCGCGTTTTACGCGGTCTGGGTCGTGACCGCGGCCCCGGCGCGGTTGGCACCGCCCCCGTGGAGCCATGCGCCAAAGGCGCGTTGGCGCGAACGCTACAAAACTAACCCTGCTCTGCCAAGCGTTCGCGCCGGCGGGTCATTTTCTCGGCGAGCCGCGGCGCCACGCCGGGCCGGCTCCAGGGACACACCGCCAAACAAATCCCGCAGGCGAAGGTTTCGCCGAAATAGGGGATGCATTTGTCGAAATCGACGTACCATTTGGTCTCGCCGCGCACGGTCTGCTTGTCGGCTGCAATGGCGTCGGGCGGGCAGGCCTTGGCGCAGATCTGGCAACTCATGCAGAAATCATCGGCGCCGAATTGCTCTGGGCTGTTGCCGATCAAGGGCATGTCGGTGGACACCGCGGACAGGCGAAACGACGAGCCGTAGGTGCGATTGATCATCGAGCCATGCTTGCCGAGCTCGCCGAGGCCGGCCTCGATCGCCGCCGGGATCATGTTCAACGCCTGCGCCATCGGCCCGGGATAAGTCTTGGCCTCGTAGCCGGCGGCGAGGATGAAATTGGCAAGCTTGCGGCAGGCGCGCGCCGCCTTGTTGTATTTATCGCCGACCTCGACGGCCGAGCGCACGTCGTCGATGGTGCTGGGCGCCGTCGCCAGGGTGTCGTAATCCATGGCGACGCCGATCATCACCAACCAGGGATGGGAAATGTCGTAGCCCTGATAGACATAGTCGGGCCGGGTCGCGGTAATACCGACCAGGTCGCCGTCGTTTGCCAGCACGAAGCCGCGCACCGCTTCGACCCAGTCGGCAGCCGGCCGGGTCTGCCGCGTCACTGCCTGTTCGATCGGCCTGGGCCCGCGGTCGGCGTTGCGGGAATAGGTTTTCTCGACGTCCGGCGCCTGCCGGTGATGGCCGATCACGGCTTGCTGCAGGGCGCCGAAGTTTTGGCGCTCCGGCGGATGCCAGAAAAACGGCCGCGGCCGGTCCGGCCCGTCGGCATTCAGGCCGTTGACGTCGTTGCCGGACACTGCCGGCATCAGCGCCTGAAAATCCTCATAGCTTCTGTAGACAAAGTCCTTGCTCATAAGCGGCCGCCTGTTTTTTGGTTCGCGCTCACATTAAACCCCGGACAACCGGCCGCCATCAAGACGGGCGCGGCATTGCACAGTCCTATTCCGGCCGCCATTGTCTCATCATGAAGCTGTTCGAAGACTATGCCAGGGTCGTGGACGGAGACTATGGCCGTGCCGCCAAGGACGCCGTTGTCCATGCCGTCGATTTTGTCGGCTTCCGGATCCAGCATCGGCTGTGGCCGGTTCTGTGGGCGCTTGGATGGGCCTATCGGCGGCTCGCCTTGCGGCGCGTGCGGATAGTCGCGGTGATCGGCTCGCTCGGCAAAACCACGACAAAGCGGTTCATCGAACAGGTGCTACCCGGCTATCGCTATGGCCAATCCCGGAGAAATGCCAATTGGGCTGTGCCCAAGAACCTGCTCTACGCGCGGCCCTGGGACAAGTACTGGGTCATGGAGGTGGGTATCTTTAAGAAAGGCACGATGATTTGGCATGGCCGCCTGCTCCGGCCCGATCGTGTCGTCTTTACCTCGGTTGCGTCGGACCATTTGCGGAATTTTCGGGATTTGGACGAGATCGCCGCGGAAAAAGCCGTCATGCTCGACTGCTTGGCGGACGACGGAGTCATTATCTATAACGGCGACGATCACCGAATCGCGAAACACGTGGCCGACCGGCCCAACCAGGCCGTGACCTTTGGGTTCGCGGCGGATTGCACCGTTAGGGACGCGCACGTGCAAAGCCGGCACCCCAATCGCACGCAGGTCGATCTCTCTATCGATGGCGCGCCAATGGCCTCGCAGGTCCTGCCGATTTTGGGACGCGGCTCGGTGTATGCGGCGCTGGCGGCCATTGCCGTTGCCAGATGCGAAGACCTTGCAATCGACGGCGCGCTCGAACGGCTGTCGAGGGTAACTGCGGCACCCGGACGGATGCAGGTCTTGGCGCTGCCGTCCGACAGCTACGTCGTTTGCGACGACTTCAAGGCGACGCCGGACAGCGTCGACCATGCGGTGCGCACCATCGCGGCGCTCGACCGCTACCGAAGAATTCTCGTCTGCGGTGAGGTCGAGGACAATGCAATGCCCTATCAAGCCGCCTACATGGCGATCGGGCAGGCGGTCGCCGGCGCCGTCGACCATCTCATTCTGGTCGGGCATGAAGATCTCAACCATATGCGCAATGAAGCAGTGCTGAACGGCCTGCCCGCCCAGCGGGTCTGTCATGTCGGGCCGGATATCGGCGCGGTCCTGCCGGTTCTGGAGCGGCTGATCGTGCCGCGGACCGTCGTCCTGTCGAAAGGCGCGAGCTGGCAGCGCATGCGGCGCATCGGCTTGACCCTCACCGGGCTCCCGGTCCGCTGCGCGCGGCGCAAATGCTACAACTATCTGCGCCCGCCCTGCCAGGAGTGCAGCTTGCTGCGGTAGGTCAGAGGCTACGGGCCGGCCCATGGGTGCCAGCGCCCGCATTGACTCGGCTCAACCTACAATCGTATGTCGTTAATCAGGTTTATCATTCACCTAAGGTGAAGGCATGGTCGCCCGCGTCAACACCGTGGCATTTCAGGGCGTCGATGTGGTCGACGTCGATGTCCAAGTGCATTTGGTCGCCGGGCTGCCGGCATTCTCGGTGGTCGGCCTGGCCGACAAGGCGGTCGCCGAATCCCGCGAGCGGGTGCGTGCCGCCTTGAGCGCCATCGGCCTGTCGCTGCCGCCCCGGCGCATCACCGTCAATCTGTCGCCGGCCGATCTGCCCAAGGAAGGCAGCCATTACGACCTGCCGGTCGCCCTCGGCATCCTCTCGGCCATGGGTGTCATGGCGCCGGAGGACCTGGTGGAATACGTGGTCTTGGGCGAATTGGCGCTGGACGGCGCGCTGAGCCCGGTGGTCGGCACCCTGCCGGCGGCGGTACATGCCGCGGCGACGGCCCGCGGCATCATCTGCCCGGCCGAATGCGGCGGCGAGGCGGCCTGGGTCGGCGGCGCCGAGGTGTTGGCGCCGGCCGGCCTGTTGGCCCTGATCAACCACTTCAAAGGCGTGCAGGTGCTGACGCCGCCGGAGCCGCACTTGGCCGAGGACCGGCCGATCGGCGTCGATCTCAGCGACGTGAAAGGCCAGGAATCGGCCAAGCGCGCGCTCGAAGTCGCCGCTGCCGGCGGCCACAACATTTTAATATTATTTCTGATTAACCGGAAAAATTGCGAGAATCGTTGATTTTCGGCTGGCGCGGTTGAAAAACGCGCTCGCCGTTCCGATCTCTATAACGCGCGAGACGCACAGAATTTTGTCCGAGCGGTGGCGATTGACGCCAGCGAAAAGGGACGTAACGACACTCACTGTCTCGCCTCAGCAAAGCGGCTCCCCTCTCCGCCTTATCGGCGGTGCCGCGAGTGATACTCGGTCCAAACGAGCATTGCGATAGCAAGCAGCAAGTAGCAAGCAGCAATTACCTCGCCAATAGCGGTGAGGTAGCGCTTTTGTTGGCTGAGGCGGTGAGATGTACAAGCGTCTAAAAATCTTTCTCAAATTTTGTAAGCGCCTTTGGCGGAGCATTTTGCTTGTCGCCTGCGTGTTCCACCGCGAAGGCCAGCAAGCTCTCTTGGATTCGGTTAGGGCACGCGCAGATTTGCTTTTGCTGGCGGTCGAGCAAAAGCGAGTCGAAATTGAATTCCAGCGCGCTAACAACATAGTCGACCTCGCGCAAAATGTTGAGAAAATCAAAGATCCCCAACTGCGCCAAAAAGCGATGGCAGCGATCTCATCCAGTGGTCGCAGCCTGCTAATGACGGAGATGCACGGTCGTTCGCCCGGCGGCGCGGACGCTGCCCGATAGGCGACCATGGCCGCGTGACTGTAGGAGGACGACAGCGAACCCAAAAGCAAGCCAAGCATATGGGGAGTGGCGGGTATAATTGGTTACTGCTATTTCCGATTGACCAAACTGCTTTGAACCCCGGCTGGGCACTTATTGGGCCTTGATGCCGCTGAAGCCAAGGGCTAGACGTTTCTTGTAAGGCCTAGGTGGCCCATTTAGAGTTTTACGCTTATTTCCACCTGATCTGTGGAAACTCCATACGCTTCGGCCACCAGCACCTTTGCAGCTTCAGCAGGCTCGGTTGGTGTTTGTGGTGTTTTCGATACTTCACTCACATCACCGGGCTTTACGCTCAATACCAAATTTTGCTTCCACTCGTCCAGAATACAGGCGTACGGATCTAGGGTCGGCAGCTTGTAGTCCCTGAAATACAGAACCCGCGACCGGTTGCCACGGCTCGGCTTACGTTTCTCCCATATACGGTGGTTATCCTTAAGGCGTTTCACGACCATAATACGGTCAAGCAAGTAGTAGCTAATGACCCCGTCGTCGGTTTTCATAACGGCCAATAGCTTGTCAATACTTGGGTCTAGGTTGCGCTCGATACCAATTAATTGGGCATCCCAATCACCACTCTCAGCGCTCGTCATCATAGACGCCGTAGCGCTGGTCTTTAAGACAGCTCGCCCGCCGCCGTATTTGTCCGGCAAGTTTACGATCCATTTGTTCCCGGTATGGGGTACGCGGGTTAACCCTGGCATAGCGTTAAACACTTCATCGCGAAACTTATCTGATCCTGCCTTGCTCATGATCCTTCCTCCTTACGTGTCATTATATCGTCTCGGCATGGTTATTTATAACAATGTAGAAAGAGTTTTACAAGACTTTTGGAAGACTTTTTACATGCACATCGGTTACACGGCAACTCTCTAAGACATAATTGGAGTTCTGATACTCACATATCGAGGTCCGGGGCGGGTCAAAACGGACCTCAACGCTGGCCACGCATGTCGAATCCCGGCGGGTCCGTTAATTTGAGAATGTTTTCTATTAACCGGTCCAAGCCCTTGCCGCAACAGTCAAAAATTACCGAGGGCGTCTGGAATCGGCTTGACAAAATCCCCGCGTTGCTTTAAAATAGTAAACAATCATCAAAAGGTGTGATCCTTCGCACCCCGTGCAATTTGCCCATCTAAGGCCGCCGCTAGGCCGCTCGGGCGACCTCCTCAAATTCTGAAATCTAGGCGCACCCGTGGCCACGATTCCGCGCGTCCGCCCAACGGAAAGGACGGTCTCATATGGCTCGTCGCGTTGAATTTCTCACTCCCGCCGACGTTGCGGAGAAGCTCAGGATTAGCACCGCTGCACTTTGCATTTGGCGGCGAAAGGGTTACGGGCCTGAATGGTTCAAAGTCCGGGGTGTGTTTCTCTATCCCGTCTCCGGTTTCAACAAGTATCTGCACAAGCTGAATGACGGCCATCCGATCCCGGATATGACCACTCAGGAGAAAGCCGCATTTTTCCGCCAGTTCCATAATCCCAAGTTGACGAGCGTCACCAAGGTAAATCTGGTTGACCGCATGGGGGAGCTGGAGGAACGGTTGTCCATGATCGAGCTGTTTCTGGACATTAAGGGGCCAACCGATGGATAGGTTTGGCACGAGCCATATTTACGCGAACACCGTGGCCGAAGCGGTTAGGGCGGCGGTCCTGTTGCTCACTCCGGGCCTCTAGGAAAGGGGACGCCATGGGGAACTAGGGCCAATGGAAAAGTACACTTCGAAGGATTGGGCCGGACTCTCGCGCCGTGCCCGTGGTCCGCGCAATCATCGCGCCGCCCGGATCAAATCGCGGATGGCCCAGCATATCCAGGGTCGCACGGATTTGACACCCTCCGCCAAGCTGGTCGGCCCGATCCTGGTCCGCTGGTATAATGAAAAGCGCGGATATTCCTGGCCGCCCAATTCGATCCTGGCCGCCGAAACGGGCCTCACGGAACGGTCGGTTCACCGCGCCACGGCGGAACTCCATGAGCTGGGAATAGTTCACAAGGTAATCGGCGGCGGCTGGGATAAGGGCAAGATCCGCCACAAGTCGAATTTGTACTATCCAGCATTTTCACTGGTACTTGAATCAGCGGAAAAGCCCGGAAATCCGCCAGAGTACCCTGACAATTTGTCATCCCTGACAGAATGTCAGGGTACAAAGTCCAATAATCGGCGGAATTCTGCGGAAGTACCCTGCCAAAATGTCACCCCATATGGTGATAAGCATATGGCGGGCGCTTCCGCTTCGCCCTCCGCTAACGCTGCGGCCTCGCGTCCGGCCACGCCTGAATTGGAAAAATTGGAAGATGGACTTTATCATTTTCAGATCAAGGGAATTGCGAGTCATCTTGGAATTGACCCCGAGGACTGTCTGGCCATGATCTTGGGAATTGATGAAACCCACATGTCGAAGTTTATGGCGGTTTGCGAGGACCACCATTGCACAGTCTATGGGCGGGGCGGGGAGCATACTGAGGCACTAGCTTTTGACTATGAAACACCCGAGCTGGAGCTGGACGGATTTTTGACGGTTCGGGGTGGGAAGGTTGTCGAGTTGAATAAGGACGCAACGATGTTGACAGCGGAAAGCGTTCTGGAAATTCGCTACCGGGCCTAATTTCGAGGCGCGTTGATTAGAAGCCAGTTATTTGGATCACTGGCACCACGTGGTGCCGCCGCCGCTAGCAGAAAGGAGAATCATGGCAACGAAGATCGACCCCAACGACATCCTGGCACCGCGCGCCGGCGACACTCCCTCCGATACGAAGTTCTTGGCTGAGCTTTATGGTTTCAAGTTTTACCGGACCCGCGTCCGCTGTCGCAACGATCACGCCAGCCTTCGGCTTGCCAGCACGGGTGAATGCCTTGGCTGCGTGGCGGCGCGTTACCAGCGTTGGAAGGCGCAGCACCCGGTGCGGGCACGGGCAAGGACGAATGCGCACTTGCTGTCGCTGGGAAAGCCGTTTATCTGAAATCTGCCGTTGCCGGTATTCTCGTGGTGCATATCCTGGAGCTGTACAACCCCCAGTACCCGCGAGCGCGAATCCCCACTAAATTTGTGTAAAACCCCAAATATTAACCATAATCCGGGTTCGCAAGAATGTTGCGCATCTATCTCCGATAACGCAACATTCTTGCGAACCCGCGTAGGAGCCTCCAGGATCGCCGCTACGCTTTTGGGGTCCCAGGGGTGCCCCCGTGGCCAGTGAAGGCGGCGACGGGGCTGTCCTGAGGCGAGCCTAGGCCCTGTTTGGCTATGCCGTGGCCAATCCCAGCCGGCCGATCATGCGGCGGCATGCGGTGGCCGTCCAGGCACTGTCGCGTGCCGTGCGAACGCCGTCCGCGTCGAGTTTACGCGCCATGCCAGCCAGCGATAGGCCCAAGGCGTGCAATTCCTCGAACACCGGACGCCAAATTTCGGCCCGCTTGTCGGCGGCATTTCTGGCACCTTCGACGGCGGCACCGTTCCCATTCTTACGGGTCCAGGCTGCCAGCGCTGCGCCGCCGTCCGGGTTGCCTGACCGCTTGTCGCTTTGCGCCAGTCCTTCCTTGATCCGCTCCACAAGGCGCTCGCGCTCGAAGGTAGCGAAGCTGCACATGATTCCGACCATGAGATCCCCGACAGGGCCTTGCGTCTCGGGAAGGTCGCAGAAAAACACGCGCACGTTCTCACGGCGGATCATGGCCAGCGTCTCGGGATTGCGCATCATCCGGTCGAGTTTGGCGCATATCAGCACTGAGTTGGTGCGCTTGGAGTGCGCCACGGCTTTGAGAAATTCGGTGCGATCCGTCCGTTTGCCTGATTCAACTTCGCAGTAATCGGCGATCAGCTCAGAACCTTCAATCCTGGCCACGTGCTCTTGAATCGTTTGTTCTTGCGCCATCAAGCCAAGTCCGCTCTCGCTTTGGCGATTCGTTGAGCAACGACGATACGAGACAAACTGAGTCATTGAGCTGTTTCCTTCTGTTCCTTGGCCCTCTGGACCAGCTTTGTCATTCTTCGATTCTAGTGTTTGCAAGAATGACATGGCAAAATGTAGCACAATTCGCTTTGCAGAATGTGACCGAGCGTAGTTAAAATGAAGTGAATCGAAATAACAGTCAAGAAACGCTGTGGCACAACGAAGACCATAGCAGATGGGCTATCGTTAAAGTCCTCGGTCAGTATTCCAGGTACTTTGGCGCATGCGAATAACTCGCAGAACTCCTGGCTGGGTCGAAGGTTGGTCAAGACCAGAGAGTACGACATCCATATAGGCGATAGAAACGGTAAAAACTACTAAGTATTTGATTTCATTACGGTACTCCCCGTCATCGACCGAACCCGGAATCAACCATGCCGGGCCTGGGGAAGCCCCCTGATTCATATGGTTCCCAGTTCTACTTGGTAGATATTTTGATCGGCCTACTATTTTTTGGGAATTATTTAATTCCGAGTTTTCTTGACTATGGAGGCACTGCTGGCCGGCTTGACAAGGTAAGGCCGTTTTGAGAAAATTATGTTCTCGCGAATTCTCCCAATGTCAAGAGATAATTTCCATGGCGAAAAAGGCCCGAAGTTTGCCCGTGGCACGGCGTGAAGTCTCCCCGGAAAGGCGTGAAGCTTTCCTTGCTCAGCTCAGGGATCATGGTGTGGTGGTGTGGGCGGCGATTGCTGCCAGTCCTCACATTGATGACCGGAAGGGTGCAGCCTCTAGTTTTTACACCTTGCGCCGGAAGGACCCCGGTTTCTCGGCGGAGTGGGACGACGCTCTGGCGGAAGCGAATGACAAACTGATTATCGAGGCGCGAAAGAGGGCCATCGACGGCGTCCCAAGACTTCGCACTTTTAAGGATCAGCTCATTTACGTTGAAGATCCGGAGACCGGCGAAAAGCGGCCAATCGTAGACGTGGAATACTCCGATAAGCTGCTCGAAATCTTGCTTAAGGGCGGACATCCGGACACCTATGTTGAGCGCCGTTTGATCGAGCATACCAACAGGCAGACTGCACATGGCTGGACGATCACTTCGGAGGACTTGGCCGTTCTCGATGACCGCGAAACCGAGGCGCTTTACCGGATCGTCGGCAAGATCCGCGAGGCGCGAGGCGAAATTGAGCCCGATCGCAGCGAGGCAACCGCCAATATGATTGATGTAACGCCCGACGAGCCGATGGCCGTGATCAAGGTCGCGGACGGCGACACGCTTGCCGCATTGGAAGCACTGGAGGTAGCAGGATGACCGAACAAACTGATGGGTTAGACTCCATCGCCGAACGGCTGAATTTCAAGCGCCTGGGATGGCATCGTCACGTCAATTCCGAGACGGGCGAAATCGCCTTGTTTCCGAGTGTCCGGCATCATACGGCGGACAGCCCGGCCCGGCTCAAGCTCGAAAACGCATGGGAACAGAAGGCCCTGGCTCAAAACGCGAAAGCGGAGGCCATGGAACGGGCGAACCGGCTGGCGGACAAGCCCGCAGTCAACACTCTCGCAGAACGCAAGCGAATCGCACGCGGCGACTAGATGGCTAAGGAACTACGCGGAGCCGAGAATATTAGCGTCGACTGCGCCGGATTTTCGGATTCGAATCTCCCGGATGAGGACGACATTTTCGACTTTGACGCGGCCAAGCCTTCAAGTCCCGAAGTCCGGCTTTGGGTTGCCGTCGTCATGCGGGCTTGGGATGACGCGTTCACCGACGCCTGGATTCTTGGCGCGCGACCTCACGAATGGGCCGATGTTCGCGCTGCGTCGAGGCGCTGGCTGTTGCTGAACCACGACGGCTGGAAAAGGGACCGCGACGAAGTTTGCGCAATGGCCGGCCTCGACGGTGACACGGTGAGGCAGGCAGCAATGAAGCGTCTGAAGACGGCGAAGGTTGAAGACGAGGCGCGGCGTGCGGAGGCACTCGCAAAGGTTGACAGAGCTTTCGAGGAGCTGGTGGAACGGGAAAACAAAATGAAACCGGGCGAAGTCACCAGGGCAATGCGCCACTTGGCCGATCGCGAGGCAAACCTTTAGCAATATCTATGACTTAAGGCGGTTTGACAAGATTCGATAGTTCTGGAATAATAGAAAGGTCCAAACTTTCCAGTGTTCGCAGCGGTCGAGGTAGAGCCAAGGCCGCCGTGATCCCCTCCAGACGAGAGGTCTGAGGGAATAACGGCCAAAGTGCCGTCCCTGGAAATCCCAAAAAATTGAACGATGACAAAACGACGGGCGCAGTGCGTCCAGAGCACTAGCGACGTTCGGCGTTAGCCGAGCAGATTTTGACTGCTATCCATATGCGGACGGCAAAACATGGAGGCGACAATGGTCACGCCGACTCAGAAGATCAGGGCCGGGCTCGACGCGCACGAACGCGACCGGGCCGGACAAACTACGCCCAAGCTGGCCGTCCTGGCCGGCATCACGGGCGACCCCAATTCCATTCAGACTATTTGTGCCAGCGTAAAGAAGGCACGTGAACGGCTTGTGGCGATTCGCGCCGTCGAGGCCAAGGCGGCCAGCCTGGCCTCTGAGGCAGCCCATCTCGAATGGCGGGACCGTGGCGTTTCGATTGACGAAAGTAACATTCGCACGGATTCCATGGGCGGAACGAATCGGCGGCGGTTTATCGAGGCGGACATTAGGAACGCCCGGAAGGCGCGCCTGGAAAAGACGGCAGAAGAACGGGCCAAGCTGGCCGCGACCTTGCGCGAGGCGAAGGCGTCCCTCGACCTTGTTCGCGATCTTTGGGCCTCCCCCGTGGCGGTCCTTATGCGCTCGACCCTCGGGAGTGAAAAGCGGGCGACCTATGCGGCGAACCTCGCGGCAGCGGGGCCGACCGAAGTTGACGCGGCAATGTCCCTGGCCGCTCGGACTGGCGACAAGGACCTCGCGGCGGCGGCTTGCGTTCGCATTGACGGCCTCACTAAGGAAGCCCGTAAGTCCCTGAAATTTTCCAAGTCGGAAGTTGCGGAACACATGGTTGCGAAGGATTTCAACGCGGCGACCGAAGCCCTCGGGCTGGCCGACTATTACCGCGAGTCCGGGGACCTTGCGGCCCGCGAAATCGAGGGCTCGCGTATCAGTCCAAACGCCAAGATCAGGGTAGGTCAGAAGCTCATGGAGCTGGAAATTCAGCTTGGCCGGAAGATCGCCGTTGACGGCGACGGCGACGGAACCGGCCAGCGCAAGGGCGAAGATTTCGACGCTTACCTTGACCGCAAGTATCCGGGCGGCGCGTTGCCTCCCGGTATGACCATTATTGAAGACGACGGGAGCGAACGCCATGAATGAAACCGAAATGAATAGCGCCGTCCGCGCGTGGCTTAACACGTTGCCCGGAACCGTCCAGGACGGCTGTTCGGAAGGCGTTGTTTTGAAGGCATGGGGGATGTTTGGCCACGGCAATCTGGAAATGTTCCGCAATGCGCTGGCGTTCAATGGCTTCAAGCCCGAACCGCTTGGCCGCGTGTTTATCTTGCGGCTTCCTTCGAAGCCTATCGCGGGCGCGAATGCGGATCGCCATCGCCGCTTGCGCAATATTGCGGGATAGGTCCCGTGGAACATTTCGAATTTCGCGGAGGCGTCCGTCTCGGGAAGGACCAGGAAGCGGCCCGCAAGGCCGCCGTCCAGAAGGCCAACGCATGGACCCTTGGACAGGCGGCCCGCCTGGAGGTCATGCCGAAGGAAATCCTGGCGACCATTCGACGCGGCTGGCTCCCGGAACAGGTCGAGGCCGTTTCGAGCAAGTATCATTTGGAAGACGACCCGCCGCAGCTTAATGGCATCGAGTCTTGGGTTGATGTGCGGATTGACAGGAAGGTGCGGGCGAAGGCTCACCTCACACGCTCACCCTAGTTTGCGCCGCGTGGGTTTTTCCTCTGTGTTGGCCCATTGCGCGCATAGGAGTCCGGCCCCTTGTCATCGCACCTCGGGGGCCGGGCCACCTAACTCCCTCGCTTTTTGTTCGATCCACTGCCATAGGTCCTAGCAGTCTCGCCAACGTGCCCGGCCTCTCCATCGTCGGGACATTTGGCTTGCCATATCGCTTCGTCGAGGCAGCGTAATAGGTCCTCGCATGGCGTGTTTACTTCAGGCGGCACCGCGCAAAGGGCATGGGCCTTGACACTACCGCCCATTTTCTTCGCTTGGTCGAAACCTACAAAGTTGTGGACCTTCCAAGGCGGCGGCAAGATTTTCTCAAGATCGTCTTGAGAATCAATTCCCTTCCAGAGAAAGACAGGTTTATGACATTTCATTGATCTGTTCCTTCAAGCAGATGCCACGCGCTAAGAGGCAGGCCATAGCGAAGTGCTCGCCAGCATTTCCGACTTGGGCGGAAGACATTGCGCTTTCTCAAATTGTCCGTTGAAGGGTTGCAGACCATTGTTAACTATTGGTTAGACCCGAAACTCAGTGATGCGATCATGAGCCGGGCCGCGATCATGGAGTCAGTGAATGGAAATCGTTGCGATTGTCATTGCCGTAGTTTCCCTGTCCGTTGCGATGCTAACCCTTGGTTGGACGATCTATCGAGACGCCATCCAGAAGCCCCGATTCCGAGTCTCGGTAGCTATCAAATCCATCCATCAGGCAGGGCATGAGGAAGATGGGCCTTATGTCTTTGTCGAGGCGTTAAACCTAGGTCCGCTCCCAAATCGACTCGGTTTGGTGTTTGCCCGCAAGTCGTGGTGGCAACGTCGAATGAAGTTCGACAAGAGGTATGCATTTATCTATCCAGACTTTGGACACATGGCGACGACCCCCGCTGGTACACGGCTTGAAGTTGGCGACATAGGAACGTTCGTGTTCCCTTACGATAGGGACTGTTTCTTGAAGACAGAATTCGTGAGTGTTGGGGTTGCCGATGGCTATGGGCGTACGCACTGGACTTCACGTGCGCATACGCGGAAAGCTCGGGAACAGTACCACGAGGATTTCGGCGACGGGGTGGATGCCGAATAGCGCTCTCGGTGAGTTTGGCTAGAGTAACTTGTCTTGTCTTCCTCTCGTGCGGCCCTTCTGAACGCGGCGGGGTTTTCTGGTGGCATTGCAGGCTTCACACTCGTGAACAAGTCTTCGATGGTGAGTATCTGAAGGCGGGCTGGTCAACGTTCACTCGGCTCCGAAATTTCCGATGTAGCAAGCAAGATTTTCGGGGGGTCCAGCGTACGCGCGGTAAGTTCCGGCTGATGCACAGGGAGGAATCCCTCAGCCATGAAAATTGCACAGACCGCGTCTTTCGCTCGCTCCAGTGACTCCTCCAGGGAGTTGTAGTCGCCGTCGAACAGGAACTCGTGGACATCCTTAGGGATGACATGATGCTTGATGTTCGATGTTCCCTGCAACACGGCATCGACCGCTTTGGCAACAGTGTCTTCCGTCGGGCATGCGAACTTCAACCTTGTTCGGTGGCCATCCCTATCCGTTATCACAAAAGCCTGAGCCCAGCCTTTCTCCGGCACTCCAAAATAAAGGGTCTTGGCCGTAAACAAACCGTCCCACATGACCGCAAGATCGTGCGGCAGCAATTCGTGAACCGCCAGACATTCAAGAATGGGTTCCACGGTCAGCACTGTCAGATACCCTAGCTCTGCTGGCGCATCATTCTTAACTAGGCTCGATGTCACGACCCCGAGGGCGAAATCCCATTCCGACAGCACAACGCCGCCACTGAAGCCGCCCTTAGGTGGAACAGAGACGATGAAGTGGACATGGTCGGCGTTGATGAGATCAACTACGGCGTTGACCTGTCCGCTCGCCGCGACGAGCACGGGCTTATCCGAGAGGGGAATCGGGGGGAAACCGAGCACAAGAACATCGTTCAGCACGAAGTCGTGGTCATTTATCCAATCGTCGAGGTGACTCCCCAGAGGAACCGCTGGAAGTGATGCCAATTCCGGTACTGAGAAAACCGCCACATCCTTGTTCGGTTCTGGATGCGGAAGAATAGATACGTCAATACTGCCGAGGTCCCGATCTATGAGCGCCGTCGCATCCTCGGCAAGACTGTGAAGTCGGTAACTATCAATCTGTACACGGCAGGATACCTGGTCTTCGGCGACATGGCGAGCGGTCACAAACGCTCCCCCGCCAACGTGGAATGCGGAGCCGATATGCTCGTCACCATCCTTGTCGACGGTCAGCACCGCAACCATGGCTGCGCCGTAGCGCGCATACAGTTCCTTCATGCTGACGCAGATGTCAGCGGCGTCTGTCGTTTCGTCAGTCATACCAGAGTAAAATGGTGGATGAGTGAGGGCTTGCAAGTTCCGTCCCGGTTACGCCAAGCGCTCGAACATGCCTCGGAAGGCTTGAAGGACACAAGACAAACGTCAATCATCATGCCCATGGCCTCCGACCTGGACATCTATCGTTCGGCCAACGTCCTCATACGCCAACATGGCGAGGATGCGCTCCTTGAGGCTGCCATGCGGGCCGATGCCATGCTGGAGAAGGGCGACCTGGACGGCTATGCGGTATGGAAGCGGATACTGCGAGCGGTCGAAGACTGGCGCCGCACGGAGCCTGAAGACAGCGAATTGAGGCACTGAAGATTCGGTTCCCGCGACTCTGCCGTAGGTCGCTTCTTCATGATTTGATTCCGATGAGGCGGCTATGTCCTTGATGCGGAATCACATTTTCAAGTGGATAACTCATTGATTCAGCGAGATAATCCTTTTGACATCCGGGCCAATGGCGACTAATGTCACTTAGGAGAGTCCGAGTCGGCGAGAGGTATTCGCCAGGGTGTTTGCCGGACGGGTAACCAAACGCAAACAGGGGCGACACTATGAGTGGAGGGACAGCGAGGATCGCGGTAGGGGAGGATCACTTGGCAGCGGCTCCGAAATCGCGCCGTAAGAAGTCCGACTATGAGGCCCCGCAGAACCCGCGTGAAGTTCTGTTGTCGGAGGCGCTACGAGGGACCAGCCGTTTCCCGGACGCAAAGCAGTTAGATTTTTTGAAGCGTGCAACGGAGGATGACAGTCGCGAGGACCTGCGCTTGTTCTATGCTGGTGAACTGTCGCTGTTGCAGGAACCGTGCGTCGCTATAATCGGGACCCGGAAGGTCACTGAGGCCGGGGCTAAGAGAACCAACCGCTTAGCGCGCGAACTTGTGCAGGCGGGTGTCGTCGTGGTATCCGGGCTTGCTGCTGGTGTTGACGCCGCTGCCCACTCCTCAGCTATCGACGCTGGCGGCCGGACTATTGCGGTGATCGGAACTCCGCTGGAGAAGGCATATCCTGCGGAGAATGCACGACTGCAAGAAACGATCTATCGGGATCACCTGTTGGTATCGCAGTTTGCTCCGGGAACACGAACCTTCCGGGCCAGCTTCCCCCAGCGGAACAAACTGATGGCGACGGCTACGGATGCCAGCGTGGTTATGGAGGCGTCGGACACTTCGGGCACGCTTCATCAAGCGGCTGAATGTACCCGGCTTGGACGGTGGCTGTTCATTGCCAAGTCGGTGGTGGATGATCCATCGGTTGAATGGCCAAAGAAGTTTCTGAAATATGAGACGTGCGTCTCCTTGACCGACGTTTCCGACATCACCAGCCGAATCTTAAAATAGCCCGTAGTCCCCCGACTTAAGACGCGTTAGTATTGCATCATGCCACTTCGCGTTTTAAGCATGATGCAATACCTCACGGTGTGGGACGGCGTTGAGGCACGCTCAGAAGATTACGCCTCCCTCATGGTCGTAAAGGCCGCAAAAGGTCGCGACCCAGGCGGACGGCGCAAATCGCTTACCTTTGCGAATACGTCATACACCTTTGGTCCTGGAAATCCGGGACCGGCAGTCGATCTATGGACGGCTTGGGCCGCTGACAGATTGCGTGACATCGCTCCGCAGGGACCTGTCGCACTTGTTCCTGTACCGAATCGTAACGCCGTTCATGGTGGTCCGCCGAACTTCCCCACGGCCCAACTGGCGAATCGTGTTGCCGCTGCGGTCGGTCCCCGAGTCACAGTTGCAACGGAACTTTGGTGGGACCAGGTGATGGAACCTGCGAGTGAAGGTGGGCCGCGACATGCGCGTCAACTCTATCCCCACCTTGTGGCAGAAGCGTCACTCACGAATGGCCCCCGCGTCTTATTGGATGATGTTCTGACCCTCGGCGGGCATCTGAAAGCAAGCGCCGCCAAGCTGCGCGAAAGGGGCCACGATCCACAGTTCGCGATCTGCTGTGGTCGGACCATGCACGAGCAGTTAGAAAATCCGTTTGTTGTTCCGGTGGAGGAGCTGCCGGACTTCAACCCGGAGGACCCGTTCGGCTTTGGCGACATATCACTTGACGAGGACGGATTTGACTAGGCGAGCGTTGCCGTGCGGTGGGGCAGACCATTAGTCAATCATCCCGACCGGCTGGCGGCTGGCTTTTTTCGACCTCGACCCTCTCGACCACCCGCTCAACCGTCCGCCGCGCCCGTCGGTGAAACGCAGCCAATCTGGCATTGAATTTTCGCCGCAAATCGGCTAGAACGCAACGCGAACATCTGGCCGGTCGGATTCACCGTCATGTGCCAAAAGCAACCCTGATTTCGATAGGAACTCGACAATGGCTAAGTCTGGAAAGTCCGGCGGCGGAAGGTCCCAAAGCCACACTCAGTATCGCAGCGCGAAAGATGGACGGTTCAAAACGGAGAAACAGGCCGCCCGGATGAAGCCGGAGAACGTGGTCAAGGAACGGGTGCCGAATCCCGGCTATGGCGATACCGGTCGCGGCAAGGGATAATAGCACCGAACGCGAAGATCAATCGCCCACCCTTGGGACCACCTTAACCGGCTGGCCCTTCTCGACCTCAATCCGCTCGACCTGACGGCGGATTTCCGCGCCTATGTGCGCGATCAAGTCACGATCCGAATTCGGGCTGGGCAAGATACGCGGCGTCGTGTTCAGGAACGTCTCGTAGACCGTGCCGGGCGGTATGTAATTCCCGCGCGCGATTTCTTTCTCCTCCAGCTCCTCCCGCCGGGCCTTGAGTGCCGCCTGGGCGGTTTCCTTGTCGATTAGGCGTTTCTCCATGGTATCGGACTGGACGCGCTCCAGGCTATCCACAAGGCGGCCTATGGCCTCTTGAGTTTCGGTAATCTCCCCGGCCAAGGCATCAAGCTCGCGGTCGCGTTCCTTCGCGGCGCTACTGTTTGGCTCAATATCGCGAAAGTCTTTCACTTGGTCGAGGACACTATCGAGCAACGGTCCATAAGGAACCGCTGGCGCGTCACAAGTCCGCTTCCGGCGAGCGTTGTCGCACGCGAGATATTGGTGCGACCGGCCCTTGTTGACGTAGTGCATACGCCCCCCGCATCGGGCACAGAATGCCAGGCCGGACAGGACGTTGCGCGGGAGGTGATCGCCCTTCCCGGACGGGCCGGGCCGCGAATGCTTGATGCTGAAGAACAGGGCGGGCTCGATCACGGCTGGAAAGTATCCCTCGACCGGATCACCCTCGGGAACGCGGATTCTCTTGCCGTCAACATACGTGTTCCGGTGCGGCTGGTATCGACCGATCACGGCGGGGTTAGAGAGAATCTTGGCGATGTAAGATTTGTGCCAACCGTTGGCGTTGCCGAAGGGTGCGACCCCCTCGACGTTGAGCTGGCGGGCAATGGCGGCCTTGCCGTGGCCTTGGGCGGCCATGTCGAATACACGGCTGACCACCTTCGCCCGGCGCTTGTCGATTTCCAGCTTACCATTGCGGACCCGAAGCCAAGCCGGAACTCTGGCAGTCAAAACGTGGCCTTGCGCCGCCTTGACTTTCTTCTCTTTCCAAGCGGCCCGAAGTCGTTTTGATTTCATTTCGGACTCCTCATTAGCCCGTGCCATGGTGACAAGCGGCACAATGAGTCCGGTCAAATTGTTGATGCCTTCGGAGTCGTATTCCTGGCCGTCCGATAAGGTGACGATGCGAATCCCCTTGCCGAGCAGATCCGCGAATCGATTCAGGGCCGGCATGATCCGATCACGGCTCAAACGGTCGAGAGACTCAATTAGCAGATATGACCCCGGCTCGACCTTGCCAGTATCAACGGCCGCGATAAATGCCGCCAAAGCACCCTCAACAGCATTCCTGCCACGGAAGGCACTCACACCTAGATCGCGGAAAGTCAAAGATTCGTCGAGTGTGAGGCCGTGGCGTTTGGCGTAAACCGTGGCCGCGTCGGTTTGCCGCCGAAGGCTATCGCCTTGTGCCTGTTCCGGGGTGCTGAACCTCAGGTATGAATAGGCTTTCGGGCGTTTGGCCATGGTCGGAATCCTCGAAATCTGTGCCCCGACCTTACACGATTCGGCCTTTCCGATCAATAGAAAACAACCTGTTGATGGTCGGCCCGCCCGGTGCCGGCAAATCCATGCTCGCCGCCTGTCTGCCCGGCCTGCTGCCGCCGCTCCGACCGGCCGAGGCCCTGGAGGTCTCGAAGATCGCTTCCGTTGCCGGCGAGCTGCGCGGTGGCCGCATCAGCCGGCGCCGGCCTTACCGCAGCCCGCACCATTCGACCTCGGTGCCAGCCATGGTCGGCGGCGGTCCCCGCTCCAAGCCCGGCGAGATATCGCTCGCCCATTTCGGCGCGTTGTTTCTCGACGAGCTGCCGGAATTCCCGCGCGCCGTCTTGGAATCGCTGCGCCAGCCGCTCGAGACCGGCACCATTACCGTGGCCCGCGCCAACGCCCACGTCAGCTACCCGGCCCGCATCCAGCTGGCGGCGGCGATGAACCCGTGCCGCTGCGGTCATCTCGATGACCCGGCGCTGGCCTGTTCCCGGGCGCCGCGCTGCGCCCAGGACTATCAGTCGCGGATTTCCGGGCCGCTGCTCGACCGCTTCGACATCCAAATCGAAGTCCCAGCCGTTGCCATTGCCGACCTGAGCGACCCGGCGCCGCGCGAAGCCTCGGAAACCGTCGCTGCCCGCGTCGCCGCGGCGCGCGAGCGCCAAGCCCAACGCCTGGCCGAGGCCGCGCCCGACAAAGCCATCCTCACCAACGCGGAAATCGACGGCGAGCTGCTGGAAGCCCTGGCGACACCGGATGCGGATGGCCGACGGCTCCTGAGCGACGCGGCAACCCAGATCGGCCTCTCCGCCCGCGGCTATCACCGCGTGCTCCGCGTCGCCCGCACCATCGCCGACCTCGACGGCGCCGATACGGTGTCGCGCCTGCACATCGCCGAGGCACTCAGCTACCGCCGGCGTATGCCGGGGCGGTGAGGTGCGCGATGTTGGTTGGTGGCTTACACTCGAGCCACCGATGCGGGGAGAGGGACGATGCTGATTGCGCAGATCACCGATTTGCATGTTCATGCCGCCGGCAAGCTGGTCAGCGGCCGGGTCGATACCAATCGCATGGTGCGCGACTGCATCGATGCCATCCACCGTCTTGCGCGACAGCCGGACATGGTTTTGATTTCCGGCGATCTGGCAGATTGCGGGCTCGACGAGGAGTACGCAACCCTTCGCGCCATGCTGGATGGCTTAGGGCTGCCGGTCTATGTGATCCCCGGCAATCACGACCGGCGCGACCGGCTCCGCGCCGCCTTCGGCGATTGGGGCTATCTGCCGGCGGACGGCGCGTATTTGCATTATGTGATCGATGCCGACCCGCTCCGGCTGATTGCGCTCGACACGCTCTCGCCGGGCAGGGAGCATGGCGAGATGGATGCGCCGCGGCTGGCCTGGCTCGACGCCGCGCTGGCCGCCGGCGGCGCCAAACCGACGATCATCTTCATGCACCACCCGCCGTTCGCGACCGGCCTTGCTGGCATGGACGCCATTAATTGCCGGGGCGGGGCGGCGATGGCGGAGATCGTGGCGGCCTATCCCAATGTGGAGCGGGTGCTGGCCGGCCACTGCCATCGCCCGATCCAGGCGCGCTGGGCCGGTACCATCGGCTCGGTCGCGCCGTCGCCGGCGCACCAGATCCTGCTCGATTTGGATCCGGCCTCTGCCGAGTCGCGCATCATGATGGAACCGCCGGCTTTCCATCTGCATCTTTGGCGGCCCGACGTCGGTATCGTTACCCACCAGGCCTATGTCGGCGACTTCGACGGGCCGCACGATGTGGTGGTGGACTTGGAATACCCGGCCTACAAGGACAAGATGGCCGAAGGCGCCGTCTAGTTATGAGGTATTTCCGTGTTCCAGCCGCTGCAAGGCACAAAAGTCGTTGATTTGAGCCAGGTCCTGGCCGGTCCGTTTGCCACCTATCAGTTGGGCCTGATGGGCGCCGAGATCATCAAAGTCGAAATGCCAGGGTCCGGCGATTGGACGCGCCGTGGCGAATCGCTACCGGGCAGCACAGCGAGCGACATGGGCCTCGCTTATCTGACGCAAAATGCCGGCAAGCGATCGGTCACGCTCGATCTGAAATCCGAGGACGGTTTGGCGCTGGCCAAGCGCTTGATCGCGGGTGCCGACATTTTTGTCGAGAATTTCAAGCCGGGTGTGGCGGCCCGTCTCGGACTCTCGTTCGAGGCGGTGCGGCAGATCAATCCGCAGATCGTCTATTGCTCCATATCGGCCTATGGCCAGGACGGCCCAATCGGCCACCGCCCGGCTTACGATCATGTGGTGCAGGGCATGTGCGGCATCATGCGCACCACCGGCACGCCGGAGACCGAGCCCAACAAGGTCGGCGCGCCTTATATCGATTACGCCACTGGCATGAACGCGGCCCTGGCCATGGTCAGCGCCTTGCACGAAGCCCAGCGGACGGCGGAGGCGGTCCATGTCGACGTCGCCATGCTGGATACCGCGCTCGTGCTGATGGCGTCGCTGATGACCAAGCATCTTTCGACCGACTGGCGGCCGGGGGCCTATGGCAACGAGGCTTGGAGCCAAAGCCCGTCGTCCGGGGCGTTCGAGACCGCCGACGGCACACTGATGATCGCCGCCAATAACGAGCGCCAGTTCAAGGCCCTGTGTCACGGCCTCGGCCGCGCCGATTTGCTGGACGACCCACGGTTTCACGATGCCGCGAGCGTTCGTGATAACGCCCCCCAGTTGCGCCAGGAATTGGCGGCGATCTTCGAAACGGCGACGGCGGACGACTGGGAGGCCCGGCTCGATCGGGCCGGCGTGCCGGCCGCCCGCATTCGTCACTTGCACGAGGTTTTGGCCGAAGATCAGGCCAAAGCGCGGCAGATAATGGCGGAGGTCGAGATGCCGGGCGGCGGCGCGGTGCATGTGCCGACCCTCGGCTTCAAGGCCAATGGTGCGGCCGTCGGCCCGGCGGCGGCGCCGCCGCGGCTCGGTCAAGACACCGCCCTGGTGTTGCGCGAGATCGGTCTTTCCGACGCGGAGATCGAGGACCTGAGCGGGCGCGGCGTTATCTAATAGCCGTCATTATCCGTTCATCATACAAAGCCGCCGTCGGAATTTACACTCCTATTACGAAAATTTGAATTGATAGTTTTCTCATTAAACGATTGTTGGCGATATTGACGATTGCGAACGGACGTAACGCTGCTAGACTGATGCATGTCGAGCGTTGCGTGTGGGGCGCGACGGAACCGAAATCAAGACGCCATTAGAGTGGGATGCCGTCCCGAGACCAAGAAAAAAGTGACGGACCGCGTCTCCGAACCTAGGGAGGTAGCCAGCATGTCCGATAGAGTGAAACCCACTAAGAACGAGCAAACCAGGCGCCAGTTCATGGCGACGACCGGCGCGGTAGCCGGCGCGGCGGCGCTTGGCGTCATGGGCAAACCGGGTGAGGCGAAGGCTGCAAAGCCGAAGCGCGGCGGCATACTCAAATACGGGACTCGCTTCGACGGCTCCGGCCTCGATCCGCACCGCAAGATCATCTACTACGTGTCCAACCCGTTGGCGGCGACCACGCAGGGCCTGCTCGATCTCGATGGCGATATGAATGTCGTAGCGGGCATCTGTAACGAGTGGGACATTTCCGACGACCTGAAGACTTATACTTTCAAAATCCAAAAAGGCGTGGAGTTCCACAACGGCGCCACGGTCGATGCCGAGGCGGTGAAATGGAACTACGAACGGATCATGGATCCGAAGACCAGCCATTCGTTTACTCGAGCCACCCTGAAAGGTATCGAGAGCATCACGGTTGATGACAAATACACCTTGCGCATTAAGCTTGAAGTGCCAAGCGCGGTGTTCTTGTCAAACGTCGTTTACTATCCGTGCGGCCTGATGGCGCCGAACAGCGTCGATCAAGCCGATACCAATCCGATCGGCTGCGGACCGTTCAAGTTCGTCAGTTGGAAACGCTATGCCAAATCCGAAATGGTGCGTTTCGAGAATTATTTCGAATCGGACAAGGATGGCAACCAACTGCCCTATCTCGACGGCATCGAAGGCTATCCCCGGCGCGAAGACAAAGTGCGGTTGACCGCGCTCCGCACCGGCGAAGTCGATCTGATCGAAAACATGGCCTACAGCGACACGGTCAATTTCATGAAGACGCAAGGCGAGAATTTCAATACCTGGGAGATTCCGCAGGTCGGCACAGCCTATCTCGCCGTGCAGTCCAAAAAGGGTCCGTTTGCCATGGATGCGCCGGACGGCAAACTGATGCGCCAGGCGCTCGCCCACGCCATCGACCGGGAAGGCATTCATCAGGCGATCTTCAACGAGCTCGGCGAAAAAATGAGCGGATTCTTTAGCACCGCCAGCCCCTGGCACATGCCCGGCATCAAGAACGTCAAGGAATACGATCCGGAGAAATCCAAGTTCATCCTGCGCAAATTGAACGCGCAGAATACGCCGATCGCCGTGGTCGCGCGCCAAGCCTTTGCCTACATGCATCAATCCGGCGAGTTGGTTCACTCGATGCTGACGGAGGCGGGCTTCAAGGCGACCAACGAGGTGTTCGACAATCCGGTGCTGCGCGCGAAATACAAGAAGGCCGATTACGGCATCGATTCGACGGCGAACTCCTACCGCTTCGAACCGGACGGCTGGTATTCGCGCAACGTCCTGTCGAACGCACCTTCGACCATGTTGCGGACCGGCTACAAGAACGAAAAGGCCGACAAGCTGATCATCGAAGCTCGCGGTACCCGCGACAAGGCCAAACGCATCGAGCTCTATACAGAGGTGGAAAGCTTGGTCAACGAGGATTGCGCGATCATCTACACCCATTCGGTGCCGTTGACGTCGGCCGGCGTGAAATCGCTGAAAGGTTACAAACCGGCCTTCGCCGGGCCATTCAACATCAGCGGTGGCGGTGTTCGCACGGCCTATTTCGACAAGTAGTAATTGGTCGACGCGTGATCTACGGATGGCGGCGGCACGGATCGTGAAAACCGTGCCGCCGCCAAACCTGACACATCATCCGGAAGCGCCAGAATAATGCTCATCTATGCCGTCAATCGCATTCTTCAGCTCATTCCGGTCGTCTTCATATTGTCTATTTTGGTTTTCGGCTTCGTCCATGCCTTGCCCGGCGACGTTATCGATACCATGGCAAGCGATGAAGACGTCGAGGATCCGGAAGTCCGGGCTGCCTTGGAAGAGGAGTTCGGCCTCAATAAGCCGATCTACATACAGTACTTCATCTGGCTCGGCCGGGTCGCCAGCGGCGATTTCGGCAAGTCGCTGGTCACCCGCCGATCGGTGTCCATCGAGCTGATAGAGCGCATTCCGGCGACGGTCTATCTCGCGGTGGTCGGCATCGGGTTATCCATGTTGATTGCGATACCGCTCGGCACCATAGCGGCGGTGCGGCGCAACACTGCAACGGATTATGCCGCGCAAGTGACGTCATTGCTGGGCATTTCAATCCCGGAATTTTGGTTCGCCATATTGTGTATTTTGTTTTTCGCCCTTTACCTAGGTTGGTTGCCGTCATCGGGCTATGTCAGCCCGTTTGAAGATCTGGGCAAAAGTATTTGGTATCTCATCCTGCCCGCTTTGGCCGTTGGCTTTCGCCAAGCCGCCTATACCACGCGGCTCACCCGCTCCAGCATGCTCGACGAAGTCAATAAGGAATATGTCGATACCGCCCGTTCGCTCGGACTGGCTGAGAAAAAGGTGATTTACAAATATACGCTCCGCAACGCGCTGATCCCAACGATCACGATCAGTGGCCTGCAGTTTGGCAATTTGATGGGTGGCACGGTGGTGTTGGAGTCGATTTTTGCCTGGCCGGGTATCGGCTTGACTATTTTTCAGGCGATTCAGCTCCGCGATTATCCGGTCATTCAGGCGGGCGTTTTGGTGCTTGGTGTCATGGTGGTGGTGATCAACCTGTTGGTTGATTTGTTGTACCGCGTGTTGAATCCGCGCGTAAGCTTGGGTTGAGGGAAACGCCATGTCAGAAAATCAAATGCAACCCTGGCAACGGGTCGATGCGGCGATCGCCGAAGAATCGGTCTGGACCGTTCGGTCGCGGCGCCTGTCGGCGGCAAGCAAAAACGCCTTTGAGGAACTCTATAAAAGCAAGACCGCATTCATCGGCGCCCTGATGATGGTGTTTGTGGTTGTGACCTGCCTGGCGACGCCGTGGCTCGCCACCCATGATCCGATCAAGACCAACTACCGAGAACGCCTGGCGCCGTCCAGCGCGGAGAACTATTTCGGCACCGACCGATATGGCCGCGACATTTATTCGCGCATCTTGCACGGCGGCCGCCGTACCGTTGCCATGGCCGTCGTTGCTGTTGCCTTCGGTATGCTGTTCGGTATTCCGTTCGGCATCCTGTCCGGTTATTTCGGCGGCCGTGTGGATGCGGTTTCCATGCGAATCGTTGACGGGATCCTGGCCTTTCCCGCCTTGCTCTTATATTTGCTCATTGTGACCCTGGCCCGAGAGTGGAAACTCGAGGGCTTCTGGAACGATGCCATCCTAATAATCGCGCTAGGGGTTAATTTCATACCTGAAGTCGCGCGCCTGGCGCGCGGCACGGCATTGGTCGAGTCGAAAAAAGAATATGTCGAGGCCTCCCACGTGACCGGCGACAGCCATTTCTACACGGCCATGCGACAAATCCTGCCGAATTGCGTCTCGCCGTTGATCGTCAATGGCACGGTGCGCTTGGGCTACGTGATTTTGATCATCGCCGCGCTGTCGTTCCTCGGTCTCGGCACACCGCCGCCGACGCCGGATTGGGGTGGCGACTTGAGCTCCGCCCGAGACCATATGGAAAGCCACCCGATGATCGCGGTCTATCCGGGCCTTGCCATCTGTATATCGGTGTTGGCGTTCAACCTGTTCGGCGACGGCCTCAGAGACATTCTCGATCCGCGCATTTCGGAACGTTGACGGCGCGGCAATTCCGAACACAGACTGCATTCGACTCTGTAACTGGCGGTCAGGGCCGCGACTGCGGCCCCGGCGCGGCTAGCGCCGCCCCCGCGGAGCCATGCGCCGCAGGCGCATTGGCGTGAGCGCAACAAAAAAGGCCTGATTCGATGAAAATCGAAACAGGCCTGGCTCAGACGTGATGGCAGGCCACATAGTGGCCGTCGCCGCCGTCGACCAGGTCCGGTGACACGGTCTCGCAGATCTCTGTCGCCAACGGGCAGCGGCCGCAGAGCCGGCAGCCGGGCGGCGGATCGATCGGCGTCGCCACTTCACCTTCCAAAATCAATTTCGGCGGCGGCTTGTTGGGGTCGGCTTCCGGCACGGCGGCTAGCAAAGCCTTGGTGTAGGGGTGCTGCGGGTCGGCGAAAATTCGATCGACGGTGCCGGTCTCGACGATCTTGCCGACATACATGACCGCGACCCGGTCGCTGATATGGCGGATGACACTGAGGTCATGGGCGATAAACAAATACGTCAGATTGAATTGTTCCTGCAGTTCCCGGAACAAGTTCAGGATCTGCGCTTGAATGGAAACGTCCAAGGCCGACACCGGCTCGTCGCCGATCACCAGTTCCGGATCGACGGCCAAAGCACGGGCGATGGCGATGCGTTGGCGTTGGCCGCCGCTGAATTCATGGGGGTAGCGATCGACATGTTCGAGGCCCAACCCCACCAACTGCAACAGCTCCAGCACTCGGGTGCGCCTGTCGGTCCAGCTATTGGCGATGCCGTGCACTTCGAGCGGCCGTCCCAGGATTTGCATGATGGTCTTGCGCGGATTGAGCGAGGCGTAAGGGTCCTGGAACACCAGTTGGATCGATTTGCGGTTTTCCTGCATGCGTTTATGGGAAAAGCTGAGCAGGTCTTCCTGATCGTAAATGATCTCACCCTCGGTCGGCTCGATCAGACGGGTGATCAACCGGCCGGTGGTCGATTTGCCGCAGCCGCTCTCGCCGACCAAACCCAGAGTCTCGCCACGCTTGACGAAAAAGCTGATGTCATCGACCGCTTTCAGCGTCCGCTGCTTGCCGGCGATCCGCGAAACCAGGTCCGAATTCAGGTAGAAGTACTTGGTTAAGTTCTTCACCTCCAGCAAATGGTCGGTCATGGTTTCATGGGTCCCGCGCTATTTAAGCATCAATCAAGCAGATGACAGGCCGCGAAATGTCCCGGCGCCACTTCTTTGAATTCCGGCGCCTCGACTCGGCAGCGATCGTGCGCATGTTCACAGCGCGGGTTGAACTTGCAGCCGGGCGGCGGGTCCAACATGTTGCAGACTAGGCCCTTGATCGGCGTCAGGAACTTGGTCTGTTTGTCGAGGCGCGGAATGGAATTCAACAATCCGACTGTGTAAGGGTGCTGCGGGTTGGCGAAGATTTCGTCCTTCTTGCCGAGCTCGACCAGATGCGATGCATACATCACGCCGATCGAATCGCAGGCATGGGCGACGACGCCGAGATTGTGCGTGATAAACAACAACGACATGTCGAAGCGTTCGATCATGCTGCGAATAAGCTCGAGGATCACCGCCTGAATGGTGACGTCCAGCGCCGTCGTCGGTTCGTCGGCGATCAGGAACGTCGGGTCGCAACTCAGCGCCATGGCCAGCATCACCCGTTGCCGCATGCCGCCGCTGAATTCGTGAACGTAGGAATTGAGCCGCGATGCCGGCGATGGAATACCGACCAGCTGCAACAGCTCGACCACCCGTTCCCGCGCCTCGAGCTTGCTGAGGCCCATGTTCGTCCGCAAAGCATCGGATATCTGGCTGCCGACGGTGAATACCGGATTGAGCGCGCTCATCGGTTCCTGGAAGACCATGGCGACTTTGTTGCCGCGCATCGCCCGCATTTCGGAATCGTTCTTGTCGAAAATGTTGGCGCCCTCGAAGCGGACTTGGCCTTTGACGATTTCCCCCGGCGGCGTCGGGATCAGGCGCATGATGGAACGGGCCGTGACGGTTTTGCCAGAGCCGGATTCACCGACCAGCCCGAAGGTCTCGCCTTTGTCGATGCTGAACGACACGCCGTCGACCGCCGTCAACTCACCCCGTTTCAGGTGAAATCGAATGGTGAGATCGTCGACGCTGAGTACCGGTTCCGCCATGCCTGGGCTCGCCCTGTTGTCCCCTGCTCGAACCCTAACACAGCAGATCGACGGACCGTAAGCCGTGTTGTGCATGTGTATCCATATGGTAATAGGGTGGCGTCCGACGGCAGCGGCGATTCGGTCGTGTGCCGCATAAGGTGACGCAGCCAACGATGAATTCCCGACACCATTGGTTCCAGGCGGTGGCCGTTTACGGACAGCGGCGTATCCTGGCGATTTTGTTTCTGGGTTTTTCCAGCGGCTTGCCCTTGGCGCTGACCGGGCAGACATTGTCCGCCTGGCTCAAGGAAGACGGCGTCTCCCTAACAGCGATTGGCTTGTTCGCCGCCATCGGCACCCCCTATGCGTTGAAATTCCTTTGGGCGCCGGCGATGGATCGGTTGCCGATCGGCTGGCTGACCCGTCGCTTCGGTCGCCGCCGCGGCTGGCTGTTGCTGACCCAGGCGGTGTTGATCCTGGCAACCCTGGCGCTCGCCCAAACCGATCCGGTCCAGGCGCTGGGGACCACGGCGGTCATCGCTTTGATCGTCGCTTTTGCTTCCGCCAGCCAAGACATCGTCATCGACGCCTATCGGGTTGAGATCCTCGACGACGACCAGCTTGCCGCCGGCGCCGCCGTCTACGTTTACGGCTATCGTATCGCCATGCTGGTGTCCTCGGCCGGTGCATTGGCGCTCGCGGAGTTTGTCGGGTGGTCGATGACCTACACGATCATGGCCGGATTTCTCGTCGTCGGCGTGGTGACCGTTTTGCTCAATCCCGAGCCAAAGGCCGTGATCTCGGCGGATTTCAAAGACCGTGCGGCGCGCGCGGCGGCCTGGGGCGCGGCCCGGCCGCACTTGCCAAAATCCCTCGGCGCCGCCGCCGCGTTCCTGCAGACCGGTGTGGTCGGCCCGTTTGCCGAGTTCATGAAGCGTCCGGGTTGGGTGCCGGTCTTGGCATTCGTCATGGTCTATAAGCTCGGTGACAGCCTGGCCGGGGTCATGACCACGCCGTTCCTGCTTGATATCGGCTTCACCAAGCTGGAAATCGCCGGCGTCTCCAAGGTCTTCGGATTTTGGGCGACCTTGCTCGGCCTCGGCCTCGGCGGTTGGTTGATGCAGGCCAGCGGCTTGGTGCGCGCGCTTTGGATCTGCGGCGTCTTGCAGCTGCTTTCCAACTTCATGTTTGCTGTCCAAGCGGTGGTCGGCACCGACATCTCTGTGCTGGCGGCGACCATCGGCCTGGAGAACTTGGCCGGTGGCATGGGCACCGCCGTCTTCGTCGCCTATCTCTCGAGCCTCTGCAATTTATCCTACACGGCCACGCAATACGCCTTGGTTAGTTCCTTCATGGCGGTCGCCCGAACCTGGCTTTCTGCGTCGTCGGGCTATTTCGCCGTGCAGTTCGGCTGGTTCGATTTCTTCGTCTTTACCGCCGTGGCGGCGCTGCCGGGTTTGGCGCTATTGTGGTGGCTGACCCGCAGCGGGTCCGTGACGCGGCCCGACATACGGCGGGACGCGATAGGACAAGCCAATGACTGACGGCATTTGCATCATCGAAGCCGATATCACGAGCTTGCGCGTCGACGCCATCGTCAATGCCGCGAACACCTCCTTGCTGGGCGGCGGCGGCGTCGACGGTGCCATTCACCGCGCCGCCGGCCCGGAACTGCTGGCGGAATGCCGCGGTTTGAACGGCTGCCAGACCGGGCAAGCCAAGATCACCGCCGGCTACGGCCTGCCGGCACGGCATGTCATTCATACCGCCGGCCCGATTTGGCAAGGTGGCGGGGCGGGCGAGGCGGCCTTGCTCGCCAGTTGTTACACCTGTTGCCTGGCGCTCGCCGCGGCGCGAAACCTGACCAGCATCGCTTTTCCGGCGATTTCGACGGGCGTCTACGGCTACCCGCTGGTCGCGGCGACAGAGATCGCCCTGCAATCGACCCGCGATCACATGGCCGCCGGCAAACCGCCGCGCCAGATCATTTTCTGTTGTTTCGGCGAAACCGTCCGCAACGCCTACCTCGACGTTGCTCACGAAATTGGCATCGATCCGGGCGATTATCGGGTTTGACCCGCCATGCCGCGCCGGCATAAGCTGGATGCCTGATCTGAGGATTCGGGAGTTTAGCGATGAATAAGCTTGTGTATCCATTGGCCATAGGCTTGGCCTTATCGTTCAGTGGCGCGGCGCTTGCCGGCCCGGGGGTTGGCTGCGGCGGATCGCTCAAATCGGCCAAGGCGCCTCAGCAAACTGTGATGCAGACGCCGGCTCCCGAAAAACCGGTAGTACCGGTGCCGGTGAAAAAGCCGACTAAGGGTTAAAGCCTCGGCCTTCTCGTCCTTAGCCGCTCTGCGCGCTATAACAGCGGCCAGAGCGGAGGACGCAATCGATGAATTTGGCGACCCATCTTGCCCGCTCGGGCGTGACTTATGGCGATCGGCCCGCGGTATCGTTGGGCCATGACGGTCTGTGGACCTATCGTGAATTGGCGCGCCGCGCCGCCGGTCTCGGCGCTGCCTTGAGCCGCGAGCTGGGTCTCGCGGCCGGCGCCAATGTCGCGCTGATCATGAAGAATTCGCCAGACTATTTCGCCACGCTCTACGGCGTCTGGCATGGCGGTTTCGCCGCTGTGCCGATCAATGCCAAGCTGCATGTGCGCGAATTCGCGTATATTTTGGAGAACGCCGAGGCCCGGCTTTGCTTCACCACGCCGGACCTTTACGAACGCGTCGCGCCGCTGGCGGCCGAAATCGGCTGCCTCGACCAGGTCCTGTCGACCGACAGCGACCGTTTCCGGGCACTGTTCGATGCACCGCCAATGCACGTCGCCGACGTCGATCCCGATGCCTTGGCTTGGTTGTTCTACACCTCCGGCACCACCGGCAAGCCCAAAGGCGCGATGCTGAGCCATCGCAACCTGCTGGCCATGACCATGAACTATCTGGCCGATGTCGGTGACGTCTCTGAACGCGATTGCATGATTCACGCAGCTCCTTTGTCGCATGGCTCCGGGCTCTATTGCTTGCCCCACGTGGCGCGCGGCGCCAACAACGTTGTGCCCGTGTCCGGTGGCTTTGAGCCGGCCGAAACCCTGGACCTAATCGGGCAGAACAGCGGCTGCAGCCTGTTTTTCGCGCCGACCATGGTGCATCGCCTGATCAACGATCCGCGGCTTGCAGAGAGTGACACCAGTGGCTTGAAATTGATCGTCTACGGCGGCGGCCCGATGTATGTGGAGGATTTGGTGACGGCACTCGAGGTACTCGGCGACAGGCTGGTGCAGATCTACGGCCAGGGCGAATCACCGATGACCATCACGTATGTGAGCCAGGCCATGCACGCCGCCCGCGACCATCCGCGCTATCTGGATTGGCTCGGATCGGCCGGCATCCCGCGCACCGACGTCGAAGTGCGCGTCGTTGATGGCAATGACCACGATGTGGCACCTGGCGAGATCGGCGAGATCGTCTGTCGTGGCGACGTGGTCATGCGGGGCTACTGGAACAATTCGGAAGCCACGACGGCGGCGTTGGCCGGCGGCTGGCTCCATACCGGCGATCTCGGCCAATTCGACGCGGAAGGCGTCTTGACCCTGAAAGACCGCTCCAAAGACATGATCATTTCCGGCGGCACCAACATCTATCCCCGCGAGGTCGAGGAAGTGCTGCTGCGCCATCCCGGCGTCGCCGAAGTGTCGGTGATCGGCCGGCCTCATCCCGATTGGGGCGAGGAAGTCGTGGCCTTCGTCGTCAGCGCCGCCCAAGCGCCGTCGGAGGCCGCCCTCGACGCCCATTGTCTTGACCATATCGCCCGCTTCAAGCGCCCCAAGGCCTATCGCTTTGTCGATTCCTTGCCGAAGAACAATTACGGCAAGGTCCTGAAAACCGATTTGCGCGCCAAATTGGCGAAAGCCGCGGGCGGGCGCTAAACTATTCCAATCGTGGGTTCATTGCGGAGGACGCGCCATGTCGGGACGGCTCGTTGGCAAGGTCGCCGTCGTTACCGGTGCCGGTTCCGTGGCGCCAGGCTGGGGCAACGGCAAGGCGACGGCGGTTTTGTTCGCGCGTGAAGGCGCGCGGGTACTGGCGGTCGACATCAATGAAGACGCGGCGGCCGAGACCTGCCGCTTGATTGACGAAGAGGGCGGCAGCGCCGAGGCCTTCGGCGCCGACGTCTCCGACCCGGCGGCCGTCCAGGCGATGACCGAGGCCGCCCGTTCCCACAACGGCCGGATCGACGTGCTGCATTGCAACGTCGGCATCGCCGTCGCCGGCGGTCCGGTCGATACGGAAGAAACGGAGTGGGACCGTCTGTTCGCGATCAACGTGAAAAGCATGTTCTTAAGCGCCAAGCACGTCTTGCCGGTGATGGTCGCCCAAGGCGGCGGCGCCATTGTCCATGTCTCTTCCGTGGCCGCCACCAATTATCCGGGATTCCCGTCCGCCGCCTATAGCGCCACCAAGGGCGCCGTCAATGCCCTGACCCGCAACATCGCCATCCAATATGCCGCCCAAGGCATACGCGCCAACGCCATCCTGCCGGGCTTGATGGATACGCCGTTGGTCAGCCATGCGCTCGGCGCGGCCTACGGCGAAAAGGATATCGGCGCGGTACTGGCGGAACGCCATGCCGCCAGCCCTACCGGGCGCATGGGCGACGCTTGGGATGTCGCCTACGCAGCGCTCTATCTGGCGTCCGACGAATCGAAATATGTCAACGGCCACTGTCTGGTGGTCGATGGCGGGCTCACCGTCAAAGGCGGTTAGAGCACGTTTCAGAAAAAGAGCAGAAAAAGGGGACAAGAGCCTTTTTTCGCGAGGCGAAGCCGAGGGACTTTTTGACGATGGTTCAGCGATTGGCGTCGTGGGCTGCCATGGCGGCGATATTGACCATTTCCGACACCGTGGCACCGATCGGCACGACTTGCGCCGGCCGCGCCAGGCCGACCAGTATATGGCCGATCACCGAACTGTTGCCGAGGGATTGCATCAACTTGGTGGCGATATTGGCGGAGGTCAGCGCCGGCATGATCAAGACATTGGCCGGCCCGGACAGCCGACAGAACGGGTAGAGCGCCATGACGTCCGGGTTCAAGGCGACGTCGGCCGACATTTCACCGTCATATTCAAAATCCAAGTCGCGGCTGTCGAGCAGCGACACCGCATCGCGCACCCGTTCGGTGGTGCGCGAAGGCGGGTTGCCGAAGGTGGAAAACGACAACAAGGCGGCGCGCGGTTCATGGCCGAAGCGCCGCGCGACGGCAGCACTCTGTTCGGTGATGTCGGCGAGTTCGACCGGCGTTGGCACTTCGTGCACGGTGGTATCGGCGACGAAAACCGTGTGCCCGCGGGAGGCAATGATGGTGAGACCGAATACCCGCCGTCCCTGCGCCGGATCGATGGCGCGGCGGATCTCTTCGTAGGCGACATTGAAGCGCCGGGTCGCGCCGGTGACCATGGCGTCGGCGTCGCCAAGCGCCACCATGCAGGCGGCGAAGACGTTGCGGTCCTGGTTTACCATGCGCTGGCAGTCGCGATAGAGCGCGCCCTTACGCTGCAATCGTGCATAAAGGAAATCGTAGTAGCGCTCGCGATTTAGGCTTTCCCGGGCATTGTGGATTTCCAGGTCGGCGCCGCCGTGCAGGCCCATTTCGGCCATGGTCGCCTCGATCCGTTTTTGCCGGCCGATCAACACCGGCGAGCCATAGCCCGCGGCCTTGAAGGCGATGGCCGCGCGGATGACCTTTTCTTCTTCGCCTTCGGCGAACACCACCCGTTTGGGGTTGGCTCGGACTTGGTCGAAGATCAGCTGCATTTGGTCGGCGGTCGGGTCCAGGCGCGCGCGCAGCTCTTTGCCGTAGGCGGCTTCGTCGATGATCGGCCGGCGGGCAACGCCGCTGTCCATGGCCGCCTTGGCGACAGCCAGGGGAATGGCATGAATGAGTCGCGGGTCGAACGGTGCCGGGATGATGTATTTCGGGCCGTATTGCAGCCGGTCGCGGCGGTAGGCGGCGGCGACTTCGTCGGGCACGTCTTCGCGCGCCAAACTGGCCAAGGCTTCGGCCGCGGCGATTTTCATGGTGTCGTTGATGGTGGAGGCCCGGACGTCGAGGGCGCCGCGGAAAATATAGGGAAAGCCGAGGACGTTATTGACTTGGTTCGGATAATCGGAGCGCCCGGTGGCGATGATGGCGTCACTCCGCGTTGCTTCGACGTCTTCCGGCGTGATCTCCGGATCGGGGTTGGCCATGGCGAAAATGATCGGCTGATCGGCCATGCTGGCCACCATGTCCTGGGTCACCGCGTCTTTGACGGACAGGCCGAAAAACACATCGCTGCCTGCCATGGCCTCGGCCAGGCTGCGCCGGTCGGTCTGCACGGCGTGGGCGGATTTCCATTGATTGAGGCCGGCCTCGCGGCCGCTATAGATGACGCCTTTGGAATCGCACAAGATGACGTTGTCGTGCGGCATGCCCATGGCCTTGATGAGCTCGGCGCAGGCGATGGCGGCGGCGCCGGCGCCGTTCACCACCATTTTGGTATCGGCGATCGATCGCCCGGTCAGATGCAGCGCGTTGATCAGGCCGGCGGCGGCGATAATCGCCGTGCCGTGCTGGTCGTCATGGAAGATCGGTATGTCCATGAGCTCGCGCAGCCGTTGTTCGATGACGAAGCATTCGGGCGCCTTGATGTCTTCCAAATTGATGCCGCCAAAACTTGGCCCCAAGAACCGCACGCTGTTGACGAATTCGTCGACATCCTCGGTATCGACCTCCAGATCGATGCCATCGATGTCGGCAAACCGCTTGAACAGCACGGATTTGCCTTCCATGACCGGTTTTCCGGCGAGTGCCCCGAGATTGCCGAGCCCGAGCACGGCAGTGCCGTTGGAAATCACCGCCACCAGGTTGCCCTTGGCGGTATAGTCATAAGCCAATCCGGGATCCTGCTGGATGGCCAGACAAGGCGCGGCGACACCGGGGGAATAGGCGAGCGACAGGTCATGTTGGGTCGCGACGGCCTTGGTCGGCACGATTTCCAGCTTGCCCGGACGCCCTTGTGTGTGGAAGTGCAGCGCTTCGCGGTAGAGAGCGTCTTCTTTGGCGTCTGTCATTTTTGTCGTCTTTCAATCTAAGCGGCGCGCCCGCGCCATCAGGGCACAGCGTTACGCGCGGAGAAACCGCCGCGTCGGCCGCTCATACCTAGTGATAATCCTCGATCCATTGCAATAGGCAATAAGCCGTGCCATGCAAGGACCGGATACGATGCAGGATCGGGACGAGGCTATGTCGCCGGAACAAAGCGTGCGAGCAAAGCGAGGATCGGCAGGCAAAGCCGATGCGCCCGCCGCCACGGCCAGCCCGATGATCCGTCAATATCAGGCGATCAAGCAGGACAATCCCGACAGCTTGCTGTTTTTTCGCATGGGCGACTTCTATGAGCTGTTTTTCGAAGACGCGGTCAAGGCAGCCGAAGCGCTGAACATAACCCTGACCAAGCGTGGCCGGCACGACGGCGACGATATCCCCATGTGCGGCGTGCCGCACCATGCCGCCGATAGTTATTTGGAACGGCTTATCCGCCAGGGCTTCAAAGTCTCGGTCTGTGAACAGATGGAAGACCCGGCGGCAGCCAAGAAACGTGGGCCCAAGTCCGTGGTCCGGCGCGACGTGGTTCGCGTCGTAACACCGGGCACGCTCACCGAAGACACCCTGCTCGACGCGCGTCGCCACAATTATCTTGCCGCCTTGGGCCGCGCCGGCAACGATCTGGCGCTTGCTTGGATCGACATCTCTACCGGCGACTTTTCCGTTAGCCCGACGTCGCCCGCCGATCTGAGCGCCGACTTGGCGCGTCTCGATCCGCGCGAGACTCTGGTTGCCGACGGCCTATTGGCCAAACCGGAAATCAAGGACGCGCTCACCGACCTGGCCGGTGCGTTGACGCCGTTGCCGACCGGTCGCTTCGACAGCCAGGCCGGCGAGCGCCGCCTGAAGGCGTTGTTCGAAGTCGCGGCCCTGGATGGATTCGGTTCCTTTGCCCGCGCCGAACTTGGCGCCGCCGGCGCGCTGGTCGATTACATCGAACTGACCCAAAAAGGCCGGATGCCGCTGATTCGGCCGCCGGCCCTGATTTCCGCCGGCAGTGCCATGGCCCTGGATGCCGCCACGCGCCGGAATTTGGAGCTGACCGAGACCTTGTCCGGCGCCCGCGAAGGCAGCCTGCTGCATGTGATCGACCGAACGGTTACCGGTGCCGGCGCGCGTCGACTGGCGGCGCATTTGGCGGCGCCGCTGACCGCTGTCGACGACATCAACCGGCGCCTCGACATGGTTCAGCATTTCCATCAACAGGACCGCTTGCGGGACGAGATTCGGGCCGCCTTGCGCAAGACCCCCGACATTGAGCGCGCCTTGTCGCGGCTGTCGCTCGGCCGTGGCGGGCCACGCGACCTGGCCGCTATCCGCGATGGCCTCGGCCAGGCGGCGGCGATCCGCGCGATGCTCGACGACGCGGCGCCGGACGGCATCCGGGCCTCCCAGCAACATCTCGGCGATCACGCCGCCCTGGTCGATGAATTGACCAAGGCCTTGGCCGGCGACTTGCCGGTGCTGGTTCGCGACGGCGGCTTCATCGCCGAACGCTACGATGCCGCCTTGGATGAGTTCATCGCGCTCTGCACCCAAAGCGGCGATCTTCTCAAGGCACTCAGGACGCACTACCGGCAAAAAACCGGCATCGATAGCCTCAAGGTGACCAGCAACAACGTGCTCGGTCATTTCATCGAGGTGACGCCGCGCCATGCCGACGCCATGGGTCCGGATTTCATCCATCGCCAGACCCTGATCAGCGCCGTCCGCTACACGACGCCGGAACTGGTGGATTTGCAGGAGAAAATCGAATCTGCCGGGGCTAAGGCCTTGGCCCGCGAAATAGACCTGTTCGAGCGCTTGCGGCAATCCGTGCTCGACGCCGGCGCCGCTCTCGGTCGTGCCGCGGCCGCGATCGCTGCCCTCGACGTCGCCGCGTCTTTGGCGGTTTTGGCCGTCGAACGCGGCTACTGCCGGCCGGAGATCGACGACAGCCTGGCGTTCGAAATCCTCGATGGCCGCCATCCGGTGGTCGAGGCGGCGGCAGCGGCGATGCAAGACACCCCGTTCGTGCCCAATGATTGCGGCCTTGGGCCGGACAACCGGTTGTGGCTGGTCACCGGGCCCAACATGGCCGGCAAGTCGACTTTTCTGCGGCAAAACGCTTTGATCGCGATGTTGGCGCAGATGGGCGCCTTCGTGCCGGCACGGCAGGCCCGCTTAGGCGTCGTCGATCGTGTTTTCAGCCGCGTCGGCGCCGCCGATGACCTGGCCCGCGGACGCTCGACGTTCATGGTCGAAATGGTCGAGACCGCGGCGATCCTCAATCAATCCGGCGAACGGGCCTTGGTCATCCTCGACGAAATCGGCCGCGGCACGGCAACCTTCGACGGCTTGTCCATCGCCTGGGCCACGGTCGAATATTTGCACGACGTCAATCGCTGCCGCGCCCTCTTTGCCACCCATTATCATGAGCTAACCGCCTTGGCCGGCAAACTCGATCGCTTGTCCAACCACACCATGCGGGTCACCGAATGGCAGGGCGACGTGGTATTTCTGCACGAGGTCGGCCCCGGCGTTGCGAGTGGCTCCTACGGCATTCAGGTTGCCCGCCTTGCCGGCCTGCCCTGGCCGGTGATCGACCGCGCCGGCGAGGTTCTGGCGCTGCTTGAAAAGGGTGAGCAATCCGGCGCGCTGTCGCGGCTGGCGGAAGACTTGCCGTTGTTCCACGCCGCCAAGCGGAGCCCGGTAAGCCAGGCGCCGGCGCCCGACAACGCCTTGATCGAGGCACTGACCGCGCTGTTGCCCGATGACATGGCGCCGCGGGAAGCGCTCGAGGCGCTCTATCGGTTGAAGGCCTTGCTGCCCGATCAGCCGGACAAATGATCCAACGGTCGCGTGACCGCCGCGTGTCGGTCGACTTGTAGGGTCGGCCTGGGTACTCTGCACAAACATTTTTGGAGACAGTAAAACTATGTTCGATTTGTCAGGGCGCGTTGCCATCGTCACCGGATCTAGCAAAGGCATCGGCAAGGCGATCGCCCAAGCCATGGCGGCGCACGGCGCGCGGGTCGTCGTTTCTTCCCGCAAGGCGCCGGCCTGCGAAGCGGTGGTCGAGGAAATCAATGCCGCCTGCGGCGACGGGCCGGGCGGCGCCATTGCCATACCGTGCAACGTGTCCGACCGCGACCAACTTGAGATCTTGGTCGCCAAGACCCGGGCCGAACTCGGCAAGATCGACATCCTGGTCGGCAACGCCGCGGTCAATCCGTATTTTGGGTCGACCGCCGATATCCCGGATTCCGCCTTCAACAAGATCATGGAAGTGAACATTCGCAGCAATCACTGGCTCTGCAACATGGTCATTCCCGACATGCTCGAGCTTGGCCGCGGCGCGATCATCATCATTTCCTCGACCGGCGGCCTGAAGGGCTCGACGGTGCTCGGCGCCTATGCCATCTCCAAGGCGGCGGATATGCAACTGGTGCGCAATTTGGCGGTTGAGTACGGCAAAAAGGGCATTCGCGCCAACGCCATAGCCCCCGGACTGATCAAGACCGACTTCGCGCAAGCATTATGGGACAATCCCGACATCCGCGGCCGCTACGAAACCGAATGTCCGCAAGGCCGTATCGGCCAGCCCGAGGAGATCGCCGGCACCGCCGTCTATCTGGCCTCTGCAGCCAGTGGCTTCATGACCGGCCAAACCTTGGTCGTCGACGGCGGCGTCTCGATTAGCTAGAGCAGTTTCGGAGAATACGGAGTCATTTGATGGGTGCAAATCGGCTTTTCGGGCAGGCGCGGTGCGCAGCGCGATGTGGGGCATCGGGCAAGCATTGCAACGCACCCGAAAAGCCGATTTGCCCCACCGAAGGCCGGGTTCTTTTGCGCTGTGGCCGCTTCGCGCTTCTTATCCGATGTCCCACATCGCATGGCGAAGCGCTCATTGCCACAGCGCAAAATAATCCCGGTCAAATGACCCCGTATTCTCCGAAACTGCTCTAGAGACCAACAAGCGATGAGTGATCGATGAACGCATTGGAAGGCCGCCAACGGATAATCTCACGCAAGCAGGTGATGCTGGCGCTCAATGAGATTGCGGCCGCCGGCGACCCTAGCAACGCCGATACGCGCCTCGCCGTGCTGGAGCGTTTGAAGCAGGCTCTCGCCCAGGGGCGTCAGGAAATTGGCCGGCGCCTGCGTGAAGGGCATGAAAGCGGCGACAAGGTCGCCATGGCGACCGCGCATTTGATCGATCAGCTGATCCGCGTGCTCTATGACTACACGGTCACTCACGTTTACGCGGCCACCAACCCGACTGCCGGTGAAAAGCTTTCGATCGTCGCCGTCGGCGGCTACGGCCGCGGCGAAATGGCGCCGCATTCCGATGTCGATCTATTGTTTCTGCATCCTTACAAGGAAACGCCGTGGAGCGAGAGCGTCGTCGAATACATACTCTATATTCTATGGGATCTAGGGTTGAAGGTCGGCCACGCCACCCGGTCGGTCAGCGACAGTTTGCGGCGCGCAAAAGACGATACCACCATTCAAACCGCCCTCCTCGAAGCGCGCTTTATCTGGGGCGATCAGGTGTTGTTTACGGAGCTTCAGTCGCGCTACGCCCAAGAAATCAAGGAAAACGGCGGCCCGGCGTTTCTCGAACAGAAGTTGGAAGAACGCGATCAGCGCCACAAACGGTTCGGCGATACCCGTTATGTCGTCGAGCCGAATTTGAAAGAAGGCAAGGGCGGGCTTCGCGACCTGCATACTTTGTCGTGGATCGTGAAATTTCTGTACGGTGTTGACGAAGTCGGCGAGTTGGTCGGGCGCGGTGTCCTGACTGCCGACGAATCGCGGCGTTTTAAGAAAGCGGAACGCTTCCTTTGGACGGTGCGCTGTCACCTCCACGATCTGACTGATCGAGCCGAAGAACGCGTTACCTTCGACCAGCAATCGGAGTTGGCCCGGCGCCTGAACTACACCGATCATGCCGGCTCGTCCGGTGTTGAACGCTTCATGAAGCATTACTTTTTGGTTGCCAAGGATGTCGGCGACTTGACCCGGGTAATTTGCACCGCGTTAGAAGAGCAGCATCGGCGCCGCCTGCTGCCGCGGCTGCCGCGTTTCGGGCTGCGCAGCCGCAAACTGGATGGTTTCCGCGCCGAAGGTGGCCGCCTCAACGTCGCCGAAGCCGATCAGTTCGAGAATGAGCCGATCCGCATGCTGCAATTGTTCCGCACCGCCCAGCGGCGCGACCTCGATATTCATCCCGAGGCGCTACGCCTGATCCGGCGCAACCTCAAGCTAATCAACCGCAAATATCGTGCCACGCCGGAAGCCAACGCCATTTTCGTCGACATTCTAACCGCCGAACAGGATCCGGAAGTTACCTTGCGACGCATGAACGAGGCCGGCGTGCTCGGCCGATTCATTCCCGATTTCGGCCGCGTCGTCGCGCAGATGCAACACGATATGTATCACCACTATACGGTCGATGAGCATACGATTCGCGCGATCGGGATCTTGTGGAAAATTGAACAGGGAATGTTGGCGGAGGACCATCCACTGTCCGATAAGATCGTGCACAAAGTCCTGTCGCGACGGGTTTTGTATCTCGCCGTTCTGTTGCATGACATCGCCAAGGGCCGCGGCGGCGATCATTCGGTTCTTGGCGCCGAAGTGGCAAAGAAGCTCGGCCCGCGCCTCGGATTCGAAGCGGCCGAGACGGAAACCGTGGAATGGTTGGTTCGTTATCACCTGGCCATGAGCGCGACCGCGTTCAAGCGCGACGTCGCCGATCCCAAGACCATCGAGGACTTCACCAACCTGGTGCAGTCGCCCGAGCGGCTGCGCTTGCTCCTGGTCCTGACCGTGGTTGATATCCGAGCGGTTGGGCCGGGCGTCTGGAACGGCTGGAAAGGTCAGCTGCTGCGTGACCTCTATTATGGCGCCGAAGAAGCCTTGTCAGGCGGCCTGATCAGTGAAGGCCGGGAAGCGCGGATCGCCGATGCCCGCCGCCGTCTTGGCCAAGCCTTGGCAGACTGGCCGGCCGCCGATTGCGATAAGCATCTCGAACGGTTCACCGATTCTTACTGGTTGTCCAGCGACATCGACACCTTGGCGCGCCAAGCACGGATGATGCGCCAGGCCGACCGGGAGGAGCGGCCATTGTCGGTTGAGACCCGTGTCGATCGCTTCCAGTCGATCACCGATCTAACCGTCTACACCGCCGATCACGCCGGCCTGTTCGCGCGCTTGACCGGCGCCTTGGCGGTCGCCGGCGCCAATATCGTGCGCGCCCATATCGATACCACCAGTGACGGCATGGCGGTGGATCGTTTCAGTATCCAAGACGCTTCCGGTGCGGCGGTCGATCAACCGAGCCGTATTGCCAAGATGTCAACCACCATCGAACAGACATTGTCGGGCATGCTTAATCCCAACGACGTATTGGCCAGCCGCCGCACGCCGTTCCCGGTTCGCACCCGGGTCTTCAAGGTCGAACCGGTGGTGCTCATCGACAACAACGCGTCTGCCGCCTGGACCGTGATTGAGGTCAATGGCCGCGATCGTCCCGGCCTGTTGCACGATCTGACCTGGGCCCTGTTTCGATTGTCGCTGTCGATCGGCACCGCCAAGGTTTCGACCTATGGCGCCCGCGCCGTTGATGTGTTTTACGTCAAGGATTCGTTTGGCTTGAAAATCACCCACACTACTAAGCTGAAGCGCATCGAAGCAGACCTCCGCCACGCGCTGCTGACGGCGGATCGGCGCCGCAAGACACGGCAAGACGACCGGCAGGTGCCGGACACGGCGCCCCGTTCGGCGGCCGGTCGGGGCTGACCGGTGCCGGCCAGCGCCGATCGCGCGGCTCGGTCCGGCGGCGGCTTCCTGCGCGCCGTCTTCACCATCGGCGGCTTGACCATGGCAAGCCGGGTGCTGGGCTTGGTGCGCGACGTGCTGATCGCCAATGCGCTCGGCGCGAGCTATGTCGCGGACGCGTTTTTCGTCGCCTTCAAGCTGCCGAACTTTTTCCGCCGGCTGTTCGCGGAGGGCGCCTTCAACGCTGCCTTCATTCCGCTGTTTGCCGAATCCCTCACACAAAGTGGGCGCGACGGCGCCAAGGCCATGGCAGAGGAAACCACGGCGGTGCTGCTGGCCGTACTGGTGCCGTTCGTATTGCTGATGCAATACGCCATGCCGGTGGTGATGATGGGCCTCGGCCCCGGATTCATCGGCCGGCCGGAGACCTTCGATTTGGCCGTCGATTTGGCGCGGTTGACGTTTCCCTACCTGTTGTTCATCAGCTTGGTGTCGTTGTTCGGCGGCATGTTGAATTCGGTCGGCCGGTTTGCCGCTACCGCGGCGACGCCGATCCTCCTGAATTTGTGCCTGATCGGTGCCGCGCTGCTCGCCGTGTCGACCTTAACGAGCGCCGGCCATGCTTTGGCGCTCGGCGTCGCCGTCGCCGGTATTGCGCAGTTCCTGTTTCTGGCGGCAGCACTTCGGGGCGAACGGCTGTTGCCGCGATTGCCGGCGCCTAAACTGACCCCGCGGGTCAAGCGCCTAATGCAACTGATGCTGCCGGCGGCACTGGGCGCCGGTGTGGTGCAGATCAATCTGGTCATCGATTTGGTGTTGGCCTCGTTGTTGCCGACCGGCGCGGTGTCGTACCTGTTCTACGCCGATCGCCTCAACCAATTGCCGGTCGGCGTGGTCGGTGTCGCCGTCGGTACCGCGCTGTTGCCGATGCTGTCGCGCCAGATCGCGTCCGGCGAGGGTCAGGCGGCGATCGCCGGCCAGAACCGGGCGATCGAACTCGCGCTTCTGCTGACATTGCCGGCGGCGGTGGCCTTGATCGTCATCCCGGGGCCATTGATCTCGGTCATTTTCGAACACGGCGCGTTCGCTGCCACGGACACCGCCGCCACGGTTCTTGCCTTGATGGCCTACGCGCTTGGCCTGCCTGCCTATGTCCTGATCAAGGTTTTGGGGCCCGGATTCTATGCCCGCCAGGATACCAAGACTCCGGTTAAGATCGCCATGGCGGCCCTAGTGGTCAATCTGGTGTTCAATCTCCTGTTGATCGGGCCGCTGCAGCATGCCGGTTTGGCGTTGGCGACGGCGATATCGGCCTGGGTCAATGCCGGCCTGCTCGCCTGGGTGTTGCGCAAACGCGGCCACTTCATTGCCGATCCGCGTCTCAAAGCCAGGCTCTGGCGTATGGCCGCGGCGACCCTGGTCATGGGTTTGGCGTTGTGGGGCTTGCTGGTCGTCTTTGAAGCAGCACTCGACGGCGCTTTCTGGTGGCGGCTCGCGGCGCTCGCCGCGCTGGTGATCGGCGGCCTGCTCGCCTACGGCCTGGCGGCCCAATTGACCGGCGCCATGCGGCTCAGCGACCTCAGATCCTTGTTCCGCGGCCGGCATGGCGGTTGACCTGATCACCGGACCGCGATAAAGCCGCTGGCGAATACCAACGTGCCTTCTATCGGGTTCTTGACCATGAAACGAATTTTTTCCGGCGTACAACCGTCGGGCAATCTGACGCTCGGCAACTATCTTGGTGCCATTCGGAACTTCGCCCGCCTCCAAGACCAAAACGAATTCGACTGCATCTATTGCGTCGTCGACATGCATGCGATCACCACGTGGCAGGATCCGGCGGCCCTGACTCACGCGACCCGGGATGTAGCCGCCAGCTTTTTGGCCGCCGGCATCGACCCCAAGACATCGATTATTTTCAACCAAAGCCAAGTCGCCGCCCATGCGGAACTGGCCTGGATTTTCAGCTGCACGGCCCGTCTGGGCTGGCTCAACCGCATGACCCAGTTTAAGGAAAAGGCCGGCAAGCATCGTGAAAACGCCTCGGTCGGCCTCTACGCTTATCCGGTACTCATGGCCGCCGACATTTTGGTCTACAAAGCGACCCACGTGCCGGTCGGCGAAGACCAAAAACAGCATTTGGAATTGACCCGCGATATTGCCCAGAAATTCAATAGTGATTTCGGCGTGGAGATCTTTCCGCTGACCGAGCCGTTGATCTTCGGCGAGGCGACGCGCGTCATGTCCTTGCGCGACGGCACCAAGAAAATGTCGAAATCCGACCCGTCGGACTATTCCCGCATCAACTTGATCGACGACGCCGACACCATCGCGCTCAAAATTCGCAAGGCGCGGACCGATCCCGAGCCGTTGCCGGAAACCGTCGCCGATCTCGAAAAGCGCCCGGAAGCGGCCAATCTCGTGGGTATTTTCGCCGCCCTGGCCGATATCGGCCGCGACGAAGTCCTCAAACGCTATGGCGGCGCGCAGTTTTCCGGTTTCAAGAGCGATCTGGCCGACCTCGCGGTCGAAAAATTGCAGCCGGTTTCCGGCGAGATGCGGCGTCTCGGCGACGATCCGGGCTATGTCGACGCGGTGCTGCGGGATGGCGCCGAGCGGGCCAGCGTCATCGCCGATGAGGTTGTGGTGGAAGCCAAGCGCGCGGTCGGTTTTCTATTGCGATAATTTACCGGCGGCCTTGCAGGTATTCAATCGCACCCCCACTTCATTTGAGTAATTGGCGCGCATTGCCGTCGCAATAGGCGAATAGGGAATTAGTTATGCATTTTGCGGAAATCGGGCGTACTTTGCGGGAGCGCCTGGACTTTCGCGGCGTATCCTTGCCGACGCCGGGTGGCCGCGTGTTGTGGCGCGTGGTCATCGCCGCCGTCGTGGTATTGGCGCTCTATTACCCGATCGGCATGATCTGGATTCACACGATCAGTGACGAGGCGGATTTCACCGCCGGCGAGGCCTTTCAAATCGACGGCGGCTCCCATTCCGTGGCCGTTGCCGCGGCGTTGGTGGATCGCGAGATCAATCACAACCGCTGGACCGCCAATGATCCGTTTTTCATTCCGAGTGCCGCCCTCGACAACATGCCGAATTTCCAACAGGGCATTGTTTCCGCCGTGGCCCGGTTCGGCTTTGAGCTGACCGATCAAATCGGCCGCACCCGCGGCTCCTCGCAGACCGATCCGGATCTGCAGGAAGCGGCAGGCCTGCTGCAATATTCCGGCAAGAAATGGCTCTGGGACCCGTCCGTGTCGCTGATGCCGACGGCGGCCTCGGAAAAACAATACCAAAAGGCCATCACCTCGCTGCAAAACTACAACCGCCGGCTCGTCGCCGGCGAGGCGGCGTTTGAACGGCGCGGCGACAATCTGATGGCGACCTTGGACCGCATTGCCTTGGATCTCGGTTCGTCGTCCGCCGTCCTCGACAAGCACATCATCGAGAATTCCGGCGGCTGGCTCGATTTCCAAGCCGACGACCTGTTCTACGGCATCAAGGGCCAAACCTACGCCTACTATGTCATTTTGCGTGCCCTCGGTAAGGATTTCGCCGCCGTCATCGAAGAACGGCAGCTCGGCAAGGCCTGGGGCTTGATGCTGGAGAGCATGCACCAATCGGCGGTCTTGTCGCCGGTTGTCGTGGTCAACGGCCGGCCCGACGGCGGCATGATGCCGAGCCATTTGGCAGCGCAAGGCTTCTTTCTGTTGCGGGCCCGCACGCAGCTGCGTGAAATCACCAACATTCTGTTGAAATAACAGCCCGACAGGGCGGCGCTTGACCGGCGCCATCGGACATGGTTGCCCATTGCCCGATATCACGGGTCAGGGCAGGATAGACCAGGGGGGGAGTGCACATTATGACGGAAGCGACCGCAGCCGAAAAAAAGCGATCCAGCAAATTTCTCGTCGTCGTCGACGACACGCCGGAAAGCCGCGTCGCGCTCCGCTTCGCCGGTCGCCGGGCCAACCATGTGGGTGGCGGCGTGATCCTGTTGCATGTCATTGAACCGCCGGATTTCCAGCATTGGATGGGGGTCGGCGAAGTCATGCGCGAGGAAGCGCGCGAGCAAGCCGAGTTGCTGATGCAGGAACTGGCGGCGCAAGCCAATGAAGAAACCGAAATTCGCCCGGAACTGATCGTCCGCGAAGGCACCACCAAGGCAGAGCTCCTGGCGTTAATCGATGAGGATCCGGATATCCGCATCTTGGTGCTCGGCGCCTCGCCGGAATCGGTTGGCCCGGGGCCGCTGGTCAAATCCTTGGCCGGCGAGATGTCGGGATCCTTCCGGATCCCGATTACGGTCGTCCCCGGCAACCTGACTAACGAGCAGATCGAACAGCTAACTTAAGAGCCCGTTGCCAGCAGATGATCGGGTAGGGTGAACAACTCGCGTGGTTCTCGGACGCCGCGCAAGACGTGAAAGCCGAGAGAATTCAGGGCACTGCCGCAATTGTGCTTGGCGAACGGCGCGCTCAGCAACAATGGCTTGTCGAGCATGTGGGTCAGGCTTTCCATACGGCTTACTTCATTGACCGCCGGGCCGATGACCGTGAAGTCCAAACGGTCGCCCGAGCCGATGTTGCCGAACATCACCTCACCGGCATGCAACGCGATCCCGGCCCGTAGTGCCGTCCGGCCGTCGGCCTGGCGCCGGTCATTGAGGCTGTTGAGGTTGTGAAACGACTCGACCGCCGCGCCGACTGCCCGGCAGGCGCAATCGTCGGCGGAGGTTCGATCCATCTGGAAAATTGCCAACATGCCGTCGCCGACGAACTTGAGCACCTCGCCGCCGCGCGATTTTACCGGTTCGATCATGCAGTCGAAATAATCGTTCAGGGTTTCGATGATCTCCTCCGACGGCACCGCGTCGGCCATCGCCGTGAAGCTTCGCAAATCGCTGTAAAAAATCGCCGCCTTGATCAGCTCGCCTTCGGCGCGACGGGTCGTGCCGGACAAAACCCGGCGGGCGGCGGCCGGGCCGAGATAGGTGTTCAACAGGGTGCTGGCCATGAAATAGGCGCTTGCCAGTTCCAGGCGCAGCGAAATCAGCGGCAACAAATCATGCAGCAGCGACAGCTGTTCGGTGGTGAAGCCGCCAGCTTGATCCGTGCTCCACGAAACGAAGTTGATCTGACCGGTGGAAAAATGCAAGGCCATGGCGACATAGTCCGTCGCGCCCTCGGCCTTGAGGTCGTGCAAGACTGGAAAATCCAACATCGGCGCCGGCTGATCGAGCCGCCGCCTTATGCTGTCCACGCCTTGGTGCAGCAAATAGACCGGGCTGCGGACATAGTCGTCTTTTTTGCCATCGCCTATTGTCCGGTCGATGACCTGAACGCCGTCCGTGTGGTGCCAAAGAAAGTTGCGGGCGTAGACCTGCGGATGCATGGACAATAGGCCAAACGTCGCCCGAAAAAGCGGGATTCCGGCCGCGACGAGGCGTTCATTGAGCGCGGCGTAGAAGAACTCGATCTCGTTGGCGGCGTGTTCATGCTGGGTCAACCAGGTCGCTACCGGATGGCTCGACCACATGGGTTCGAGTTCGGGACGATCAGGAATGGGTATTTTCAACGGTGCGGTCATGGCGGTTGCTCAGTCTTTTGGGGCTGTCGGCGCGCGCCGACAGCCTGTCGGGTCACAGGGTTGATATTGGGTCGCCACTGCCCCATTTTAAGGCACGAGCTGAAAGTGTGATCGGGAGACCACCATGTTCATCCAAACCGAACCGACGCCGAACCCGGCGAGCCTCAAGTTTTTGCCTGGGGTTCAGGTTATGGCATCGGGCAGCGCGGAATTCCGTCATCCCGATGAGGCTGGAGTGTCGCCGTTGGCGCGCCGTTTGTTTGAGATCGATGGCGTGACCGGAGTTTATCTCGGCGCCGATTTCGTCACCGTCAGCAAGGCCGAGACGACGGAGTGGCATCATCTGAAGCCGTCTATCCTCGGCGTGATCATGGAAAACTTTACCGCCGGGCTGCCGGTCATCGATGCCGATGCCGTGGCCCCGGTCGCCGCGCCGGAAGGTGTCGACGGCGCCGATGGCGAAGTCATTTCTCAAATCGTCGAACTGCTGGACACTCGGGTTCGTCCGGCTGTTGCCATGGATGGTGGCGACATTGTGTTCCACGGTTTCGATTCCGGTGTGGTCTATTTGCACATGCAAGGCGCCTGTGCAGGCTGCCCCAGTTCGACCTTGACGTTGAAGCATGGAATAGAGAATATGCTGCGTCACTATATTCCGGAAGTCACGGAAGTACGGGCGGTATAACGGGCGTACCGGCCTTAAGGGAGGGTAAACGCTGAGCGACAGCCGAATGCCAATGGCTGCGCTGAGCGGAGGCTGTGGAGGAAGACGCCCGAATGAAGAAGGAATGGCGTGAGGCGACGGCCGGTGCCGGATTGCCGGTCGTTGCGTGTGTGTTTTTGTTCAATTCCATTGCGTTTGCGGACGATATGTCGCTGGACCAGGCGGCAATCAGGCAGCCTGTGCGCGCGGCGGCCATGGACTGGCCTATGGCGTTACCAATCATGGCGCCGCCGCCAAACAAGTTTTCCAGGCCACCCTTACCGCCGCTGCGTCACAACCGATTCGGGTCGCGTTTCGGCGAACCGGCAAAACCGACTCTGGCATTGTGGCGCCCGTCCATCGACCGAATTCCGGCCTATGATTTGCGCCAGGTTCGCAATGGCGTGATGCCGGTGCCGGCGATCTTTGTTGACCGGTTGCCGGCGGAGCTCGCCGCCCTCGAGCGTCCGCAGGCGCGCAAGGACGCGTTCGTGCGGGTCTTGCTGCCGCTTGTTTTGGATGCCAACGAGAAATTGTTGGCCGAGCGCCGCCGCTACACCGGAATTTTTCGCCGATGGCGGGCCGGCGAACACCCGACGGAGACGGACTTCCATGCCGTGGCGACGGCGATGACGAAGTACGACCTGGATGCCGAGAAAAAAGTGGATGCCAACATGTTGCTGCGGCGGATCGATATCATTCCGCCGTCTCTAGCACTCGCCCAGGCGGCGCTCGAAACCGGTTGGGGGCGCTCTCGGTTCGCCATGATCGGCAATGCGATATACGGGCAACGCACTTGGAAGGTGGGCACCGGTTTGGTGCCGCGAAAACGCCGCAGCGGCGAACGTCATGAAGTCAAGGTGTTTGCTACGCTCGGCGGTTCGGTGGAGAGCTATTTTCGGAATCTTAATAGCCACCGCGCCTATGAGGGTTTCCGTCGAGCCCGGGCAAACATTCGCGAACACTATGCCGGACTAAGCGGTTACAGGCTGGCCGCGTCGCTTTCCAGCTACTCGGAGCGCGGCACCAAATATGTTCGCAGCATTCGCCGGTTGATCTCGTTCAACAACTTGGCACAGTTCGATCCGGTTCGGTTGGAGCGCGCCGATGCCGATGCCGCCACTGCCGGCCGCGAGCTATAGCCAAGCGTCTAGATCAAAGTGTTAGAGCAACTTATCTGCGTTCGAATGAACGCAGGTTGCTCTATTCGCGGGGAATGTAGAACTGGGTGCCGAACCAGCGCCAGCGTTTGTTCGGCCCCGGCAAGGTGCAGTTGATGCGTCCGCGGCCCGGTTGAAAGGCGCCTTCGAGGCGGACTTCGATGCGCCGTTCGCCAAGCCGCTCTAACGTGGCCGGGCCTGATTGATTGGACGCGAAACAGGCCAATTGCTGTAAATTCGGCAAATCATCGGTCACCGTGAAACCGAACAAAGGCGGGTTCTGCCCGGTCAGAAACGTGTCCGCCGGCGTCCTGTCGGCGATCTTGAGCGGCAAGGCGTTGACCGCCAGGCGAAAGCGGCTGAGGCTGCCATAGGTTTCGTTCATGGCAAAGCGCGGCCAGCTAAACGGATCACCGCCGGCATAGGCAACGCCGGAATGCTGGCCGAATGCCGCGAGAAAGCCGGATTGGCTGACGATGTCTTTCACTTCCGAACCGTATTCGCCGTAAGGGTAGGCGAATATTTCCGGCGTCGCGCCGAGCTCGGTACGAAATCGGCGATTGGATTTGCCGATTTCGGCTTCGTTGCGTGCCCGGTTTTGATTGGGCATATGCGGGTGCGAGGCGGTTTGACTGCCGATGGTAACCCCGGCCTCGGCCAATTCGCGCAGCTGGTCCCAAGTCATATAGCCGGCCAGGCCGTGATCGATCGGGTCAGTGGCAACGAACAAGGTGAACGGCAGTCCGGCTTCGCGCAGGCGCGGCCATGCCTGTTGGTAGACGGAGGCATAGGCGTCGTCGATGGTAATCGCCAGGGTGCGATCGGGCAGATCGCCGCCTGTTCGGAGTTTGGCGACGATGTCGGGCAAGGGCAGGACCGTATAGCCGCCAGTCGCCAGTTCTGCTAAATGCGCTTCGAACTGATCGATGCGGATGTTGGTCGCCGGGTAGGTGTTTTCACCAAACCGGTGATACATAATGACGCTGGCCCAGTCACCGGCCACGGCGGCGCCGGCAAATCCGGCGACCAAGGCGCCGATCGCGGCGGCGCGGTATGTCTGTCGGCGAAGCCAGCCATTAGCCATTAAACGATCCCGTACGGTCGAAACTTGCTCTAGACATACATAATCCTATTCCTCACGAGGTAAAAGAAGTCCTGTGGCCGGACGAACCGAAATTGGCAAGGAAACCCGGTGACCATGCGAACGCTCGCATTCGACACGACGCTCGGCGCTTGCTCGGTGGCAGTGCTGGAAGACGGCCAGGTTGCCGCCCGATGCCATCGCGCGCTCAAGCGCGGTCATGCCGAAGCGTTGTTGCCGATGATTGAGGCGGCCATGGGATCGGCGAAATTGGGCTATCATGACCTTGATCTTTTGGCGGTTACCGTTGGCCCCGGCACGTTCACCGGCCTGCGCATCGGTCTGGCCACCGCGCGTGGCTTGGCGTTGGCTGCCGGTCTGCCGCTGGTCGGCTTGACCAGCCTGCAAGTTCTCGCCGCGCCGGTTTTGCTGACCGGCTCGGTGAAACCGGGCGCGGGCATCTTGGTCGCCGTCGATGCCCGCCGCGGCGAGGCCTATTGTCAGGTTTTCGCCGACGATTTTCGCGCCGTAACGGCACCGATGGTGCTGTCGATTGAGGTGCTCACGGACTTGGACATGCCGGCTGACCTCCAGGTCATCGGCACGGCCGCCGATGCCGCAGTCAGCCGACTTTGCCGCCAGGGAATAAAGGCGAGACTGGCCGACACCGCCGCGCAACCCGACGCCGTCTGGCTGGCACGCATGGCCGAGCGGCAAGGCATTCCGGCAGAACCCGGCCTGGTGGCGCCGCTCTATATCCGGGCGCCGGACGCGACCTTGCCGAAACCGTCCGCGTGATTGCCGTGGCCGACGATGCGGACACCATCATCGACGGCATAGGCCCGGAAGGGGCAGCGCTGCTTGCGGCTTTGCATGGCCGGTGTTTCGACGAACCATGGAACGCCGAGGCGTTCGCGACATTGTTAGCCTTGCCGACGGTCCGAGTCCTGGTCGCCCAGGACGCCGGCCCAGTGTTCGAACCGGTTGGCTTTCTGATGGCCCAACGAGCGGCCCAACAAGCCGAGATCCTGACCATGGGCGTGCTGCCGGCCTATCGGCGCACCGGTATCGCCGGCCGCATGCTGGCCAAAGCCTGCGACGAACTTGCAGCGCACGGCGCGCACGATGTGTTTTTGGAAGTGGATGAAACCAACCGTGCCGGCTTGCGGCTTTACCGCGCGGCCGGGTTTGAGACCGTTGGCCGCCGGGTCGGTTATTATCAGAATTTGGCCGGCAGCCGTACCGATGCCATCAGTCTCTGCCGTCGGCTCGCTGGCGACGACGGCTGACCGGGGAACGTGTTATTTCAGGAAAAGTACCGTCAGCCTTTTAATCGCCACCCAGTGCGGTATTTTGAGTTCTAGCGATTCAATGAGTGAGGGCAATGACGAGTCGACTCGAGGAATTATGCGTTCAAAACGGCTTGCGCATGACCGAACAGCGCCGGGTGATCGCGCGGGTATTGTCGGACGCCGATGATCACCCCGACGTCGAGCAAGTCTATAAGCGGGCCACGGATATCGACGATCGGATCAGTTTGGCGACGGTTTATCGAACGATCCGCCGCTTTGAGGAGGCTGGCATCCTCGAACGCCATGCCTTCCGCGATGGCCGATCCCGGTATGAAGGCACGTCCGAAGAGCATCATGATCACCTGATCAACGTTCAGACCGGGGAAGTCATCGAATTTGTCGATCCCGAGCTGGAAGAGCTGCAAGAACGCATCGCCAGACGTCATGGCTTGCGATTGGTCGATCACCGGCTTGAATTGTATGGTCTTCCCGTGCGAAGTGGCGGCAGAAAATCCGGCGACTGACCGGCAAACGCAATCTCCGCACGAGCCTTGACACCCGATAATGCAATGATACTGTCGCGAAATGTGCGTAATGCCGGGTCCGGGCGCCGCGCTTGGCGTCAGTCGGTCGGGCGAAAGGCACACGGCGGTGTGCCCGTCGCGGCGTTAAGGAGCTGCGTTGCTCAAGAAACTTTTTATTAAGACCTACGGTTGTCAAATGAACGTCTATGATTCCGCCCGCATGGCGGATGTCTTGGCGCCGCTTGGTTATGGGTCGACGGACACACCTGAAGATGCCGATATGGTCATCCTCAATACCTGCCATATTCGCGAGAAGGCCGCAGAAAAGGTTTTCTCCGAGCTTGGCAGGCTGCGCCAGATCAAGACCGCCCGATCCGGCGTCGGCGATGACATGGTAATTGCTGTTGCCGGCTGCGTTGCCCAGGCCGAAGGCGCGGAAATCCAGCGCCGGGCGCCATACGTCGACATGATTTTCGGTCCGCAATCCTATCACCGGCTGCCGGAAATGGTGGCCCGTGCCAGCCGCCATCAGGGCCGTGTGCTGGATACGGATTTTCCCGTTGAATCGAAATTTGATTTTTTGCCGGTAGCGGCATCTTCGCCAGGCGCAACGGCGTTTCTAACGGTGCAGGAGGGCTGCGACAAATTTTGCAGTTTTTGTGTCGTGCCCTACACCCGCGGCAGCGAATTCTCACGGCCGGTCGAGGCCATCTTGGCCGAGGCGCGTGCCATGATTGCCGGCGGCGTGCGCGAGATCACGCTGCTCGGCCAAAACGTCAACGCCTATCATGGTGTCGGACCCGACGACAGTGACTGGCCCTTGGCCCGGCTCATCCGTGCCTTGGCCGAAATCGACGGCCTAGATCGGCTGCGCTATACCACCTCGCATCCGCTGGAAATGACCGACGACCTGATCGCGGCGCATGCCGACGTGCCCGCGTTGATGCCGTTCCTGCACCTTCCGGTGCAATCGGGCTCCGATCGGATCTTGTCAGCGATGAACCGCCGGCACGGACGCGACGATTACCTGCGGATCATCGACGAACTGCGCCAGGCGCGGCCGGATCTCGCCGTGTCGGGCGACTTCATTGTCGGCTATCCCGGCGAAGACGACAGAGATTTTGCCGATACCATGGATCTGGTGAGCCAAATCGGCTACGCCCAAGCCTATTCGTTCAAATTTAGCCCGCGACCGGGAACGCCGGCCGCCGCACTGGATTACAGCACCGTCTCCGAGCCGGTAAAATCGGCGCGGTTGGCCGAATTGCAGACGCTGTTGAACGAACAACAACGGGTGTTCAATCGTGCCACCGTCGGTCGCCGGCTGGCGGTTCTGTTTGATCGCCGGGGCAAGGAACCAGGCCAGGCGGTTGGCAGAAGCCCGTATAATCAAGCCGTCCACGTCGACGATGCCGCGCATTTGCTAGGCGCCATCAGACCGGTTGTCATCACCACGGGCTTGTCCAACAGTTTGGCCGGCAGCATCGACGATGCCGCGGCCGAACCGAGCCATGCCGCTTGAACGAGGAGTGTATTGACCGTCTTGCAATCTTCCATTACCGCGAAGCCTATTCAAGACCCCTTGCAGTTGGCTTTTGAAGATAACCGTCTCCTCACCGCCTTGTATGGCGAATTTGATCGCAACCTAGCCCGCATCGAAGAACGGACCGGCACCTCGATTGCCTCGCGCGGCAATCGTGTCGCGATATCCGGCGCCGAAGGCGCGCGGCAATTGGCCGGGCAAGCGCTCACCGATCTCTATCAACGGCTCGAGAAAGGCCTCGACGTCAATGAAGCCGACGTTGATGCGGCAGTACGCCTGGCCGAAGGGCGCGTGAGCGAAGACGAAGGATCGGCGGCCGACGACACGATCATCCGAACGCGCAAACGGCAAATTACGCCGCGGTCGCACAACCAGGCGCGCTACGTACGGGCGTTGCAGTCGTCGGAGCTGGTTTTTGGCTTGGGGCCGGCGGGAACCGGCAAGACCTATCTTGCGGTTGCCGTTGCCGTCTCGCAATTGTTGTCCGGACAGGTCGAACGGCTGATCCTATGCCGTCCCGCCGTCGAGGCCGGCGAGAAACTGGGTTTCTTGCCCGGCGACATCAAGGAAAAAGTCGACCCCTATCTGCGGCCGCTCTATGACGCGCTCTACGACATGATCTCCGGCGATCAAGTTATTCGCCGTTTGGCCAGCGGTGAAATCGAGATCGCGCCGCTCGCTTTCATGCGCGGCCGTACCCTGGCCAACTCGTTCATCATCCTCGATGAAGCGCAAAACACGACGTCGGTACAAATGAAAATGCTGCTGACGCGGATGGGCGCAAATGCCCGCATGGCGGTAACCGGCGACCCGAGCCAGGTGGATTTGCCGCCCGGAACGCGCTCCGGTCTGCACGATGCGCGGGCGGTGCTGCAGGATGTCGAAGGCGTGACCTTCGTCGAGTTCGAGCATGGTGACGTTGTCCGCCATGCCATGGTCTCGCGGGTGCTGCAAGCCTATGCCCGGCATGAAGCGAAGCGCGACGCCGAGCCGAACAAGTGACCGCCGCGCCGTCATCGCCGGCGGACGTCGTGATCAGCGTGGACGATGATGCCTGGTACCGGTATTTGCCGACAGTACGAGAGCACGTGCAAAAATCCGCGGGCGCCGCGCTCGACGCTGCCGACGTCGGCTTATCGGGCGCTGTCGAGGTTTCGGTCATGCTCACCGACGACGCTGCGCTGCGCCGCCTCAACAAAACCTATCGTCGGATCGACAAAGCAACCAACGTCCTATCCTTTCCGGCCGGCGATTTGGCCCTGCCGCCCGATCTGCCCCGTCTGTTGGGGGACGTGGTATTAGCCGTTGAAACCGTCGCCGCCGAGGCGGCCCGTGACGGCAAGGAATTTGCCGATCACACAGCCCACCTAATCGTGCATGGCATCCTTCATCTTCTGGGTTATGATCATGAAGGAGACGACGAGGCGGCGCTCATGGAGCGGCTCGAGGTGCGCGTTTTGGCGCGCCTTGGCGTGGCCGATCCCTATAGCTGCCGGCCCGCCGAAAAATGTGAAGGACAATGACCGACCCGTCCCCTCTGAGTAGATCGCCCCGTGAAGACGGGGCCGCATCCGGATCCCAATTATCTCATCTCGTTCGGCAGGTCCTGCGCGTCTTCGGCCGGGGCAAAAATGGCGATGCGTCGCTGCGCGAAAGCCTCGAGGAAGTCATCGAGGAGCACGAGGAAGCCGAATCCACGATCAATCCCGAAGAGCGCCTGATGCTGATGAATATCTTGGCATTCGGTGACATGCGCGTCGACGACGTGATGGTGCCGCGCGCGGATGTTTCCGGTATCGAGGTCGAGACGCCGTTTGACGCGGTGATCGATCAGTTTCGCGAGGCCGCACATTCGCGCATGCCGGTCTATCGCGAAACCCTCGATGACGTGGTTGGTGTCGTCCATATCAAAGACCTGATGCGCTATTGGGGCGCTGAATCTCGGGCTGATCTCGGCCAGATGGCACGCCGCCCGCTGTTTGTGCCGCCATCCATGCCGGTCTTGGATCTGTTGTTGCAGATGCGGGCTACGCGCAAGCATATGGCCATCGTCGTCGACGAATATGGCGGTACCGACGGCTTGGTCACCATTGAAGACTTGGTCGAGGAAATCGTCGGCGACATTCAAGACGAGCATGACGTGGTCGAAGGGCCGATGATGATCGAACGCCCGGACGGTTCGATCGAAGCCGACGCGCGAACGGAAATCGAGGAATTCGAAGCCCGCGTCGGCTGCGATTTGTTGCCGACCGAGGAGGACGAGGAGATCGATACGTTAGGCGGGTTGGTGTTCTCGATGCTCGGCCGAGTGCCGCAGCGGGGCGAAGTCGTCCAGCATGCCTGCGGCCTGGCGTTCGAGGTCATTGATGCCGATCCCCGGCGCATCAAGCGTCTGCGCGTCCGGCCGGTTCCCGCCCGGGACGCCGCCGCCCCGTGATGGCGGCCTCATGGCGCCGTCTTCGCGCGGCACCCGGCACCCTGCAAAGTCTTGATGGCTGGCGGCGTGGCCTGACGGCGCTGGTCTTTGGCGTCGCCGCCGCCCTGAGCATGGCGCCGCTCGGATATTGGCCGGCGCTTTTCTTGGCGTTTACCGGCCTGGCCTGGCTGCTGGCCGGCTGCCGCTCGGCCATCGCCGGCATGGTCGTCGGGTATCTCTTTACGTACGCCTATCTGGTCGCCAGTCTGTTCTGGATCGCCTCGGCCTTTTTTGTCGACGCGGCGCGTTTTGCCTGGCTATCGCCGCTGCCGGTACTCGGATTGCCGGCGTTCCTGGCCATTTGCCCGGCGCTGGCGATCGGCGTGCTGATGCGGTTCCGGCTGTCAGGCTGGTCTTTCATCGTCGGGCTGGCGCTGGCCTGGAGCGTCGGCGAGTTCGCCCGTGGCCGGTTGTTCACGGGCTTTCCCTGGAATGCCATTGGCTATGCCTGGGCGGATGTGCCGGCGATGATGCAATCGGTTGCTTTCGTCGGTGTCGACGGCTTGGGCCTGGCGACCGTGATTTTAGCCGCCGCACCGGCGATCCTAAGCTTCGATGTCGGCCGGCGCGCCCGTATCGGCGGCCTGCTGGTCGTTGCCGTGGTCGCCGGCGGCTGTGTCGTGGCCGGCGAATGGCGGCTTTCGACGGCGAGCGATACTTGGTCCGACGTCAAAATACGTCTTGTCCAGGGCAACGTTCCGCAGCGGGAAAAATTCAAAGGCCGCCAGCGCACCGATCATTTGCGACACTATGTCGCTTTAAGCGCCGGCCCCGGCGCCGAAAACATTACGCATTTCATCTGGCCGGAAACCGCCGTCGAGTTCTTCCTGTCGTCTGAACAATCGGTCCGGTCGTTTCTTGCCAAACTTGCCGGCCGGGGGGCCGGTGGCGACGCGCAGGTATTAACCGGCGCGCCGCGGCAGGCAATGACCGCCGGCCGCCGCCAAATCTTCAACGCCTATCACGCGGTCGACGCCCAGGGCCGCGTCGTCGCCACTTACGACAAGCGGCATTTGGTCCCGTTCGGCGAATACTTGCCTTTTCGCACTGTGCTGCAGGGGATCGGGCTGGATAAGCTGGCCCATGGCGCGATCGACTACCAGGCCGGCACCGGCCAATCAGCCCTGACCCTCGCCGGCCTGCCGCCGGCGCGGGTGTTGGTTTGTTACGAAGTGATTTTCCCCGCTGAAATCGTGACCGCCGGCGAGCCGCGGCCCGGCTGGATTTTGAACGTGACCAACGATGCCTGGTTCGGTGAGATCTCGGGTCCTTATCAGCATTTTGCGATTGCGCGGTTCCGCGCCGTCGAGCAAGGCCTGCCGCTCGTCCGCGCCGCCAATACGGGCATTTCGGGCCTTATCGATCCGTTTGGCCGAACAATGGCAACGATCGGCCTGGGGCAGCAAGGCATCCTTGATCTCGCTTTGCCGAAGCCACTGCCGCCGACAGTCTATGGCCGATGGGGCGATAGCGCCGTGTTCGCGCTTTGGCTGGCGGCTTTTGGTCTAATTTTGGCTGCCACTTTGGCTGGCCGCGTTCGATCCTGAATTCCCCTTGACCCGTCGCGAGGCCTAGACATACTAGCGTATGCTGGATTTGAACAAGCAGCGCGATCAGTTTCCAGTATCTAATTCCGTTAGGCGTGCGTTTCTTTCTCGTGAGGTGGCTAGTGCCAGCGAACCCCCACCCGGTCGACATCTATGTTGGCAGCAGAGTCCGCCTGCGCCGGACCCTGAAAGGCATGAGTCAACAAAAATTGGCGGCGGCACTTGGCCTAACCTTTCAACAAATCCAAAAATATGAACGCGGCACCAACCGCATCGGCGCCAGCCGATTATTCGAGCTAAGCGAAATTCTCGACGTGCCGACGTCGTTTTTCTTCGACGGATTGAATGTGCCGAAAGCCGTCGCGGCCGCGCCGGCGGGCCTCTCGGACGTGCCGCAACGGAGTTATGAGGCCGACCAGTTCTCAAAACGTGAGATACTGGAATTGGTCCGGGCCTACGACCGCATTCAAGACCCCGACGTTCGCGATCGGGTGTTTGCCATGGTTAAGGCGGTTGCGGCATTCACAAATTCTGAAGATTCCATCGACTAATTTGGACCGGTGCTAAGCCACCGTACCCGGCGCATACGACCGGCTGCGGCGGCGATGCGCCCGCGGATAGGGCCCCTTGACGATCCTCGTAAAGCCTGCCAAAACCGCCCGACTGTTGGGTTTTTCGCTGTCACCGCGTCGCCTGTCCGGTCCTAATTATCGTCACGAGGGAGTCGCCCGTGCCCAGAAAAGACTACTTATTTACATCGGAATCCGTGTCGGAAGGCCATCCCGACAAAGTCTGTGATCGAATTTCAGATGCCGTCGTCGATCTTTATCTCGGCGCCGAGCCGGAAAATGCCCGCGTTGCCTGCGAAACCCTGACCACGACCAACCGAATCGTGCTGGCCGGAGAAGTGCGTGGCCCGGCATTTTCGAAAGCGGAGATCGAGGAGCTGGCGCGCCAGGTGGTGCGTGAGATCGGCTACGAACAAGAAGGATTTCACTGGGCCAACGCCGACGTCTCGGTTTACCTGCATGCCCAGTCGACGGACATTGCGCAAGGCGTCGATGCTTCCGGCAACAAAGATGTCGGTGCCGGCGATCAAGGCATCATGTTCGGCTACGCGGTGCGCGAGACCGAAGAACTCATGCCGGCGCCGATACATTACTCCCACGCGATTTTGCGGGCACTCAAGTCGGCACGCATGAACGGGCTCGCCGACAAACTCGGGCCTGACGCCAAAAGCCAGGTGACCTTGGCATACGAAAACGGCGTTCCCGTGCGCGCCGCGTCGATCGTGGTCTCGACCCAGCACGCCGAAGGACTGGACCAAAACGACGTGCGCGATATTGTTCGGCCGCATGTCGAGCAAGTCCTGCCGGACGGCTGGATGTGCGGCGATGCCGATTTCTACGTCAATCCCACCGGAAAATTTGTGATCGGCGGCCCGGACGGCGATGCCGGCTTGACCGGGCGCAAGATCATTGTCGACACCTATGGCGGCGCGGCACCGCACGGCGGTGGTGCGTTTTCAGGCAAGGATCCGACAAAAGTCGATCGCTCGGCCGCCTACGCCGCACGTTATGTCGCGAAGAACGTGGTCGCGGCCGGGTTGGCGGACCGCTGCGCGATCCAGCTCGCCTACGCCATCGGTGTCGCTAAACCGTTGTCAATCTATGTCGACCTTTATGATACCGGTAATGTCGACGAACAGAAGCTGGAGCAGGTCCTGGCCGATATCGTTGACCTCAGCCCGCGCGGCATTCGCGATCATTTAGGGCTGGCCCGGCCGATCTACGGCCGTACCGCCGCCTATGGCCATTTTGGCCGGGCGCCGGAAGCGGACGGCGGCTTTTCCTGGGAACGGTTGGACTTGGTGGACGCGTTGAAAGGCGCTTTTTGAGGCGCTCGCCTTCGCGCCAAAAATGTGACATGCAAGGCCATGATCGGTTCAGAGCACGACCGTGGTCCAGTGTTGCATGGCCGCCGCAAGACGCGGCCGCTCCGACCCACGCGTCGGCGGTTGGTCGAGCAGCTGTTGCCGCAGCTGCAAATCAATCCGGCCGCGCCTGATTTTGAGCCAATTTCCTGTTTTGATTTTCGGCCGGAACAGTTGTGGCTAGAGATCGGTTTTGGCGCCGGCGAGCACCTGGCTTGGCAGGCTGCGCATAATCAAACCGTGGGCGTGATTGGCGCGGAGCCGTTCATCAACGGCGTCGCAAGATTGTTGGCTGAGATCGAGCAAACCGGCCTCAAAAACGTTCGGATCTATCCCGACGATGCCCGAACGTTGATCAATGCCTTGCCGGCGGCGTCGCTCGACAAGTGCTTCTTGCTGTTTCCCGATCCCTGGCCCAAGCGGCGCCACCACAAACGACGGTTCGTGCAGCCGGACACGCTGGATGCGTTGGCGCGCATTTTGCGGCCCGGCGCCGAGTTGCGCATGGCCACGGACCATCGCGGCTATGGCCGCTGGATGTTGGCGCATTGTCTGCGCCATCCGGCGTTCGAGTGGCCTGCCGAATGCGCCGCCGATTGGCGCCTGCGCGGTGCCGATTGGCCGCCAACCCGATACGAGGTCAAAAGCCGGGATGCCGGCCGGGACGCGGTGTATTATCGCTTTAGACGGACCGGCGAAAACCAAGCCGGTGCACAAAGTCCTTGAAGCCCGGGCGTCGATAACTATTATGCAGTGACGGAACGAATGTTGTTTCAGTGTTGACCGAACGAGCATTGGTGGGTAATCACCCATAGCCTCGTATTTCCGGACGAGATTGCTAGGTGCCTAATTTGAGGATCGCCCGCAACCGGGCGATTTGTTGGTATTGGAACAGGTTGAACGGCTGATAGAGCCTTCGTTGCGGGACATGGGCTACAATCTTGTTCGCGTGCGCTTCCACGGCGGTCAGCGGGCAAAGTTGCAGGTCATGGCCGAAAAGGCCGATGGTTCGGCAATGGAAGTGGATGATTGCGCGGCGATCAGCCGCGTGGTGTCGGCGTTGCTTGATGTCGAGGATCCGATCAGTGGATCCTACGATCTTGAGGTGTCGTCGCCGGGAATTGATCGGCCGCTGGTGCGGCCTGAGGATTTTGAACGCTATGCAGGGTTCGAGGCAAAGGTGGAAATGGCAACGTCGATCGACGGGCGCCGCCGGTTTCGGGGCCAACTGCTTGGCATGGAAGGGAATTGCGTGCAATTGAAGCCGAAGGGTGGCGCCGCCGACGGGGTGGCCGCTTTGCCGTTCGCTGACATTGCCGATGCGAAATTGGTGTTGACCGACGCGCTTATCGAAGCGGCGACGTCGAAGCGCCAAATTGGCTAAAGGAGCCTGAAAGACCATGGCGGCCACTGCGAACAGGTTGGAATTGCTGCAGGTTGCGGACGCCGTTGCGCGTGAAAAGAACATCGATCAAGAGATCGTACTCGAGGCCATGGAAGACGCGATCCAAAAGGCGGCACGGTCCAAATACGGTGTGGAAAACGATATCAGCGCGGAGATCGATCGCAAAACCGGCGAAATCCACATCGCCAGACGCCTGGAAGTGGTTGAAAACGTCGAAATTGACGCGACGCAAATTGAGTTAGAGCCTGCCCAAGGGCGCTCGCCCGGCATCGAGATCGGCGGTTTCATTGTCGAACCGCTGCCGCCGATCGATTTCGGCCGCATCGCCGCCCAAACCGCGAAACAAGTGATTGTTCAGAAAGTTCGGGATGCCGAACGCGAGCGGCAGTTCGAAGAGTTCAAGGATCGCGTCGGCGAAATCGTCAATGGTCTGGTGAAGCGCGTCGAACATGGCAACGTGACGGTCGATCTTGGTCGCGGCGAGGCTGTGGTGCGGCGCGATGAATTGCTGCCTCGGGAAAGTTTCCGCCAGGGCGACCGCATCCGCGCCTTTATTTATGACGTCCGGCGGGAGCCGCGCGGGCCGCAGATTTTCTTGTCTCGGTCCCATCCGACCTTCATGGCGAAATTGTTTGAGCAGGAAGTCCCGGAAATCTACGACAACATCATTGAAATCAAGTCGGTAGCCCGCGATCCCGGTAGCCGGGCCAAGCTGGCGGTGGTTTCCCATGACGTCGCCATTGATCCGGTCGGCGCCTGCGTCGGCATGCGCGGCAGTCGGGTACAGGCCGTCGTCAACGAACTGCAAGGTGAAAAGATCGATATCATCTCCTGGTCGGAAGATCCGGCGACGTTCATCGTCAACGGGCTGGCGCCGGCGGAGGTGGCGAAAGTCGTCCTTGATGAAGACGCCAAGCGCATCGAGGTGGTGGTACCCGACGATCAGTTGAGCCTGGCGATTGGCCGGCGTGGCCAGAACGTGCGTCTGGCCTCGCAATTGACCGGATGGGATATCGACATCCTGACCGAGGATGAGGAATCCGAACGCCGTCAGCGAGAATTCAAAGACCGCAGCCAGTCGTTCATCGACGCCCTTGATGTCGACGAAATGATCGCCCAATTGTTGGTTGCCGAAGGCTTCACCACGGTCGAAGAAGTCGGCTATGTTCCGATCGAGGAATTGGCGTCGATCCAGGGCTTTGACGAAGATCTGGCACTCGAGCTCGGGACCCGGGCGCGCGCTTATCTTGACCGGCTGAACGACGAGTTGACCGTACGCATGGGTGAGTTGGGCGTGGCCGACGATCTTGCCGGCCTGGACGGGCTGACGCCGGCCATGTTGGTGGCTTTGGGCGAGGCCGAGGTCAAGACGCTCGAGGACTTCGCCGATTTGGCCAGCGACGAATTGCGTGATCAGGAGGATGGCATCTTGCGCAGCTTCCAGTTGGAAGAGGAAGAAGCCAACCAAATCATCATGTCGGCGCGGATTAAGGCGGGTTGGTTCGAAGATTTGGACGACATCAGCGATTTGGACCGCGCTGACGAGGATTTAGCCGAGGTGCCTGCGGAGCAGGCGCCGCAACAATGATCTCCCGGCAGAGATCTCAAGGGGACGTGGATGGTAGAACCACGGCGAAAATGCATCGTGACGGGCCGCGTCTTGGAGACGACGGCACTGGTGCGTTTTGTCGTCGGGCCCGATGCCGGCCTCGTCGCCGATGTTGACGGCAAATTGCCGGGCCGCGGCGTTTGGGTCTCGGCCAGCCGCGCGCATTTAGAGACCGCGATAAAAAAACGCCTTTTTCAACGCGCGTTGCGGCGGCAGGTCACCGTCGCGCCGGATTTGGCGGCGGCCGTTGAAGGACGCTTGTTGCGCCGCTGTCTCGACATTTTGGGGCTGGCGCGCCGGGCCGGCCAGCTGGTGAACGGGTTCGAAAAGGTTCGGGCGGCGCTGAAAGCCAACCGTATCGGCGTTTTGGTCCAAGCCGGCGACGCCGCTGAAGACGGCCGACAAAAGCTTGCCCGGCTGTATCGCGCCGGCCCGGTGGTCGATGCTTTTAGCGTCGAAGAATTGAGTTTGGCACTTGGGCACGAAAATGTGGTACATGCTGCCCTGGACCGAGGGCGGCTGGCAGACCGGTTTGTACAAGAAAGTATGCGATTGACCGAATTCCGGCTATCGGATCGGATCGCGGCAGAATTATCCGTGGAGCAGGCATGAGCGACTCTAAGGAATCGGACGAACCCAAGGCATTGAGCCTGTCCGGACCCCGACGGCTGGAACTGAAGAAGACCGTCGAGACGGGACAAGTGCGTCAAAGCTTTAGCCACGGCCGCTCCAAGACCGTTCAGGTCGAAGTGCGCAAGAAGCGTACGTTCCGCCGTGAAGGCGACAAACTGGTCAAGTCGGCGCCGGCGCTCGGTGTGGCGTCTGAACCCGCCGACGCACCGGCGTTCGAGCTGGAAGACGAACCGCAGGGTCGCCCGAGCCGTCAACTGACCCAGGACGAAAAGGCCGCCCGCATGCGGGCGTTGCAAGGCGCTCAGCGCGAGGCCGACGACGCTCGCAAGATAGCCGAGGCGGAAGCGCAAGCCCTAGCGGTCGAAGAAGCCGAACGGGCGGCCGCAGAGGAAGCGGAACGGGCGCGCGCGGCCGAAGAAGAATCTCGCCGCGCCGAGGAAGATAAAGGGCAGGCGGCGCAGGCTGAAGATCAGGAGCAAAAGCGCCGCGCCGACAAGCCTGCGGAGGAACCGATACCGGCAGAACCGCAACCGCTGCCCGAAAAACAGGAAGCGGCCGAACTGCAAAACCGCGGCCGCCGCCCGGTACGCGCCGTCCCGCCGAAGGCACCGGCGACCCGGCGTCAGCCTTCTGAGCGCCGCCGTGGCGGCAAACTGACGATTTCGAAAGCCTTGGACGATAACCGGGGCGAACGCCAGCATTCCTTGGCGGCGTTCCGCCGGCGTCAGGAACGCGATCGGCGTTCGGCCCGACAACAGCAATCCAGCGAGCCGCCCAAGCGGGTCATTCGCGACGTTGTCATCCCGGAATCCATAACCATCGCGGAACTATCGAATCGTATGGCTGAACGCACCACAGACGTCGTGAAATCGCTGATGAAGTTGGGAACCATGGTCAACGTCAATCAAACTATCGATGCCGATACGGCTGAAGTCGTCGTTTCGGAATTCGGCCATCGGTCCAAGCGCGTTTCGGAAGCCGACGTCGAAATCGGTTTGACCCGCGAAGATGTCGACGAAAGTGGGCCGCAGCGTCCCCGCGCGCCGATTGTTACGGTCATGGGACATGTCGACCACGGCAAGACGTCGTTGCTCGACGCATTGCGCAAGACCGATGTCGCGGCCAAGGAAGCCGGGGGCATAACCCAGCATATTGGCGCCTATCAAGTGAAAATCGATGACCAGCGTAAAGTAACGTTTATCGATACGCCCGGTCATGAAGCGTTCACCGCCATGCGCGCGCGCGGCGCCAATGTGACCGATCTGATTATTCTTGTCGTCGCGGCCGACGATTCCGTCATGCCGCAGACCATCGAGGCGATCCATCACGCCAAGGCAGCCGGGGTTCCGATCATCGTCGCCATCAACAAGTGCGACCGGCCCGATGCCGATCCGACCCGTGTCCGCAACGATTTGTTGCAGCATGACGTGATCGATGAAAGTGTCGGCGGCGATGTGTTGTCCGTCGAAGTGTCCGCGGTGACCGGCGATGGTCTGGACAAACTGCTCGAGACCTTGTTGCTGCAGTCGGAAATGTTGGAGCTCAAGGCCAATCCGGACCGTGCCGCCTTTGGCACTGTCATCGAATCGAAGCTTGAACACGGCCGTGGCGCGGTGGCGACGGTACTGGTCCGCTCCGGTACGTTGCGCATTGGCGATATATTGGTTGCGGGTGCGGAATCCGGCCGTGTCCGGGCATTGATCGACGATCACGGCCAAAATGTTGACGCCGCCGGACCCGCCATGCCCGTCGAGGTTTTGGGGCTGCAGAACGCGCCGACCGCGGGCGACGATCTGAGCGCCGTTGAAAGCGAGGCGCGGGCGCGTGAAGTCGCCGAGTTCCGGCAACGGCGGAACCGCGATGCCCAGGCGGTGGCGGGTGCACGCGGATCGTTGGAGCAAATGCTCTCTGCCATCAAGGAAGGCAAAGCCAGCGAACTACCGATCGTCGTCAAGGCCGACGTCCAGGGCTCCGTCGAAGCGATCATCGGCGCCGCCGATAAATTTGCTACCGAGGAAGTCAAGGTCCGGGTACTGCATGGCGGCGTTGGCGGCATCACCGAATCCGACGTTTCGCTGGCGCATGCGTCCGATGCCATGATTGTCGGCTTCAATGTGCGAGCCAACAAGCAGGCCCGAGAGCTTGCCCAGCAGGACGGTGTTGAAATTCGCTACTACAGCATCATTTACGAACTGACCGAAGACTTAAAAGCGCTGCTGTCGGGCATGCTTGAGCCGGAACGCCGCGAGCACGTATTGGGAAGCCTGCAGGTTCGCGAGGTCTTCAACGTCTCGAAAGTCGGCAAGGTCGCCGGCTGCATGGTTACCGACGGCCTGGTGCGGCGCGGTGCCCGTGTCCGGCTGTTGCGCGATTCTGTGGTCGTCCATGACGGTAAGCTCGGAACCCTGCGGCGGTTCAAGGACGATGTCCGGGAAGTGAAAGACGGATACGAATGCGGCATCGCCCTGGATTCCTATCAGGACATGCAAATCGGCGACGTTGTGGAAGCCTACGAAGTCGAAGAGGTCGCCCGCACATTGTAGACGGGCGCCCTGTCGAAAGGAATTTGTGGTGAGTCGCAAGCGGGCGGTGCGCTCGGCCGGTAAACGCCAATTGCGCGTGGCCGAGGAAATACGCCATACGTTGGCGGATGTGTTGATGCGGGGCGGTTTGCGTGATCCGGATCTGCAGGGCGTTTCGGTGACCGTCACGGAAGTATCCATCAGCCCCGACCTCAAGAACGCCACCGCATTCGTTACAACATTAGGCGGCGGCAATCAGGCCACGACCGTTGCCGGCCTCAATCGGGCAACCGGATGGTTGCGCGGCCAGGTGGCACGGCAAGTCCAGCTGAGATACGCGCCGACGCTGCAATTTGAGTCGGATGAAACGTTCGATCGGGCGCAGCGGATTGACAACCTGTTGCGTCAGTCCAATATCGGCGGCTTCGAGCCGTCGACGGAGAATGACGATGGCGCGTAGACGGACCGGGTTGAGCCTCAATGGTTGGCTGGTCATCGACAAACCGACCGGCATGACGTCTGGTGACGTGGTCAACCGGGTCCGGCGACTGACGCGCGCCGCCAAGGTAGGCCACGCCGGCACATTGGACCCGTTGGCAACCGGCGTCCTGCCCCTGGCGTTCGGCGAGGCGACCAAATGCATGGACCTATTGATGGGTTCGTCGAAGTGCTATCGCTTTACGCTGCGCTGGGGTATCGCCACCGACAGCGACGACAGCGAAGGCCAGGAAACCGGCCAGAGCCCGATGCGGCCGTCGGCCTCGGAGATTGCCGCCGCCCTGCCGGACTTTACCGGACAAATCGAACAGGTGCCGCCGGCCTTCTCGGCGATCAAGGTCGCCGGTCGGCGGGCTTATGACCTGGCCCGTCAAGGCGTGGCGCCGGCGCTTGCCGCCCGTGCCGTCCGGATTGACCGCTTCACGCATTTGGGCGGCGCCGACACCGATCACGCCGATTTCGAGGTGGTTTGCGGCAAAGGTACCTATATGCGGGCTTTGGCACGCGATCTCGGCCTGCGTTTGGGCAGCTTTGCGCATATTGTGGCGCTGCGTCGATCGCGCGTCGGTCCATTCGCCGAAGGGGCCGCGATTTCGCTGGATAAACTGGCTGAGTTGTGCGATACAACGGCCGCGATCGAGAGCCTGTTACCCGTCGAGACTGCGCTGGCCGACATCCCGGCGCTGGTTTTGACAGGAATACAGGCAGACCGACTGCGATGCGGGCAGGCCATTCATGTATTGAATGCCGCCGACGGCATTGCCTACGCCACGAACGGAAACGTGCCAGTCGCGCTTACGAAAGTGTCGGGCGGCGAGGTCCAGCCCGTTCGTGTGTTCAACCTTTAGGACCCCAAGGGGAAGAGATGTCGATTACAGCTGAACGTAAGGCGGATCTCATTTCAGAGTACGCAACGAAAACCGGCGACACGGGGTCGCCGGAAGTACAGGTCGCGATATTGACGGAACGCATTGTCAATTTGACCGAGCATTTCAAGTTTCACAAAAAGGACAATCATTCCCGGCGCGGATTGTTGAAAATGGTCAGCCAGCGGCGGCGGTTGTTGGATTACGTGAAATCCGGCAACACGGCGCGCTATGAAGCGCTGATCAAACGGCTAGGGCTCCGTCGCTGAGCGGCGGTTCCTCGAGATCGGATGCCCAATCGAAGCGCCGCCGTGGGCAAGTGTCCAGGCGCTATGGGGTCTGCGCAAAAAGCCGTTGAGGACAGGGCCGGCCGCTTTGGTTCCGGTTCATGCAAGAATTATAATTGAAGGAAACATCCATGTTCGATATTCATCGTAAGGAGATCGAGTGGGGCGGCCGAACCCTGGTCATTGAGACCGGCAAGGTGGCGCGCCAAGCGACGGGCTCCGTGATGGTAACATACGGTGACACCACCGTACTTTGCACCGCGGTTGCCGAAAAGTCGGCCCGTGCAGGCCTCGACTTCTTTCCGCTCACCGTAAACTATCAGGAAAAGACGTTTGCCGCCGGCAAGATTCCCGGCGGCTTCTTTAAGCGGGAAGGCCGGCCGAGTGATAAGGAAACCCTGACGTCGCGGCTGATCGACCGGCCGATCCGGCCGTTGTTCGCGAAAAACTTCCGCAACGAGACGCAAGTCATCTGCACCGTCTTGAGCCACGATATGGAAAACGATCCCGACATGGTTGCCTTGGTTGGCGCCTCGGCGGCTTTGACGCTTTCCGGCTTGCCGTTTCTCGGGCCGATCGGCGGTTGCCGTGTCGGCCGCATCAATGACGAATTCGTGCTCAACCCGCCGCTCGACGACTTGGCCGACAGCAGCCTCGATTTGGTAGTCGCGGGCACGGCCGATGCCGTTCTGATGGTTGAATCGGAAGCCCAAGAGCTTTCGGAAGCGACCATGTTGGAAGCCGTGATGTTCGGTCATCGGGCAGCCAAGCAAGTCGTCGACGCAATCATCGACCTTGCCGAGCAGGCAGCCAAAGAACCCTGGGACGTAGCCGAAGAAGAAGTCGACGAAGGCCTGCGCCAACGGGTCGAGGCGGCCGCCGAGGCCGGCTTGCGGTCGGCCTATGCTGAACGGGTCAAACAAGCGCGCGTCAACAAGGTCGCGGCGGTCAAACAAGAGGTTTTGGCCGGATTTGCCGATGCCGAGGACGGCGCGGCGGACAAGGCGGCCGGTATCTTTAAGTCGCTCGAAAAATCAATCGTTCGCAACGAAATCCTGGATACCGGCCAAAGAATCGACGGCCGCGATACCAAAACAGTGCGCCCGATCGAATGCGAGGTAGGCGTCTTGCCGATGGCCCATGGTGCCGCGTTGTTCACGCGCGGCGAAACCCAGGCCCTGGTGGTGACCACACTCGGCACCGGTTCCGACGAGCAGATCATTGATGCGCTTGAAGGCGAGTTTCGCGCGCACTTCATGCTGCATTATAACTTCCCGCCCTATTCAGTCGGCGAAACCAGCTTCCGGCTTGGGCCGGGACGGCGTGAAATCGGCCATGGCAAACTGGCTTGGCGGGCGCTTCGTCCGTTGATGCCGGAAAAGGATGAATTCCCTTATACGGTTCGTATCGTGTCTGAGATTACCGAATCCAACGGCTCTTCTTCGATGGCCACGGTTTGCGGCTCGTCTTTGTCCTTGATGGATGCCGGCGTTCCGTTGGCACGACCCGTCGCGGGGATTGCCATGGGGCTAATCAAGGAAGGCGAGCGGTTTGCCGTGCTGTCGGATATCCTCGGCGACGAGGATCATTTGGGCGACATGGATTTCAAGGTTGCCGGCACAGACGACGGCATCACATCGCTGCAGATGGACATCAAGATCACCGGTATCACCGAGGAAATCATGCAGGTCGCGCTCGATCAGGCGCGTGACGGTCGCATGCATATCTTGGCTGAAATGTCCAAGGCGATGGATCATAGCCGGGAAACCGTCAAGGATACGGCACCGCGCATCACTACGCTGACCATACCGAAAGACAAAATTCGCGAAGTCATCGGTACCGGCGGCAAGGTCATTCGCGAGATCTGCGAAACCACGGGCGCCAAGATCGACATCGAAGACGACGGCACGATCAAGGTCGCGGCAACCACCGAGCAGTCGGCGAAGTCGGCGATCGACTGGATCAAGTCGATTGCCGCCGAACCGGAAGTCGGCGAAATCTACGAAGGCAAGGTCGTCAAAGTCGTCGACTTTGGTGCCTTTGTGAACTTCTTCGGCAACCGCGACGGCCTCGTCCACATCTCCGAGTTGGCGCAACAGCGCACCCGCCAGGTGACTGACGTGGTCAACGAAGGCGACATGGTGAAGGTCAAGGTTCTCGGCATCGACGATCGCGGCAAAGTGCGCCTGTCGATCCGCGCCGTCGAAGCCGAAGAGGAAAAGGTCGATCAAGTCGAAGCGTAACTCGATCGATCACGAACAACGCAGGGCCCGGGCTTCGCTCGGGCCCTTTATTATTCGCCATACGGAATCCAGATATTTTTGATTTCCGTGGCATGGCGCAGAAATTCTCGGCCCTCGCCTTGTTTCGGTGACGACCAGTTCCGAGCCCGGCCGTAATCGACCCAGGTGCGCTTTATCGTATCGGCTGCCGCGCCCTCGACGGCGGCGCTGCCTTCGGCGCTGCCGAAATACCAGATGCCGTCGACCTGGTCATGTGCTGCCAGTGTCGCACTTAAGGATTCCCGGTCGCCGGTGACGATGTTGACCACGCCTGCCGGTACATCAGATGTATCGAGAACCTGGTAGAAGTCGGTGGCACTGAGCGGGTGCTCTGTCGACGGCACGATGACGACTCGGTTGCCCATGGCGATCGCCGGCGCCATTACCGACACCAATCCCAGTAGGGCGGGCAAGGCCGGGCAAGCGATGCCGATGATGCCGACCGGTTCATGCATGGCCATGGCGACGCCGCGGATCGGGACGCCGTGGACGGCACCGTCGAATTTGTCGGCCCACGCGCCATAACAAAACAGCCGGTCGATCGTCGCCCGGAGCTCGGCGTTGGCGGTCCGGCGGCGACAACCGGTCATGGCGACCAGCACGCGCGCGAATTCGTCGCTTCGGGCGGCGAGATTTTCGGCGATGTAATAAAGGATTTGCGCGCGCCCATGCGCCGGTGCCGTGGCCCAGCCCGCGGCCTTTCGTGCCGCTTCCACCGCGTCGCGAATATCCTTTCGGCTGCCTTCGCCAACCAGGCCGAGCGACCTGCCGGTCGGGTCGCGCACGGGCCGGCTATAGCCGCCGTCGGGGCGGGCTTGCTTGCCGCCGATATAGAGTTTCGGCGTGCGGTCGACGACGAGGTTGGCGTGAGGCGTCTCGGGTTCGGCCCTCGCCGGCGCCGCCGGTGACACCGGTTGCAGCGCGGATTCGAAAGCGGGCTTTAAATATTCGATCATGCCCTCGCGGCCGCCTTCGCGGCCGAAGCCGGATTCCCGATAGCCGCCGAATCCGGCGGCGGCATCAAACTGGTTGGTGCAGTTGATCCAAATCACCCCGGCCTTGACCGCCGGAGCCACGTCGAGCGCCAGGTTGATGTTCTCGGTCCAGACGCTGGCCGCCAGGCCGTAGCGGGAATCGTTGGCCAGCATCACCGCCTCGTCCGGCGTCCGGAAGCTCATGGCGACCAGGACCGGTCCGAAGATTTCTTCTTGGGCCAGTGCCGAGGCCGGGGCGACGTCAGTCAACAGGCTCGGCGGGTAAAAGCAACCCTCCGTCGGACAAGACTGATTTGCCTGCCAGAGCGTGGCGCCGTCTTTGACGCCTTGATCGACCAGCGAACGAATGCGCTCGCGCTGGATCGGGTCGACGATCGCGCCCATGTCGACGCCTTTGTCCAGCGGGTCGCCGACGCGCAGGCGCGCCATGCGGGCCTTGAGCTTGTCGATAACCTGCCCAACCACGCTCTCCTGCACCAAAAGCCGGGAGCCGGCACAGCATACTTGACCCTGATTGAACCAAATGGCGTCGACCACGCCCTCGACGGCGCTATCGAGATCGGCGTCGTCGAACAGGATGAAAGCGGACTTGCCGCCCAATTCCAACGACAGTTTCTTGCCGCTGCCGGCGGTCTTCTGACGGATCTCGCGGCCGACCTCGGTCGAGCCGGTGAAGGCAATCTTGTCGATGCCGGGATGGGTGACGATCGCAGCACCAGTGTCGCCGTCGCCGGTCACGATATTGACCAGGCCCGGCGGCAGGCCGGCTTCCTGACAGATTTCGGCGAAGCGAAGTGCGCTCAAGCTGGTATATTCCGCCGGTTTAATCACAACCGCGTTGCCCGCCGCCAAGGCCGGCGCGATTTTCCAGGCCAGCATCAACAGCGGAAAATTCCACGGGATGATCTGGCCGACGACGCCGACCGGCACCTGATCGGGAAACTCGGCGCTCAACAATTGCGCCCAACCGGCGTGATGATAAAAATGCCGCACCACCAGCGGCACGTCGATATCGCGGGATTCCCGGATCGGCTTGCCGTTATCCAAGGTTTCCAGGACCGCCAGCATGCGCGCATGCTTTTGCACCAGGCGGGCCAGGGCGTAGAGCGCGCGGGCGCGATCATGATCTCTGGTCGCCGCCCATTTCCGTTGCGCGGTACTGGCCGCGGCAACGGCCAGATCGACGTCTTCGGCGTTGCCGGCGGCAATCGCTGCCAACACCGATCCCGTCGCCGGATCGCGGGTTTCGAACCGGCCACCGGCGGCCGGCTGGCGCCAGGCGCCGTCTATGAAATGGCCGAAACGACGCGCATGACCGTCCAGCCAGGCGTCGACCTCGGCGCGGCTTTCCGGCGCCGGCCCGTAATCCATGCTCTCGAAGATCTCGGCAACGGACATGGTCCCTACCCCGCTGGCTGTCGGTGCGCGGCCGCGTAGCGCCCGGTGACGTGGTGTTCGAGCTGCCGCTCGATATCGCCCAACAGGCTCGAGGCGCCGATGCGGAACAGATCGCTTTCGAGCCACGGCCGGCCGAGTTCTTCCTTCATCAGAATCTGATAAAGCAGGATGTCTTTGGCCGCGCTGATGCCGCCGGCCGGCTTGAAGCCGACGCGGCAGCCGACCCGCTGAAAATAATCGCGGATCATGCGCACCATCACCAGCGACACCGGTAGAGTCGCGTTGACTCCTTCTTTGCCGGTCGAGGTTTTGATGAAGTCGGCGCCGGCCATCATGCAAACCAATGACGCCCGGGCGACATTGCGCAGCGTTTTCAGGTCGCCGGTGGCCAGGATGGTCTTCATGTGCGCCGGCCCGCAAGCGGCACGAAAGGCCGCGACTTCTTCGAACAAGGCCGGCCAATCGCCGGTCAAAACATGTTTGCGCGAAATCACGATATCGATTTCCCGCGCGCCGGCCGCCACCGATTGCTCGATCTCCATGATCTTGAGCCCGAACGGGGTTTGCCCGGCAGGGAAGCCGGTCGATACGGCGGCGACAGGAATAGAGCTGCCGTCCAGGGCAGCGACCGCGTTTTCGATCATTTCGTGATAGACGCAAACGGCGCCGGTAGTCAGTGACGACGGATCGAGGCCGAGCCCGGCCATGACATCGGCGCGAACCGGCCGGCGGGCCTTGGCGCAGAGCCGCCGCACGCGGCCCGGCGTGTCGTCGCCGGCCAAGGTCGTCAAGTCGATGCAGGATACCGCCTTGACCAGCCAGGCCGCCTGCCAGTCCTTCTTAATGGAGCGGCGCTTGCCCAACGTGGCGGCGCGGCGTTCGACGGCGCTCTTGTTCACGCGCACGGACTGGATCCAATCCAGATCGAGTGCCATGCCCGGATTTCTGGCGTCGGCAATCGGCGTCGGCGCTGCCACGATATTTTGGCCGGTCAGGGCGTTTTGCGACATCACTCAAATCCTTGCCTGCCCGAAACGAGTACTAATCGAGGCTATGCGGGTTGATCATGCCGATTACGTTGTAGCCGCCATCCACGTGATGGATCTCACCGGTCACGCCGCCCGACAGATCGCTCAGCAGATAGAGGCAGGCACCGCCGAGCTCTTCCTGGGTCACGTTGCGCCGAAGTGGCGCGTGGGTCTGAGCGAAATTGTAGACATAGCGACCGTCGGAGATGGCGGCACCGGCCAACGTCCGCATCGGGCCGGCGGAAATCGCATTGACCCGAATGCCGTCGTTGCCGAGGTCGACGGCAAGATAGCGCACGCTTGCTTCCAGCGCCGCCTTGGCCACGCCCATCACGTTATAACTCGGCATCACCCGTTCGGCACCGCTGAACGTCATCGTCACCAGGCCGCCGCCATTGGTCATTAGCGCCGCCGCGTGGCGGCTGACCTCGGTGAAGGAATAACAAGAGATCCGCAGCGTGCGTCGGAAATTGGCGCTGGTGGTGTCGACATAGCGGCCCTTGAGCTCGACTTTATCCGAATAGGCGATGGCGTGGACAACGAAATCCAAGGCGCCCCACGCTTCGCCGATTTGGCCGAACACCGAACCGAGGCTGGCGGAATCCTCGACGTCGCAGCGCATCACCAGGCGCGCGCTGAGCGACTCAGCCAACGGTTTAACCCGTTTACCGAAAGCGTCGTCCTGATAGGTGAAGGCGAGCTCGGCGCCGGCGCCGTGCAAGGCCTGGGCGATCCCCCAAGCGATCGACCGATCGTTGGCGACGCCCATGATCAGGCCGCGCTTGCCGGCCATCAATCCGTCGTTTTCTGCTCTGTCCGTCATGGCGCTCGCGCTGGATATTCGTGCTTCTTCGGTTTACTGCGCCTGCTCTAGCCTTACGCTGGAATCAAAGTCGTTTGAAAGCCAGGGTCGCGTTGGTGCCGCCGAATCCGAAAGAATTGGACAGCACGCAATTCAAACCTGCATCGTCGATCCGTTCCTGCGCGATTGGCATTCCGGCGGCCTCCGGATCCAGGTTTTCGATGTTGGCCGACGCGCAGATGAAGTCGTGCTTTAGCATCAACAAGGAATAGATTGCCTCATGGACGCCAGTGGCTCCCTGACTATGACCGGTCAGCGACTTGGTTGAACTGACCCGCGGAATTTTATCGCCGAATACTTCTTGAATCGCGTCCAACTCGACAATGTCGCCAACCGGTGTCGAGGTGCCGTGGGTATTGATGTAGTCGACCGGCGCGTTGCCGGTCCCTTGCAATGCCATGCGCATGCAGCGGACGCCGCCTTCGACGGACGGCGCGACCATGTCCGCACCGTCGGAGGTGGAGCCGTAGCCAACCATTTCAGCAATGATATTGGCGCCGCGCGCCTGGGCATGCTCCAGCTCTTCGAGCACCAGGACACCGCCGCCGCCGGAGATCACGAAGCCATCGCGATCCTTGTCGTAGGCGCGCGAAGCGCGTTCCGGCGCATCGTTGTACTTGCTGGACAATGCGCCCATGGCGTCGA
>Ga0315336_1000533_pt1 | contig 100881 bp, 98 predicted proteins | sample ASW5metaG_FD_204512 | JGI IMG/M metagenome (GOLD analysis project Ga0315336, IMG submission 204512) | Ammonia-oxidizing marine archaeal communities from Monterey Bay, California, United States - ASW #5 | ecosystem: Environmental > Aquatic > Marine > Intertidal zone | place: USA: California...
AGCTCTTCGAGCACCAGGACACCGCCGCCGCCGGAGATCACGAAGCCATCGCGATCCTTGTCGTAGGCGCGCGAAGCGCGTTCCGGCGCATCGTTGTACTTGCTGGACAATGCGCCCATGGCGTCGAACAACATGGTCAGCGTCCAATGCAGTTCCTCGCCGCCGCCGGCAAACATAATATCCTGTTTTCCATATTGGATGGCTTCGTAGGCGTTGCCGATGCAATGCGCGCTGGTCGAGCAGGCCGAGGATATGGAATAGCTGAGGCCTTTGATTTTGAACGCCGTCGCCAAATTGGCCGACGTCGTACTCGACATGCAGCGCGGCACCATATAGGGGCCGATGCGCTTGACGCTTTTTTCCCGGGCGATGTCGGCGGCCAGAACTTGATTGGATGTGGAGGGGCCGCCGGACCCGGTGATCAGGCCGATGCGCTCGTCGGATATTTCCTCTTCTTCCAGGCCCGCGTCGGTCATTGCTTCGCGCATCGCGACGTAATTATAGGCGGCGCCGTCGCCCATGAAGCGCCGCAGGCGCCGGTCGATCCTGTCGTCCAAATCGATTTCGATGGAGCCGTGGACATGAGAGCGGAACCCGCGATCGCGGTATTCCTCACACAACGTGATACCGGAACGCCCGTCTTTCAACGACTCTAGGACTTCCGACGTATTATTTCCGATAGGGGAGACAATTCCCATACCGGTGACGACCACTCGTCTCATGACACTTCCGTTATGATGATGGCGACGATCCGTGCAGCATGACGCGCACATCCTTGGCGACGATGGCCTGGACACCGTCGACGCTCATGATGCCGTCAGCGATGCCCATGATCAGTTTGCGCGCGATCGTTCGCTTTACATTGAGTTGATAGGATACTTTCTTGGCGACCTGCAGCACTTCACCGGTGAATTTTATTTCACCGACACCGCGCGCTCGGCCCTTGCCCGGCAGGCCGATCCAACCAAGGAAAAACCCGACCATCTGCCACATGGCATCCATGCCGAGACAGCCCGGCATGACCGGGTCCGATTCGAAATGGCATTTGAAAAACCAGAGGTCGGGATTGATATCGAACTCCGCGGTGATTTCGCCGTTGCCGAAGCTGCCGCCGGTTTCGGAAATATTGATGATGCGATCCAGCATCAACATTGGCGGCAGCGGCAGCCGAGCGTTGCCGAGACCGAACAATTCGCCGCGGGCGCATTTAATGAGATCGTCGTAGCCGTAACATTCTTTGCGTTCGAACACCTGCCAGAACCTCTTCCCGATTCCTCAATTCGACCCCCGTCGCGAGGGCAACCGGCTAATTTTCGCCGCGTGCCGTCCGACCCGGTTCCGGCGAACACTATACCGAAATTGCCGCCATCCCCAAATGATTCTTCGTGCCCGTGCCATTCGTCCGCCACCGCCTGCCCTGTATATTTGAATGGTTCAAATATACATTGTAATTGTCTTGATCGAGTATTAGATTCATGGCTGTGTATTGGAAGAACGGTGACATGACCAGCGATCGGCCCTTTGCCCCGATGATCAGACGCCTGCGTGCAGCGGGACTGCGCTCGACACGGCAACGCTTGGCGCTTGGCCGGCTGCTGTTTGATGCCGGCGATCGTCACGCGAGCGCGGAAGACTTGCATGGCGAAGCGGTCGCGGCCGGTATTCCGGTGTCCTTGGCGACGGTCTACAATACTTTGCATCAGTTCACCGCGGCCGGCTTGCTCAAGGAAGTGATCGTCGATTCCGCGCGTTCGTATTTCGATACCAACATGCGAGATCATTCGCATTTCTACCTCGAAGGCAGCGGCGAGTTGGTCGATATCCCGCCGGAAGCGGTCGAAGTGACGGGCGTTCCCAATCCGCCGGCCGGGCACCGGATCAAACGCATCGACGTAATCATCCGTGTCGCTGATGACTGAAGAATAGGCCCGATAAAATTTGCTTGTCTCAGGCCACTAAAATCTTTTCTAGAATCAATCTAATCTATTGACGAGGGCGGTTCCGGCGCTATCATAATGTCACAGCACTGCCTCTCCAGGCTTTGGAGACCGCGCCTATCCACCATCCGACGGAACGTTGCAACACCCAGGAGGCCCTAATGCCCGCATTGAAAGACACCAGCACCGAACAGAACCTGAAAGACGCCTTCGCCGGCGAATCCCAGGCCAATCGCCGGTATCTCTATTTCGCCCAAAAGGCCGATGTCGAAGGCTACAACGACGTCAGCGCCGTGTTCCGGTCGACGGCGGAAGGCGAAACCGGTCACGCCCACGGGCATCTGAAGTATCTCGAAGAAACCGGTGATCCGGCGACCGGGGAGCCGATCGGCACGACGTCGCAAAACCTCAAGGCGGCGGTTGCCGGCGAGACCCACGAATACACCGACATGTATCCGGGCATGGCCAAGACCGCGCGCGAAGAAGGCTTCGACGAGATCGCCGATTGGTTCGAAACCCTTGCCAAGGCCGAACGTAGCCACGCCGGCCGTTTTCAGAAAGCGCTCGATCAGCTCGACTGATCGAGAACCGCTCTAGAGCAACCTGCGTTCATTCGAACGCAGATAAGTTGCTCTAACACTTTGAGATAGATCAAATTATCTGCATCAAAATGATTCCATTTTTATGCAGTTTGATCTAGCCGGATGACGGCGGGCACCGCTCGCCGCCGTCCGGCGGACCGCCGCCCCTTCTAAACAAGGACCCACGATCATGCGTGAAGGTGGCTTGGAGGCGCCCGAACGACAAAATCTCGATTGGCAGAATCCGGAATTCTACGACGCCGAGAAGATCGACGAGGAGCTTCGTCGGGTGTTCGACGTCTGCCACGGCTGCCGGTTGTGCTTCAATCTGTGCGATTCCTTTCCGCGGCTGTTCGATCTGATCGATGAGTCTGATACCGGCGAGTTGGATAGTGTCGGTTCCGTCGGCTTCCAGCCGGTCGTCGACGCCTGCACGCTCTGCGACATGTGCTTCATGGCGACCTGCCCTTATACGCCGCCACACGAATTCCAGATCGATTTTCCGCACCTCATGCTGCGCCATCGCGCTGCTGCGCATCGCCGCGACGGCACCCCCTTCATTGACCGGCAATTGACCGCCGTCGACCGCAACGGCGCGCTTGCCAGCACCGTGCCCGGTGCCGCGGGTCTGGCGAATTGGGCGACGAAACGTGACAATTCAACGACGCGCTCGGTGTTGGAATCGACGGCGGGCATCGACGTCCAAGCGGAATTACCGCGCTATCATGCCAAGACGTTCGTGAAGCAGGCGAAGGCCGACGGGCTGTCGCCGGATGCTTCGGCACCGGCGCACGGCCGTAAGGCCGTTCTCTATGCGACCTGCTTCATCAATTACAACAACCCAGCGATCGGCGCCGCCGCGCGCGCCGTCCTCGCCCACAACGGCGTCGAAACGGCCGTGGTTCATCCGACTTGCTGCGGCATGCCGCAGTTGGAGCATGGCGATCTGGAAGCCGTCGCCGACCGTGCCCGCAAAGTCGCCGCCGCCATGGCGCCGTGGCTTGACGACGGCCGCGATGTTGTTGCCCTGACGCCGTCCTGCGCCTTGATGTTGAAATTCGAATGGCCCGGGCTGCTGCCCGGCGATGCCGCGGTCAAGCGGTTGGCGGAAGCGACCTACGACATCACCGAATACGTCGTCGACATAGCCGACCGCCATGGTCTGGCCGACGGCCTAAAGCCTTTGGACGGCGGCGTCAGTTTGCACCTCGCCTGTCATGCCCGGGCGCAAAACATGGGCGCGAAGGCGGCCGAAATGTTGCGGCTGGTGCCTGACGCGGAGATCGACATCATCGAGCGCTGTTCCGGGCACGGCGGCTCTTGGGGCGTCAAGAAGGCATTCTTCGATGTCGCGCTCAAGGTCGGTCGGGTCGCGGCGCGCAAGGCTTTGGAAGCCGAAAACCGGTATGTCGCGTCGGAATGTCCGCTTGCCGGGACGCATATTCTGCAAGGCATGGAGCGTCTGTCCAAAGACGGCACCGGTTCGATTCCGCCGAGCGCGCATCATCCGATCGAACTTTTCGCCAAGGCTTATGGCTTGACGTGATGCGGCGTCGAAGGAGAGACACTGATGGCTGATCCCGCTGGCGACCGTCGCCAAATCCGAGCCGAGGACCTGCTTTCCAATGAGGCCTTTGAAGCGATCCGCTCAGAGACCTATCAATCGCTGCGGCCGCGGAAGGCGCTCAGGCGCGTCGCCGTCGGGCCATACGCCACCTTCTATTTCGAGTGCTATGACACCATGTGGTGGCAGATCCACGAGATGCTGCGCATCGAAAAGGGCGGCGCGGCGCAGATCGACGACGAACTCGCTGCCTACAATCCGCTCATTCCCCAGGGCCGCGAATTGGTCGCCACCTTTATGATCGAAATTGACGATCCGGTCCGGCGCGCCCGAGAACTGGTCCAACTCGGCGGCATCGAAGACGCCGTCGCGCTGGTATGCGGCGACGCGGTCGTCGCCGCGGTGCCCGAAGACGACGTCGAGCGCACCAATGCGGCCGGCAAAACCTCCAGCATTCATTTTCTGCATTTCCCGATGACGGCCGCCGCTATGGCTCAATTCAAGAACGCGGACGCAGAGTGCCAGCTTCGTATTCGCCATGCCGCGTATGGCCATGCGGCGATCCTGGCCGACACCACGCGGCGGGAGCTAATAGGCGATTTGGAATAACCTGTCGTTCAGTCGAAGTCTTCGGCGTCGAGCACGCCGAACACATGCACGCGCCTGATCCAGCCCTCGCGGTCTTTGATCCGCATTTGACACCAGCCGCCGCGACAGGCGAGCACGCGCCCCAGAACATTCGGTTCCGCCAGCAATACCGGCAAGGAGGTTGGATCCGGATCGGCAAAAAGCGGCCGCACAGCGCCCGTTACCACCGCCGTACGGCGCACCGACAACAACGCCCGATGGACCCAGCCGACGGTGCCGTCGGCATCTTGTACGCGGCGCCAGTCCTGGTGCTCGCCGACGATCTTCATCGGCAAGCCTTGGCGCACATAGGTCCAATTAACCGGATAGCGCTTACCGGGTCCGGCGCGCATGTTGACTTTGTCACTGCCAAGCGATGCGAAACGCGGCAAGCCGTTGCTGCTTTGCGCATGAAGGGCCGTGGCGGCGGCGACACCGACGAGCACGGCAAGGACCGCAACGTGAGCCAAAATAACGCGATTAATGGTGAGTATGCGCCGCATGCAACCGGATATGAATGGGGTCGAAGCTCGGGCCGCGTTATGCCAACCCCGATCGGCCGGGTCAAGGGCCGTGATCCACGCCACGTCAATTGTCTCGCCTCATGGGATCTGCTAGACAAGGCCGGAGGCGCAGTCGCTCTGACCGCGGCCTAGAATTCGACCGAACCGAACGGCGAGGGAGCGTAAATGCCAAAGAAAAGACCGCTCGTCATCGTGACCCGGAAACTGCCCGATTCCATCGAAACCCGCATGATGGAATTGTTCGATACCAGGCTCAACGTCGATGACAAGCCGATGAGCAAGGCCGAACTCATCGAGGCGGTCAAAGTGGCCGATGTCCTGGTGCCGACCGTCACCGACCGGATCGACGCCGCCATCCTGACCAACGCCAACGACAATTTTCGCCTGATCGCTAATTTCGGCACCGGCGTCGATCACATCGATACCGCGGCCGCCAGACAGCGCGGCGTCACCGTCACCAGCACGCCCGGCGTTCTGACCGAGGACACCGCGGATATGACCATGGCGCTGATCCTGGCCGTGCCGCGGCGCCTGACCGAAGGCGAACGGCTGCTGCGCCACGGCGAGTGGCGGGGCTGGTCGCCGACGCACATGCTTGGCCACCGGATTTGGGGCAAGCGGCTCGGCATCATCGGCATGGGCCGCATCGGCAGCGCCGTGGCTCGTCGCGCCAAGGCCTTTGGCTTGTCGATCCACTATCATAATCGCCGCAAGGTCTCGCCCGACCTGGAAGAAGAACTGGAGGCGACCTACTGGGAAAGCCTCGATCAAATGCTGGCGCGCATGGATATCATTTCGGTGAATTGCCCGCATACGCCGGCGACCTATCATTTGCTGTCGGCGCGCCGGCTCAAACTGATGCAGCCGCAGACCTATGTGGTCAACACCGCGCGCGGCGAGGTGATCGACGAAAACGCCCTGACCCGAATGATTCGCAATGGCGAAATCGCCGGCTGCGGCCTGGATGTCTTCGAACACGAACCGGCCGTCAACCCGAAGCTGCTGGAACTGGACAGCGTGGTTTTGCTGCCCCACATGGGCTCGGCGACGATCGAAGGCCGCATCGACATGGGCGAAAAGGTGTTGATCAACATCAAGACCTTCGTCGACGGCCACGCACCGCCGGATCGGGTGCTGCCGGACGGATTCTAGACCGCGTTCGACTTCGATACATGCGGCCAGGGCCGCGACTGCGGCCCCGGCGCGGTTAGCGCCGCCCCCGCGGAGCCACGCGCCGCCGGCGCATTTGCGTGAGCGCAACAAACATCATGCGCGGGCGCTAATCGACTCCGGCGCGGTTATCGTCGGGCTGTCGCCGCAGAGGCGGCAATTGGGGTCGCGCCGTACACGGACCTTGCGAAACAGTGCCGACAGCGCGTCGTAGATCAACAATTGTCCGGACAGTGATTCACCGATACCAAGAATTTCCTTCAGCACTTCGACGCCTTGCATGGCCCCCATGGTGCCGGCCAGGGCACCGAGCACGCCGTCTTGAGAACAGCTGCCGGCCAGTTCGTCGGGCGGCGGCGCGCCGAATATGCAGCGATAACAAGGATGCGGATCGCCGAGATAGGGTTTGAACGTCGCCAACTGGCCGTCGAAGCGCAGAATGGCGGCGCTGACCAGGGTCCGGCCGGTCCAGTAACACACGTCGTTGATCAAAAACCGGGTCGCGAAATTGTCGCTGCCGTCGGCGATCACATCATAATCTGCAATCAGTTGGGCCGCATTGTCGGTATCGAGGCGGGTTTGGTGCGCCACCACGGTGACACCAGGGTTAAGCGCCGCAATGGTTCGCCGCGCGCTTTCGGTCTTGGCCAGGTCGACGCGGTCGGTGGTGTGGGCGACTTGGCGCTGCAGGTTGGAGAGGCTGACCACGTCGTCATCGACCAGGCCGATGGTGCCGACACCGGCCGCGGCCAAATACATCAGCAACGGTGAGCCCAATCCGCCGGCCCCGACGATCAGGACCTTGGCGGCCAACAGTGCCTGCTGGCCGGCGCCTCCGACTTCTTTCAAGACAATATGTCGTGCATAACGATCGATCTGCTCGTCGGTCAAGTCCATGCCGTTGATTCCTAAAGCCCCTCGAACAGGGACGTGCTCAAATAACGTTCGGCGAAAGATGGAATAATGACGACGATCTTTTTGCCGTCCATGTCCGGCCGGGCGCCGACTTCCAAGGCTGCCGCGACGGCGGCGCCCGATGAAATACCGACCGGAATGCCTTCCTGCCGGGCCAGCTGCCGGGCCGTGTCGATCGCGGTTTGATTGCCGATGGTGAGAATTTCGTCGATCAACTCGCGGTTCAGAATTGCCGGGACAAAGCCGGCGCCGATGCCTTGAATCTTATGCGATCCGGCCTCGCCCCCCGACAGCACGGGGCTGTCTTCCGGCTCGACGGCGATAATCCTGATGGCCGGATTGCGGGCTTTCAGCACGGCGCCGACCCCGGTGATCGTACCGCCGGTGCCGACGCCCGAGACCACGGCATCCACCTGGCCGTCGGTGTCGGTCCAGATTTCCTCAGCCGTCGTGACTTCGTGGATCGCCGGGTTGGCCGGGTTCTCGAATTGCTGCGGGATGATCGCCTTGGGGTTGTCGGCGACGATTTGGTTGGCGCGGGCAATGGCGCCTTTCATGGCGTCCGCCGCCGGCGTCAAAACCAACTCCGCACCCAGTAGGTTCAGCATGCGGCGGCGTTCGACCGACATCGAATCCGGCATCACCAGAACGAGCCGGTAACCCTTCGCGGCGCAGACGAAGGCAAGCGCGATGCCGGTATTGCCGGAGGTCGGTTCGACGATCACGGTGTCCTGGTCAATCTGCCCGGCCGCTTCCATCGCCGCGATCATCGACACGCCGATCCGGTCCTTGACACTGGCCAACGGATTGAAGAATTCGAGCTTGGCCAATATGTCCGCGCCGATGCCGGCGGCCGCCGCCATCCGCGACAAACGCACCAACGGTGTCGCGCCGATGGTGTCGACGATCGAGTCGTAAATGCACCCGCGCGGCGCGGCGAGGCGGCCGGCAATGTCGGCGTGCGTGGGCGTGGTCTCACGCGTCATCGTCGTTCCTCGAATATCGGCGTCATATCGTGAAGTCCGTCGGCTCTTCGGCCGGCCGGTCGACGCCGCGCTCGCGGGCCTGGCGACAGAGGTCTTCCAAGGTAATGCCGTCGAGCCGGTCCATGATCAAGCTGTCGAGTTCCTGCCAGAGCGGCCGAACGACGGATTGGCCGACGTCCGCTTGGCTGGCTTCGCCGTCGTCGTCAGCGTCGCCGGAGGCCGCCAAGACCCGGACCACGGCACCGACCGTGATGCGGCGACGCTCCCGCGCCAAAGTATAGCCGCCGCGCGGCCCGCGGACACCCTTGAGGATGCCGCCGCGCACCAACTCTTGCATGACCTGCTCCAAGTAGCGCGGCGGGATGCCTTGGCGCTTGGAGATTTCCTTCGATTGCACCGGATTGGGCCGGGCATAAGTGGCGATGTCGACGACGGCCTCCAGCGCGAACAGTGTTTTTTTTGGCATTCTGATCATGCCGGCGATCGTCCTAAGTCTGGCTGCCGGTCGAGCCGAAGCCGCCGCTGCCGCGTTCGGTCTCGGGTAGAACCTCGACGGCTTCCATATGGGCGCGGGTCACCGGCGCCACGACCAATTGCGCGATCCGCTGACCGCGGCCGATGGCGAACGGCCGATCGCCGAGATTGATCAAAATGACGCCGATCTCGCCACGATAATCGGCGTCGATGGTGCCGGGCGCATTGACGATCGAGATGCCGTGCTTCAGGGCCAGCCCGGAGCGTGGCCGGATCTGTGCTTCATAGCCGGCCGGCAGAGCGATGGCGAAACCCGACGGCACCAACCGGCGCTCGCCCGGTGCCAGGGTGATGTCCTCGTCGACCGCCGCGGGAATATCCATGCCGGCGGCTTCGGCGGTTTCGTAAGCCGGCGTCGGCAGGTCTTCACCATGGGGCAGACGTTTGAAAGCGACGGTGACGAGTTGGTCCGCGGCGTCGCTCATGGCTGTTCTCCGGCAAGGTGATCGGCAATGCGTTGGGCCAGTCGCTCGGCCGCTTGGGCTTTGGTCATGCGCGGCCAGGTCTCGTGGCCGTCGGCGGATATCAGATGCAAGCTGTTGTCGTCGCCGCCGAAGGTGCCGGTGGTCGGCGACACGTCGTTGGCCAGGATCCAATCGCAGCCTTTGCGGTCGCGTTTCTTTGTCGCATGCTCGACCAGCTTTTCGGTTTCCGCGGCAAAGCCGACGACCAAGCCGGGCCGCTTGTCGCGATGGCTCGACAGCGTCGCCAGGATGTCGGGGTTTTCCGTGAAGGCAAGCGTCGGTACCTTGCCCTTCGCCTTCTTCAGTTTCTGCTTGAAGTCGCCGTCGACGCGCCAATCGGCGACGGCGGCGGCGCAGACCGCGATCTCGGCCGGCAGCGCGGTTAGGCAGGCCTCCAGCATCTGCCGCGCGCTTTCGATATGCACCACCGTGACGCCGGCCGGGTCGGATTGCCGGGTTGGGCCACTGACCAAGGTGGTGCGGGCGCCGGCCGCGGCCAGCGCCGCGGCAATGGCGTGGCCCTGTTTGCCGGACGACCGGTTGGCGATATAGCGCACCGGGTCGATGGCTTCATGGGTCGGCCCGGACGTGACCAGCGCGTGCAGGCCGCTAAGCGGCCCTGGTGCATGTGGCGTCAAGGCCGCTGTCACCGCCCGGACAATGTCTTCCGGTTCCGACATGCGTCCCATGCCGAATTCGTTGCAGGCCATGACGCCTTCTTCGGGACCGACTAGGGCCACGCCGTCGGCGGCCAGTTGCGCCACGTTGCGCCCGGTCGCCGCATGCTCCCACATCCGGACGTTCATGGCCGGCGCCACCAGCACCGGCTTGTCGGTCGCCAACAGCGCCGTGGAGGCCAAATCGTCGGCCAGGCCAGTAGCCATTTTCGCCATCAAATCGGCAGTGGCCGGCGCCACCACCACCAGATCGGCGTCGCGCGACAGTTGGATATGGCCCATCTCGGCTTCGTCGGTAAGGTCGAACAGCGCGCCATAGACCTTGTCGCCGGTCAATGCCGACAAGGTCAGCGGGGTGACAAATTGGCCGCCCGCGCGGGTCAGAATACAGCGCACCTTGACGCCCTGCTCGGTCAGCCGGCGGATCAAATCCGGACATTTGAAGGCGGCGATGCCGCCGCCGATGATCAACAGTATTCGCTTGTCCTGAAGCGCCATGCCCTCACCCGTTGGTGTGGAATAGAGACCCGCAATCTACGGCATTTTCCTATGCAGGCGCTAGGGTCGACCGGTCAATTGACGGCAAGTACCAGTGCGACTGCCGCGGCGGCGATGGCGACGGTCCAGGGCCACGATAGGCGGCGGTCCCGTTGCCTGTCGCCGGTGCTGTTCGGTATCGCCGCGGCGTTGTCCGCCATGCGTTCGAGTTTACCGATCAGTCGCGGCAGTCGGCGGGCCAATTGCGCGGTTTCGCGGCCGAGTTCTTGAAGTTGGGCGTCGATGCCGAGATCGGTCCGCCGCCAATCGGCGATGACCGGCTCGGCCGCCTGCCAGAAATTGATCTCGGGATCGAGCCCGCGCGCCACGCCTTCGACGGTGACCATGGTTTTTTGCAGCAGCAAAAGCTGCGGCTGGGTCTGCATGTCGAAGGTCTTGGTGATGCGAAACAATTGCGCCAACAAGGTGCCGATAGAAATTTCGCTGACCGGCTTGCCGAGGATCGGCTCGCCGATCGACCGGCAGGCCTGGGCGAAGGCGGCGACGGATTTGTCGGCCGGCACGTAGCCGGCTTCGAAATGCACCTCGGCAGCGCGCCGGTAGTCGCCGGCCAGGAAGGCGGCCAACATTTCCGCCATGAACAAGCGGGTCGGCCGGTCCAGCCGGCCCATGATTCCGAAATCGACCGCGACCAGGCGGCCCTGTTCATCGACAAACAGATTGCCGTGGTGGGGGTCGGCATGAAAAAACCCGTCGCGCAGCGCCTGGGCCAGAAAGACTTCGATGACTTGACGCGCCAGCGCCGCCGGCTCATGGCCGGCAGTGATCAGACCGTCACGGTCGTCGATGGCGATGCCGTCGACCCAATCCTGGGTCAAGATGCGACGGCCCGTGCGCTGCCAATCGACCGCCGGAATCCGGTAGTGATCCACCGCCGCCAAATTTTGCTTGAGCTCCGAGGCCGCCGCCGCCTCCAGCGCCAGATCCATTTCGATCTCGACGGCATCACGCAGCGTCTCGACCACTTCGACCGGCCGCAACCGCCGCAACGCCGGGACACGGTCCTCGGCGATCGCGGCGAGCCAGCGGAACAGCTCGATGTCGCGACGAAACGCCGTTTCGATGCCGGGACGGAGGACTTTCACCGCGACCGCGCGCCGCCCTTCAGAGGTATCTGCCACTTCAGGATCGGCGGCCTGGGTCACGGCGCGATGGACTTGTGCGATGGAGGCGGCTGCCACTGGCCGGTCTTCGAAATCCACGAACAATTCGGCAATCGGCTGACCAAGCTCGGATTCAATGGTCCGTTTGGCAACGTCGGACGGAAACGGCGGCAGTTTGTCGCGCAGTTGGCCAAGATCGTTGGCCATGGTTTCGCCCAACAAATCAGCCCGGACCGACAGGGCTTGGCCGAGTTTGATGAAACTCGGCCCGAGATCCTGCAAGGCGTCGGCAAGCCGCTGACCCGGGCGCCGTTCAGCGTTCCGATTGCTTCGGCGCACGGTCAAGCCGAGCAGCCGCGCCGCGCTCGGGCCGCCCGGCAAGGGCTCAAGCGGGAACAGCGCATCGTGGCGCGCCAATGTCCGGGCGATGCCGATCAAGCGCAGGATATGACTGAGGCGCCGCATCAATCGAACGCGGCGGTCAAAGCCGCCAGGCGGAATGCATGGCAGCGATGCCGCCCGACAGGTTGCGGTAGCGCACCTGGTCTAAGCCGGCGTCCGCGATTAGGTTTGCGAAACGTTCCTGGTCCGGAAATCGGCGAATGCTTTCAACCAGGTACCGGTAAGCCTCGGCGTCGCCGGCCACGCGGGCGCCGATTTCCGGCAGAACATTAAGCGAATAAAAGTCGTAGAGCGGCGCCAGTCCGGCGAGTGCCATGCGGCTGAACTCCAGCACCAGGAACCTGCCGCCCGGGCAGAGCACGCGGCGCGCCTCCGCCAAGGTCCGTTCGATGTGGGTGACGTTGCGGATGCCGAATGCGATGACGTAGGCATCGACGGCGCCGTCGGCGAACGGCAATTGTTCGGCGTCACCGACCGTCCAGCCAATGCCGTCGACGATGCCGCGATCCAACGCCCGGTCTCTGCCGGCCTCGACCATGTGATTGTTGATGTCGCAGACCACCACCGACGCTTGGCCTTCGGTTTGGCGCAAGATCCGCTCGGCAACGTCACCGGTGCCGCCGGCAACGTCGACGATCCGCTGTCCCGGCCGCGGCCTGAGCCAGTCGACCAGGGCCGCTTTCCACAGCCGATGGACGCCGAACGACATCAGGTCGTTCATCAGGTCATACCTACCGGCGACGCTATCGAAGACTTGGCGAACCAACGGCGCTTTGTCCGCCGCCGCGACACTGCGATAGCCGAAGCTCGCCGGTTCGCTCTCTCTGTTATCCTCGATCATGGCGCGAAACATAGCTCAAGGCGGCAAACGGCGCTACAGTGCGCGACCATGCCTGAACTGCCCGAAGTCGAGACCGTATGCCGCGGCATCGCCGCCGCGATCGAGGGCCGCGCCATCACCGCGGTCGAGGTGCGGCGCGCCGACCTGAGATTTCCGCTGCCCGCCGATTTCGCCGAACGCGTTGCCGGTCAGCGCGTGCGCGAGGTCGGTCGCCGGGCCAAATACATTCTGATCTCGCTCGCCAACAACACCGTCATTCTTGGCCATCTCGGCATGTCCGGCCGTATATACATTGAACCCTCCAAGGCGTCGGCCCCCGGCCGACATGATCACCTCCGCTTTGAGGTCGAGGGCGGCGCCGTTGTAACCTTCAACGACACGCGCCGGTTCGGCTTCTTCGATCTTTGCGACGGCGACGCGCTGGACGATCATCCGCGCTTGCAAGGCTTGGGACCTGAACCGCTCGGCAATCAATTCAACGTGCCGGTTTTGGCGGCGGCGCTGGTCGGGCGGGCGACGCCGATCAAGGCGGCGCTGCTCGATCAACGGGTCGTCGCCGGACTCGGCAATATCTATGTGTCGGAGGCGCTGTGGCGGGCCGGCGTGTCGCCACGGCGCAAAGCGGCCAGCGTACCGGGGCGACGGGCCGAGCGTCTGGTCGTGGCCATTCGCGATGTTCTGAACGATGCCATCGCCGCCGGCGGCTCGACGTTGCGCGATTACGCGCAAACCAACGGCGAACTCGGGTATTTCCAGCATCGCTTCGCCGTTTACGACCGCGAGGGCGAGCTCTGCGCCAACCATTGCGGCGGCCAAATTCGCCGCATCGTGCAATCCGGTCGATCGACGTTCTACTGTCCCACCTGCCAGCGCTAATGCGGATTCTTGGCAGTTGATTTTTGTCTGTGCCATCGCGTAAACAGGCTGGCCGCCGTCATGCGCCGGCCGAAATAACAGGGAAAAGATTTCATGGCTTACGAATGCATCATTGTCGAAACCGACGCCGCCGTCGGCATCATCCGGCTCAACCGGCCGGACGCGCTAAACGCATTGAACGCGCAATTGATGGACGAAATGACGATCGCCCTCGATGCCATGGAGGCCGATGACGCCATCGGCGCCATTGTCATCACCGGCAGCGACAAAGCCTTCGCCGCCGGCGCCGACATCAAGGAAATGCAATCGAAGTCGTTCATTGACGTCTATATGGAAGATTTCATCACCGGCAATTGGGAACGGGCGACGCGCTGCCGCAAGCCGATCGTGGCGGCGGTTGCAGGCTATGCGCTGGGCGGCGGCTGCGAGCTTGCCATGATGTGTGACTTCATCCTGGCGGCCGACAATGCCAAGTTCGGCCAGCCGGAGATCAATCTCGGCGTTATTCCCGGCGCCGGCGGCACCCAGCGCCTGACCCGCGCAGTCGGCAAAGCAAAAGCCATGGAGATGATCCTGACCGCCCGGATGATGGGTGCAGAAGAGGCCGAGCGCGCCGGTTTGGTCAGCCGTGTTCTACCGCTCGACGATCTCATGGAAGAGGCCGTCAAGGTGGCCGGGCGCATGGCCGAATTGTCCCGTCCTGCCGTGATGATGGCGAAGGAATCGGTCAACAAGGCCTATGAAATGACGCTGCGCGAGGGCGTGATGTTCGAACGCCGACTGTTCCATTCATGCTTCGCCACAGAAGACAAAACCGAAGGCATGGAAGCGTTCGTTGAAAAGCGTAAACCCCAGTTCCGCAATCGCTGACCCGGCGGGCTTGACGCAGCACGCTAGCGCCGTTATAAGCCCGCGGTTGTTTCCGACCGACCAGTAGGATCCATTAAGCAGATGGCACATTCGCGACAAGCACAGAAAAGAATTCGGCAAACCGTCAAACGGACCGAACTCAACAAGGCGCGGCGCAGCCGCATTCGCACCTATGTGAAAATGGTCGATGAAGCCATCGCCGGCGGCAACGCCGAAGCCGCCATGGCGGCGTTGCGGGATGCCCAGTCCGAACTTGATCGTGGTGTCACCAAAGGCATTGTTCGTCGCAATACGGCTTCCCGGACCGTGGCGCGCCTCAACGCGCGGATCAAGGCCTCCGCCGCTTCAAGCTAGGCCGCTTTCTAGCCCCCTTCCTGCCGGTCTGATTTTCGACATTGATTCGAATGTTGTAGGGCCGTGTCCTCGTTCGATGGGTTACTCAATTCAGCGTCGACGCTTGCTGCCTGATCAAAAAAAATTCGTGTTCCTCTTTCGATCTTGTTGTCATTGCGACTGGGTGAGAGTACTCTAATAACAGAGGCGCTGGAGAGGCAGTCTCCTAGTAAAAATATCGTAAAACAGTGAGTTGATTGCGGATTTGTAAGATCCCGTGCGGGTTTCTATGGCGAAACCTGAGGGCAACGATGACGCTTTCTTTTCGAATACAATAGAGCTAACGAAAAATTTGATATTCGCTGTAAGAAATAAACAAAAATGCGAATATTCAACTGGGGGCCAAAAGAGGCATGATTGTATTCTCTGCCGCATTAATTGATGAATTCGCCGGGTCCGTTCGGACCCAACGATCCTTTCGCCTGCCGGTCGAAGACGTGTTTCGACAGTGTCGGACAGGCGACAAACCTCCTCTCGTACCGATCGGTGCGGGAGGGCCAAAGGATGGTTGAACCTGCGGAATCCAACCATCGGGAAAATGGCGCGGACGACCATCTGGAACAATGGGCGCGGCTGCGCGCGCGGCTGCGCGCGGAATTCGGCGACGCCACGTTCAACTCTTGGCTGAAACCTTTGGTGTTGAAAACGGAAAGCGGCCGTGTCGCTAAACTGACGGTACCGACGCGCTTCATGCGGGATTGGGTGATCAATCACTATTTCGACCGCATTCGCGAATTGTGGGTTGCCGAGAGCGGTGACGTCAGACGCGTCGAAATCGACGTGCGGCCGCTGGTGCGACCGCGGCCGAAGCCCAATCATGACGGCGTGGCGCCGGAGGCCGTGACGAGGGCGGAACCGGGGGCGGCGCGGGCCAAGATACGCGACGGCCACGGCGACAACAAACCGGACCAAAGTCTCTCCGCACCGCTCGATCCGCGCTTTACGTTCGAGCAGTTCGTGGTTGGTAAACCGAACGAACTGGCTTACGCCGCGGCTCATCGCGTTGCCGATTCCGATCACGTATCCTTTAATCCGCTGTTTCTCTACGGCGGCGTCGGCCTCGGCAAAACCCACTTGATGCATGCCATTGCCTGGAATATCCGGACCCGGCATCCGGAGCGCAAAGTGGTCTACATGTCCGCCGAGAAGTTCATGTACCAATTCGTTCGCGCAGTTCGCTACAAGGACACCATGGCCTTCAAGCAGCAGTTTCGCTCGGTCGACATCTTGCTGATTGACGACGTTCAGTTCATCGCCGGTAAGAATTCCACCCAAGAGGAATTCTTTCACACCTTTAACGCGCTGGTCGACCAGAACCGGCAAATCGTCATTTCGGCGGACCGTTCGCCACCGGACCTGGAAGGCATTGAGGAGCGTGTGCGCTCGCGCCTCGGTTGGGGCCTGGTCGCGGATCTTCATCCGACGGACTACGAGCTTAGGCTCGGCATCCTGCAGGCCAAGGCGGAATCGACCGGCAGCACGCAAGTGCCTGAACGTGTCCTCGAATTCTTGGCTCACCGCATCTCGTCGAATGTGCGCGAGCTCGAAGGCGCGCTCAATCGGGTCTTGGCCTATCACAATCTGGTCGGCCGGCCGATCACGCTGGAAACCACCCAAGAGGTCTTGCAGGATCTTCTGCGGGCCAATGATCGCCGCGTCACCATTGAGGAAATTCAAAAACGGGTGGCGGAGCATTTCAACATTCGGCTCGCCGACATGTACTCCGCCCGCCGGGCTCGGGCCGTCGCCCGGCCGCGCCAAGTGGCCATGTATTTGGCTAAGCAACTGACCTCTCGCAGCCTGCCCGAAATCGGCCGTAAGTTCGGTGGCCGCGACCACACCACGGTCATGCACGCGGTTCGCCGGGTCGAGGAACTGCGTGAGACCGACGCCAGCTTCGCGGAAGATATCGAGCTTCTCCGGCGCATGCTTGAAGGCTAGAGAAAATTTCGATCATACGAGACCGTATGATCGAAACTTGCTCTTATTAAAGGTCTCTGGATTCGGCCCGGATTCCGGCCGTTCCCATGGCCCGAATGCAGTGATTCCGGGGCTCCGAAAAGCTCGTGCCGGGCGGGCAACTGTGCTATAACGTGGCACGGGCGTCGGCGTCATATGGCTCGGGCGTTCCACAACGACAATGTGTCAACGGACAGAGGGCATCTCCGGCCAGTTCAGGGTCGGGAAAGAGGATGACTCAGCCGCTGTCGATTCTGTGTTTGTGATTGGAAAGCCACGCATGCGATTGACCATAGAACGAAATACCTTGCTGTCTTCGCTGGGCCATGTTCATAGCGTCGTCGAGCGGCGTACGACGATACCGATTTTGTCAAACATTCAACTCGAAGCGGCCGACGGCGTCTTCAGCCTGACCGCCACGGACCTCGATATTGCCATCATTGAACAGGCCGAGGCGCAAGTCAGCGCCTCCGGTGCAACCACCACGCCGGCGCATACGCTCTACGATATCGTCCGCAAATTGCCCGACGGTGCCCAGGTTGAACTGGAGTATTCGGGCGATCAGAACCGTCTGACCCTGCGCAGCGGCCGGTCGGAGTTTTCGCTGGCCTGTTTACCGAAGGATGATTTCCCGACCATGGCCGCGGGCGAGTGGTCGCACGAGTTTCAATTGGGCGCGGCGGAGCTCTGCCGGCTGATCGATCGCACCCGGTTTGCCATATCCACCGAGGAAACCCGGTACTATTTGAACGGCATCTATATTCATGTCGCCGATGTGGCGGGCGTCGGCACGTTGCGCGCCGTCGCCACCGACGGCCATCGCCTGGCGCGTGTCGAAATGCCGGCGCCGGACGGGACCGCCGACATGCCGGGCATCATCCTGCCGCGCAAAACCGTCACGGAGCTGCGCAAGCTTATTGACGATGTCGACGGTGCCATCGCGATTTCCTTGAGTGACACGAAAATTCGTTTTGAATTCGGTGGCGTCCAACTCACGTCGAAGTTGATCGATGGCACCTTCCCGGATTACGAGCGGGTCATTCCGGCCGGCAACGACAAGGCGCTCGAGGTCGACGCTAAAGTTTTCTCCGGCGCCGTCGATCGCGTGTCGACCATCTCCACGGAAAAGTCGCGGGCGGTCAAAATGGCGGTAGGCCCGGAATCCCTGGTGCTGTCCGCGACCAGCCCGGAGAGCGGCAACGCCACGGAAGAACTGGCCGTGAGCTACGGCGACGACGCCATGGAGATCGGCTTCAACTCCCGTTACCTTTTGGATATTACGCAGCAGATCGAAGGCGACGTGGCGAAGTTCCTGTTGTCGGACGCGGCCTCGCCAACCGTCGTTTTGGACGCCAACGATGACAGCGCGCTCTACGTCCTGATGCCCATGCGGGTATGAGGAGGGCGTCCTGACCCGGAATTCAGAGGCATCGATTCCTTTGTCTCGCCAGCACGCCCCTGCAAGCCGGGCCGCGGCGATCACACGGCTGGTTCTGACTAATTTCCGGAATTACGCATCGCTGCGGTTGGCGGCCGATCGTCGTCCCATCGTGTTGACCGGGCCAAACGGCGCCGGCAAGACCAATTTGCTGGAGGCGCTGTCCATGCTCGGGCCGGGCCGCGGCCTGAGAAGGGCGCGTCTTGACGAAATCCAGTGCCACCAGGCGACGGAGGGCTGGGCCGTCGCCGCGACGGTCGATCGCGGCGATTTGGTGCACCAGGTCGGCACCGGTCTACGCACGATTGGCACGGCGGAACGGCGCCAAATTCGCATTGACATGCGCACGGCCAAAGCGGCCGATCTGGCGACCATCCTCGGACTGGTTTGGCTTACCCCGCAAATGGACCGCCTATTCCTTGAGGGCGCCAGTGGCCGCCGGGCGTTTCTCGATCGTATCCTTTACGGCTTCGATCCAGGCCACGCACAGCGCATGGCGGCCTATCAGAAGGCCATGCGCGAGCGCAATCGACTGTTGAAGACGCGTGCCGGCGAGGCCCGCTGGCTTGCGGCACTGGAAGATGGCATGGCGGAAAACGGCGTTGCCGTCGCTGCCAGCCGCCGGCAGTGGTGTGCCCGCTTGGGCACCGCGGCGGCGGCGCTTGAAGCGCCGTTTCCGGTGCCGGTCCTGGCCTTGCAAGGCGGTGTCGAGCAACTGCTTAACGATCGACCGGCCCTGGCCGCGGAGGAAGCGTTCCGCAAAGCGCTGGCCGATGGGCGGCGCCGCGACGCCGAGGCCGGCGGCGCCACCTTTGGCCCGCACCGCAGCGATCTGCAGGTCTGGCACCGCGCCAACGACATGCCGGCGGCGCAATGCTCAACCGGTGAACAGAAAGCCCTGCTCATCGGCCTGGTGTTGGCGACCGCCCGATTGATGGCGACGGAAGGCAGCGGTACGCCGCTGTTGCTGTTGGATGAGATCGCCGCCCATCTTGACGAAATCCGGCGCCAGGCCTTGTACCAAGCCATTCTGGCGCTTGGCGCCCAAGCCTGGCTGACCGGCACGGACCGGCATTTATTCGACGGCCTATCCGGCACGGCACAGTTCTTTGACGTCCAGGGCGGCGCGTTGACGCCGGCCGAATGAGACCGAACAATCAGGAATGCCTTTATGACCGATGAAACGGCGACGAACGGTTCCGCTACCGACTATACCGCGGACGACATCAAAGTCCTGCGCGGGTTGGAAGCCGTCCGCAAGCGGCCGGGTATGTATATCGGTGACACCGACGACGGGTCGGGCCTTCATCATATGGTCTATGAAGTCGTCGACAATGCGATCGACGAGGCGTTGGCTGGTTTTTGCGATGAAGTCTATGTCGGCCTCAACGCCGATGGCTCGGTCACCGTCATCGACAACGGCCGCGGCATTCCGACGGATATCCATGAAGAAGAGGGCATATCGGCGGCCGAAGTGATCATGACCCAACTGCATGCCGGCGGCAAATTCGATCAGAATTCTTACAAGGTCTCCGGCGGCCTGCACGGTGTTGGCGTTTCCGTGGTCAACGCCTTGTCCAGTTCGTTGGTGCTGACGATCTGGCGCGATGGCCGCCAGCACGCCATGCAGTTCGAGGACGGCGACACCAAGGCTGCACTTTCCGTGACCGGCGACGCCGTCGACCGGACCGGTACGCAGGTGACCTTCGTGCCGTCGACCGAGGTGTTCACCAATATCGAGTTCGATTTCGCCACCCTGGAACACCGTTTGCGTGAACTGGCGTTTCTGAATTCCGGCGTCGGGATCATCTTGGAAGACATGCGCGGCGTCGAGACCCGTCGCGTCGAAATGGATTACGACGGCGGCGTCGGTGCCTTCGTCGGCTATCTCGATCGCACCAAGACGGCGTTGATCAAACAACCGATCGCGATTTCCGGCGACAGCGACGGCATTCTCATCGATGCGGCGCTGCAATGGAACGACAGCTACCACGAAAATGTGCTTTGCTTCACCAACAACATCCCGCAGCGTGACGGCGGCACCCATCTGGCCGGCTTCCGCGGCGCGCTGACCCGCGCCATCAACAATTACGCGACCAGTTCCGGAATCGCCCGCAAGGAACGCGTCTCACTGACCGGCGACGATGCGCGCGAGGGACTGACATGCGTGCTGTCGATCAAGGTTGCCGATCCCAAGTTCTCGGCTCAAACCAAGGACAAGCTGGTCTCCAGCGAAGTTCGGCCGGCCGTCGAGAGCCTGATGGGCGAGCAGCTCAATCAATGGTTCGAGGAGCATCCGGGTGAAGCCCGCACCATCGTCAACAAGATCATTGAGGCCGCCGCCGCCCGCGAGGCCGCCCGCAAGGCGCGTGAACTGACCCGTCGCAAAGGCGCGTTGGATATATCCAGCCTGCCGGGCAAGCTTTCCGATTGCCAATCCCGCGATCCGGCCGATTCAGAGCTGTTTCTGGTCGAAGGCAATTCGGCGGGCGGCTCCGCCAAGCAGGCGCGCAACCGCGCCAACCAGGCGGTGCTGCCGCTGCGCGGCAAGATCCTCAATGTCGAGCGCGCGCGCTTCGACAAGATGCTCGGCTCGAGCGAGATCGGCACCATGATCACGGCACTCGGCACAAGCATCGGGCGGGATGATTTCGATCTGTCGAAGCTGCGCTATCATAAGATCGTCATCATGACCGACGCCGACGTCGACGGCGCGCATATTCGCACGCTGTTGTTGACCTTCTTCTACCGCCACATGCCGGAAATTATCGATCACGGCCACCTCTACATCGCCCAGCCGCCGTTGTTCAAAGTCGCCCGCGGCCGCTCGGAGCGCTATTTGAAAGACGAGCGCGAGCTCGACACCTATCTCATCGACAACGGTACCGACGGCGCGGTCCTGGTCGATCACGCCGGCCGTCAACATGCCGACGCCGACTTGCAGCGCCTGGTGTTGCAGGCGGCGACCTGCGACCGGCTGCTCGATTCGATCGGTAAACGCTACGACCGCTGGATCGTGGAGCAGGCGGCGATCATGGGCTGTTTGAATTATGCAGCATTGGCCGAGGACAAAGCGGCGCAAACCGCGGCCCTGTTGGCCGAGCGTCTCGATCGGTTGTCTTTGGAAGGTGAGCGCGGCTGGCAGGGCGAGGCCACGCCGACCGGCGAGTTGGTGTTCAGCCGCAGCCTGCGCGGCGTTCGCGAAGCCCATGTGATCGATCAGCGGCTGATTGCCGCAGGCGAGGCCCGTCAGCTCGATGCCCTGTCCGAGGCGCTGTACGAGGTTTATGCGGAGCCCGGCGAATGGCGTCAACGTGATACGACAGAGCCGGTCGCCTCGCCGACGGCACTGCACAATCTGGTGCTCGGTTCCGGCCGTCGCGGCGTCGCGCTGCAGCGCTACAAAGGATTGGGTGAAATGAACGCCGAACAGCTTTGGGAAACCACTTTGGATCCGGAAGCCCGCACGTTGCTGCAAGTCAAGATCGATCATATGGAAGAGGCCGATCTGGTATTCTCGACACTGATGGGCGACGTCGTCGAGCCACGGCGTGATTTCATTCAGGAAAATGCCCTGAACGTCGCCAACCTCGACGTCTGACGTCAGCGGATCGCGGACTATGGCGAACCGCGGCAAAAGCGGAAACGCTGCTGCCAAACGCCCAACCCGGAAAACGAACGGCACCAAAGGCAAAGCTAAGGCGTCGGCGCCCAGGCGCTGGCATCGGCGGCTGATCAATTGGTTCGGTACATTGATCATATGGGGCTTCGTCGTCGTGACAGTGGTGGTCGGCTACTATGCCTACGATCTTCCCGATGTTTCGAAAATGGAACGCCTGGATCGTGCGCCTCTGGTGACCATGCGGGCGCTCGACGGTAGCGCGATTGCCAGCTACGGCGGGCTCTATGGCGAAACCATCCAGCTGGGTGCGTTGCCGCGCGATCTCAAGCATGCGGTCATGGCGACCGAGGATCGCCGCTTCTATGGTCATTTCGGTGTCGACATTATCGGCATGGCCCGGTCCGCCTGGGCCAACTGGCAGGCCGGCCGCATCGTCCAGGGCGGCAGCACCCTGACCCAGCAGCTTGCCAAGAATCTGTTTTTGTCGCCGGCGCGCACGATCAAGCGAAAAGTCCAAGAGATCCTGCTGGCGCTCTATCTCGAATCGCAATTCAGCAAGGATCAGATTTTTACGCTCTATCTGAACCGTGTCTATCTTGGCGCCGGCACCTACGGCGTCGACGCCGCGGCGCGAAAATATTTTGACAAATCCGCGCGCCGGCTCAACCTAACGGAATCGGCCATGGTCGCCGGCCTGTTGAAGGCGCCGTCGCGCTACGCACCGACCAACAACCTTAAGGCGGCCCAGAAGCGGTCGATTCAGGTTCTCGTCAACATGCAAGCCGCCGGCTATATCGATCAGGCCACGCTGGCGGTAGCCCGTCAGCGACCGGCAGGGCTGGCGCCGCGGCGGGCCCAGGCCGGCTCGACCCGGTATTTTGCCGACTGGGCTTTGGAATCGATCAAGGATTTGCTGGGGCCGGTCGGCCGGGACATCGTGGTGACCACCAGCCTCGACAGTTCGCTGCAAAAAATGGCCGAGGATGCGCTCACCACCGAGCTTGCCAAGCACGGCAAGACCCAAGGCATCGGTCAAGGCGCCGTGGTGGTGATGACGCCGGATGGTGCCATCAAGGCCATGGTCGGCGGTCAAGATTATGCGGCCTCGCAATTCAATCGGGCCGCCCAAGCGCGCCGCCAGCCGGGCTCGGCCTTCAAACCGTTCGTCTATCTCACGGCCCTGCAAGCCGGGCTCGGACCCGAGGACGGCATGATCGACCAAGCTGTCGATGTCCAAGGCTGGCGGCCGCGCAATTACTCCGGCCGCTTCACCGGTCCGGTGACTTTGCGTCAAGCCTTGGCGCAATCGATCAATTCGGTCGCCGTTCAAGTCGCCGAACGCGTCGGCCGCGCCAAAGTGATCGACAATGCCCACCGCTTGGGCGTGGTGTCCAACCTCCGCAATCATCCGTCGATCGCGCTCGGCACCTCGGAAGTCACCTTGATTGAAATGACCACGGCCTATGCGCATTTCGCCAACGGCGGCATCGGCGTCCTGCCTTACGCGGTGATCGACATCCGCGACCGCAACGGCGTCCAGCTCTATCATCGTGGCGGCAGCGGCATCGGCAGGGTCATCGAAGAAAATGACGCCTATCGTATGACCGACATGTTGATCACGGCGTTGGAATCGGGCACCGGAAAGGCCGCGCGGATCGGCCGGCCGGCGGCCGGCAAGACCGGCACCTCGCAGGATTTCAGGGATGCCTGGTTCATCGGCTACACGCCGGATCTGGTGGCCGGCATCTGGGTTGGTAATGACAACGCCCGGGCCATGAAACGGGTGACCGGCGGCGGTGCACCGGCACGGATTTGGCGCCGCTTCATGGCGGCGGCCGGCGCCGCGACGACGCCGAGGCCATTCCCGAAACCAGGACCGGCCGACGCCTTTCAAGGGCTGTTCCGCCGACTGGTCGATCAGTTTGGTGGCGGATCGGATGGCGGCGCGTCGCAAAGCGGTAAACAGGGCGGCGCCGACGGCGGACCGTAGTCCCGTTCTTCAGTCAGCCGATTAAGTGCAAACCGGCGCCGTGGCGCCGCAGCCAGTACTCCGCTTTTTTTCGCTCTGGCGAAAGCTCGTCTACTAACCGCCAAAACCGGGCGCTGTGATTAAGCTCCGCGATATGAACGACTTCGTGGGCGGCAACATAGTCGGCGACCCATTCCGGCGCCATGACCAGGCGCCAGCAAAACGACAGGCGGCCTGCGGCGCTGCAGCTTCCCCACCGGGACCGGGTATCGCGCACGCTCAAACCCGCGATCTTGACACCAAGGCGGTCGGCATGGCGGCCGGCGGCGCGGCTCAAATCGGCCTTGGCTGCCTGCCGCAGCCAATCGGTGACACGCCGGGCCAAGTGTGCGGTGGCGCCGGCGACCTGAATCTCGCCGTTCTCCAGCCAAACGCTGCCGCGGTGATCGGGGCGATGGCGAATGCGGTGATCGACACCGTGATAAGGCATCAGGCCACCGTCGGCAAAAGCCACACGCGCCGGCAGTTCATGCAGCCGCGCCGCCATCCAGCCGCGGTTTTCTTCCGCGAACGCCAGGCCGTCACGCAGGCTGGCGCGTTTCGGCAAGACCAGGACAAAGCCGCCCTGTTTGGTATCCAAGCGCAAACTCGTTCGTTTGGCGCGGTTGTGCCGGCGCACCGAAAGGCTGGTTTCAAGGCCGTCAAGGGCCAACAGGTGCCGGTTTTCTTGCATCGTGTCGCGGTCGCTTGCTGGCCTGCGAATCAGGCGTTGGCGCCGAGTCTACGCGTTGCGGTGATTCCGCACCAGAATATCCGTACGTGGTCTGGGCCGCGACCGCGGAGCCATGCGCCAAAGGCGCATTGGCGTGAGCGCGACAGATCAGACCTGATCCGATGAAAATCGAAGCTGGTCTTAGGGCCGCGACCGCGGCCCCGGCGCGTTAGCGCTGCCCCCGCGGAGCCATGCGCCAAAGGCGCATTGGCGTGAGCGCGACAGATGAAAATCGAAGCTGGTCTTAGGGCCGCGACCGCGGCCCCGGCGCGTTAGCGCCGCCCTCGCGGAGCCATGCGCCAAAGGCGCATTGGCGTGAGCGCGACAAAACAGACCTAGACGTCGTCCCAATCGACGATGTGATCTTCCGGATCGCCGGCCTTGCGTTCGCTCACTGCGCGGCCGCGAACCGAGATGCCGGCTTCATGGACAGCGTTCGGGTCGCCTGACACCAGCGGGTGCCACCAGGCGAGGTCGCCGCCCTCGGACAGCACCCGGTAAGCGCAGGTCGGCGGCAACCAGCCGAGCTGGGCGACCAAGTCGGCCTTGAGCACCAGGCAATCCGGCACCTTGGTCTGACGGTTGCGGTAGTCGCCACAACGGCAGGTCCCGAGATCGAGCAGGCGGCAGGCGATGTTGGTGGGCAGGATTTCGCCGGTATCGGCGTCCTCGAGTTTGTGCAAACAGCATTTGCCGCAGCCGTCGCAGAGCCCTTCCCATTCCGTGTCCGTCATCTCGGCAAGCGATTTCCGGCGCCAGTACGGATCCGTATCATTTGACCGGATTGCCACGGCGCCGGCCGGTCAGCCGCTTGTTGAGTTGGCGCGAATGAAATCGCGTACGCGCGGATAGATTTGCGTCCGCCAGCGGCTGCCGTTGAAGACACCGTAATGACCGACACCCGGCTGCTCGTAGTGGCAGCGATGATCGCTCTTAAGCGACGTGCAAAGATCGTGCGCAGCCTGGGTCTGGCCGATGCCGGAAATGTCGTCCAGTTCCCCCTCGACCGTCATCAACGCGGTATTGTCGATCGCCTGCGGTTCAATTTTCCGCTGGCGGTGGAGCATGCGGCCGCGCGGCAGCGCGTGGTCTTGGAACACGGTCTTCACGGTCTGCAGGTAATATTCGGCCGGCAGGTCCATGACCGCGCGGTATTCCTCATAGAATTGGCGATGTGCCATGCCGCTGTCGCCGTCGCCGCGCACCAGATCGAAGAAATGGTCGATATGGGCGCCGACATGGCGGTCCAAATTCATCGCCATGAAGCCGGACAATTGCAGAAAGCCGGGATAAACCCGGCGCGTGAAACCGGGATAGGTAGCCGGCACACGGGCGATCATGGTGCGCTCGAACCAGTCGATGCTGCGGCTCTTGGCAAAGCGGTTGGGAGCGGTCGGCGAGCGCCGCGTATCGACCGGGCCGCCCATCAAGGTCATTGAAGAGGGCGTTGCCGGATCGCCGTCGGCACTCATCTCGGCTATTGCGGCCAGCACCGGAACCGACGGCTGACAAACGGCGAGCACATGGGTGTCCGGCCCGAGGAACTGCAGGAACCCGATGACGTAGTCGATGTAGTCATCCAAATCGAAGGTGCCGTCCTTGACCGGCGCCATGCCGGCGTCGCGCCAGTCGGTAATATAGACGTCATGGTCGGCCACCAGCGCCTGGACGGTGCCGCGCAACAGGGTGGCGAAATGTCCCGACAACGGCGCCACCACCAAAACTCGCGGGCCATCGCCGGCTTCGCGGCGAAAGTGGCGCAGCTGACAAAAATTGTCGCGCGCCACGATTTCTTCCTCGACGGCGTAGGCTTTGCCGTCGACCGTGACATGATGAATGCCGAATTTCGGTTTGCGATGCTGCCGTGTCGCTTGTTCGAACACATCCATGCCGGCGGCGGCGGTGCGGCCGACGGTGGTGTAAGACATGGGATTAAACGGATGACGCAGCATTTGTTGATTTGCCTCGGCCACGAAACGCCACGGTGCCAAGGCTGCCCGATGCAACTCATGAAGGTGATAAATCATCAAGTACCCACTCATTACGAGGAAACGACCGCCGAATCCGGCGGAAACAGGGATCAATTCATTATAAGCGAGGTTGGTTGATAGCTTGTCAACTCGCGGCGATTTCCACGCGGCCGGCACTTGACCGGCGGGTCACGGCCGGCGGGCGGATGGCTTTGATAGAAAAACCGAAGAGAAAACCTGTGACAGACTGTTGATATTAAAGATGAAATGCTAATCTATACTTTCCTGCCATCAATTTTAAATGTTAGAAGAGGGAACTCTAACGGTCTAAGGCTGGAAAAATTGTGCATAACTTCGTTCTTTTTATCCGGAACATTTATGGAAAAGATGTCTATAATAAGTATCTACATCACTCTACTCTTTAACGGAGAGTTATTTACTTCATAGCAGTATCGTGCTCTTGGTCGCCTAACCGGCTCCTAATGGAGCCCATTTTCGATCGAGGAGCCGGCCCATGTCGTTCTGGAATGCCATTTCAATAACGCCGACGAGCGCGCTAACGGCATTCGTCTGTTTTCTGATTTTCACGACGGCGCTTTATTTCACCCGCGAGCCGGCGCACGGCATCATCCTGCTGCTAAGCCGCGCCATGCACCGAGCCATGCGCTTGGCTGCGAACGCCATACTGCGCGCCGAGGATAGGCTGCACGCGCGCAACCGCCAGGTCTTGTTGGCCGCCGGCCGCGAGGCGGAGGAACGCTTGATCGAGCGCGAGTTCGAACGCATCGACAGCACCGTGCGCCGCGACCTTGCCCAGTGCTCGGTGCTCGAGCGGCGCCTCAGCGAAGAAATCATAAAGCTCGAGGAAGATCACAGCCGGAGCACCGAAGTGCCGCCGGCACCGCCGGGCTGGCTTGATGCCGTCAAGGCGGTGGCCAAAATCCCCTCTAACGGCGACCCGGTGGTGGCCGACATTCTGGGCGACATTGGCGAATCCCTAGGGAAGGCGCAGGACCGCGCCATCGCCGAATACAAAGCTGCCACCAAAGAGCGCCACCAGCAGCTCAGCGCCATGCTGCCCCAGTGGCGCAACGTCCAGAAGCTGACCACCGACCTTAACAAGAACGTCATCACGCTGCTCGACCGCTCCAAGGTAATCGACCGACACGTGGAGAATTACGAGCATATCCTCCAGAAGTCCGACCGTGCGCTGCGCATGCTTGAGGCTTCGGCGCTCACCAACTTTTTCATCGCCACGCTGGTCATGGTAATAGCGGTCGGCGGCGCGCTCATCAACTTCCACCTGATCGCCCGGCCGATGGCTGAGATGGTCGGCAACAGTAGCGCGTTGGGCACCTTCCGCATCTCCGACGTGGCGGCGTTGGTGATCATCATGGTGGAGGTTTCCATGGGGCTGTTCCTCATGGAATCGCTGCGTATTACACGCCTTTTCCCTGTCATCGGCGCCTTGCCCGACAAACTCAGGGTGCGGATGATCTACTTCACCTTCACGATCCTCTTCATCCTGGCGAGCGCCGAGGCGGGCCTCGCCTTCATGCGCGAAATCCTGATGCAGGACGAACTCGCCACCAACGCCTTGCTGCGCGGCCAAGCGGCGGTGCTTCTGAGCGCCGAATTTCAGTGGATCACCACGGCGGCGCAGATGGGCCTGAGCTTCATCCTTCCCTTCGCGTTGATCTTCGTGGCGATTCCGCTGGAGATGTTCGTGCAGTCGGCGCGCACGGTCCTGGGGTATTTCGCCTCCGCCCTGCTCAAGGTTGTCGCCGTCTTCCTGCGTGTATTCGGAAACGTCTGCACCTATATGGGCGGCGTCATGGTCACGTTCTACGACTTGCTGGTCTTCGGTCCGTTGTGGCTCGAAGGGCGCCTTACCAAAGATCGGCCGGACGCGCACGAGATCAAAGCCAACCGGGTGTACAGCAACGAGGTCGTGTCATGAGACAACTACTTGCCATAGCGGTCCTTCTCGCCACCGGCCTGACGGGCTGCGGCGAGCCGAACTCCCAGAGCCGGGGCATCTACATGCTGATGGATACTTCCGGCACCTATTCGGAAGAGCTCCAGAAGGCTCGCCTGATCATCAACGTTATCCTGACCCGGCTCGATACCGGCGATTCCTTCGCAGTCGCCCGCATCGACACCGGCAGCTTCAGCGAGAAGGACATCATCGCCAAGGCGACCTTCGACGAGCGGCCGAGCCTCGCCAACCGGCAAAAGCGCGTGTTCCAGGAAGCCCTGGACAACTTCGTCGCCACAGTGAAGCCAGCGTCCTACACCGATATCACCGGCGGAGTCCTTCAGGCGGCCGAGTACCTTAACGAGAAGAACTCGGGTCGCAAGGTCGTCCTGATCTTTTCCGACCTGGCCGAGGACCTGAAGGACGGCTACATACGCGACATCCCGCTCGAACTCGATGGCTTCGACGTGGTCGCCCTCAACGTGACTAAGCTGGGCAGCGACAACATCGATCCGCGCGACTACATGCGGCGCCTCGAGGCATGGCGCGAACGCGTCGAGGCGAGCGGCGGGCGCTGGCGAGTGATCAACGACCTTGACCGCCTGGACACGGGCTTCCTGGGCTAAGAACCCGAGTGCCACGGTCGAATCGGCGCCCACCAGGCGGCCGCCGTCAGTCCGCAATTCAGCCATCGCCAAGGAACCGGACGGCGCCGTGCTCGGGCCGCAGATTAGTGAAAGATGGTGTCAGATAGAGTGACATTTGTGGCGCATCAAAACCGGTTCAATACCAGGGTTGAATCCAGCTGCTCTAAGCACCGTTGTTCTCGTGGGTCTCGTGGGCGAAAGTCGGCGATGCCTTCAGCAACAGCCCCTCAGGTTTCGCGCAGCCCGGCCAGACGCAGGCCCCCGAGGAACCGGTCACGGCTGTCACTTTTTAGGATTCGAAAGTTCTCATCGATGTAGGCAAGGCTGAAATCTGGTCGGACGCGAGAGATAAGTGTGAGGATCTCGCGGGCCTCGCTCCGGTCGCCTAGGTGCCCCAGCGCGGACAGCACATACGCATGGATCCAGCGGGGCTGTGGATAGGCAATCGCCCGCCTGCCCCATTGGACGCAATGCAGATAATCCCCGTCGGCCAAGCAGCAAAGCGACACTGCGGCATAAAAGATGCCGATCAGGGTGTCCCGCGGGCTCAGGCGGATCGCCGTCTTGACGTTCTTCCTTGCGGCGCCGGTTTCGCCGAGCGTGATGTGCGTGATCCCGAGAAGATGGTGCGACCATGCGAAGCTGGGATTGAGCTCCAGCGCGCGATTCAGGGCGTCGAGGCTGACAGCCTGGTGCGCCCTTTCGAACGCAAATTTCAGATCAATGTCGCCCAGCCCCTCGATGTACCGCCAATACTCAACGAAGGCGCGGCCGGCATGGGCCAGCGCAAATCGGGGATCAAGCACAATCGCCTGGTCGAAAAACCGGATGATGGCGTCGAGATCCGCAGCGGCATCGCCGCTCCGGAGTCGGGAAATCGCCATCTGATAGGCCAGCCAGGCATCCAGATTTTCCGGCCGCGTACGCGCAGCGCGTGTCTGTTCGGCACGCGCTAGCTCGTGTTCGACGGCGGCGCCAACCCGCCGGGTGATATCGTCCTGGACGTCGAAGATGTCCTCCGCCTTCCGGTCATAGAGATCTGCCCAGATCGCGCGCCGCTCGTCGCAGTCAAAAAGTTGCACAGAAATTCGCACGCGGTCGTTGGATTTGCGGACGTTTCCGGACAGCAGATAGCGTACATCAAGATCGGTCGCGACCTCGTTTGACGCCGGCTGTTGGCCGCGATAGGTGAACATCGTTCCACTGCCGATGACGACCAGCCAGCGGATCCGGCTGAGCGTCATGACAAGATCTTCGAGCATGCCGTCGGCGAGGAAGTCCTGTTCGGAATCATTCGAGAGGTTGCGGAAGGGCATCACTGCAATGGACGGTGGCCGAGAGCTTTCGGGGGGCTGCTCTTCCAGTTCCTCGGCCTGATCGCAGGTCACTTCGGCGACGAACCGGAAGCCGCGTTTCGGGACGGTCCGGATGATATGTTGGGATCTGCCGTCGTCGCCGACCGCACGGCGTGCCGCGCTCACGCACGAATTCAGGGCGCTTTCCGAGACGATGCGCCCGTTCCAGATGCTGTCGATCAACTCGTCCTTCGAGATGACGCGCTCACGATTCTCGATCAGCGCTTGCAAGAGAGCGAAGGCTTTGGGTTCGCAGGGTCGCGCCTGATCATCGTCGCGGATGGTGACCGCTTCGGTGTCGAGCGTGACATTCTCGAAGGTATAGATCATTGCAGCGAGTCCAGCGGAGAATCCGAGCCTTTTCCAAGAGTTTCCCAAGATTGCCGACAAGCGCAAGTTGCCCGGACAATATACCGTGCTTTCAAGGTCTCGCGGGAAGCGCCGCCGATGACCTTGAGCCAGACTGGGCAATGGACGACAATTGCGCAACACATATTGGAGGATCGCAATGGATCTGAAGGTAATCGGGTCGGGATTCGGCCGCACAGGGACAATGAGCCTGAAGCTCGCCCTTGAAGCGCTAGGTTTCGGAAAATGCCATCACATGGAAGAGGTCTTCGGAAACCCCTGGCAAGTGCCGTACTGGCAGGCGGCGGTGCGAGGCGAGATCGTCGACTGGCATCACCTCTTCGCCGACTACGGCGCGTCTGTCGACTGGCCAAGCGCGCATTACTGGCGGGAGCTTGCCGCGACCTTTCCGGAGGCGCGTGTCATCCACACCGTGCGATCGTCCGAGAGCTGGTGGGCAAGTTATTCCGAGACGATAATGGGTTTCCTGAAGATCGGCGTGACGCAGGAAGATGGCATCGCGCGTGACATGAGCGAATGGTGCGTCCGCGCCATCGGAGAGCAGACCTTCGGCGGCGCGTTTACCGACCGCGAGTCAGGTCTTCGGGCACTAGAACGTCGAACCGAGGATGTGAAGGCGGCTATTCCCGCGGACCGGCTGTTGATCTTTGACGTGAAGCAGGGCTGGGATCCGCTCTGCGACTTTTTGGGCTTGCCCGTCCCGGAGACCGCTTTTCCCCGGGCGAACGACAGGTCAGAATTCTGGAAGAATTTCTCACCAGAGGCAGTTTAGCCGCGATCCTAATTCTGTTGGCGCCGGCGACGTGCGATGCCTCAAGATGCGCCAACGCATTGTTTATACTGAAGCAAAGTACGCTGAGCGTAGCGAAGGGCTTTTCTTCACGGTGAACTATCGACTTGCGAAGATTGTTCCATCGACCGCGCGTGCCGGCCCAATCACGACCGTCCGGCGCCATGGTCGGGCCGCAGATTGGTGAAAACCACCCGCCACATGGGTGTCTGGCCGGCGCGGCGAATGCAGTCGATGCGGGACGTCGACAAATTGTCGATGGCGATGCTGAAGCCGCGGTCCGCCGGCGCGCCGAGGGCGTGGCAGAGCGCCGCCCGAATGCTGCCGCTATGGGCCACCGCGACGATGTTCTGGCCGGCGTGATCGTTGCTCAGGCGCACCAGTGCCGGTCCGACGCGGCCGATGACATCGGCGAAACTCTCGCCGCCCGGCGCCCGGGCCTCGCCCGGCGCATCCCAAAACCGCACCGTGCGGCCGTCGCGGGTCTGGCCGGTGGCGCTGAACAGATCGTCGTAGCGTTGCCCGGCCCAGTCGCCGTAACGCTGCTCTATCAGGTCGGCATCGCTGACGCGGGCTGCCGGTTGCGGCGCGTCGGCCGCCAGGATCGCGTCGGCTGTCTGTTCGGTCCGTCGCACGCCGCTGGTGATCCAGACCGCGTCTTGCGGAAGCAACGCCGCCAATTGCCGCATCCGTCGTTCGTCGGACACATCGGCGTCGACGTCTTCATGGGGATAAAGCCGGCCGCCATAGCCCGGCACCGGCGCGTGGCGAACCAGCCACCATCGGGTTACCACTGTCATGGCGAAGATATAGCCAGCCCGCGCCCACAACTCAATCGGCTTCAAACAATCCCTGTCCGTCGGCCGCCATCGCCGAAGCAATTGCGCTACGTCAATGAGGTATGACGCGATAGTGGTGTAATTAAACAGGTCATTAGGATCATGTTTTTCATGCTTTCTACAGCGGATGAGGTCTTCTGAGAAGGTTCGATTGCAGAAATTTGGGGGATAGCTATGAGCATGTTGGAATGGCAGGATTCTTGGAGTGTGGGGAATTCGTCGTTGGATGATGACCACAAGCGCCTCATTGGTATTATCCAAAAGGTCGGGGGGCGCAGAACCCTCTCAAAAGATCTCGGTAGGGTTATTTCTGAATTGGAGGACTACGCAAAGTATCATTTCGCGAGGGAAGAAAAACTGATGGAAGAAGCCGACATTCCCGGTCTGCAAGAGCACAAGGACTCTCATCAGGCCTTCGTTGAGTGGCTCGACAATATTCGACAAACCTTCAAATCCCAACAGGCCCGGAGGCTCCTAACTGACCAGGTCGACGACTACCTACAGGACTGGCTAAAAAACCACATTTTGACTACTGATATGAGCTATAAGGGATTGATCTAGACCCGATCGAGTTTCATGAATCAGTTGACCGTGAAGAAAAGTCCCTCGGATTTCTCAGTGTACTTTTCTTCAGCTATAATAATGCGTTAGCGCATTTTGAGACGAAGCCGAGGGACTTTTTGATGATCGCTTAGGGAGCCCGGCCGTCCCTAATTCCGCTGATCTCCGCCCGGCGACGCCACTGGTAATCCGGCCCGCACCTCGAACTCAAACGGCGGCGCTTGCCGTCAACCAGCCCGCATCGCGCAATACCCGGACTTGGCCGCGGCTGACCGGAACGGAAAGGCCGTTCTTGAGCGACAGGTCGACGCGCCGGCCGTCGCGGTTGACGGCGACGACCGCATCGCGCGAGACCCACCAGGAACGATGCACACGCAGGCCATCCAGCGCCGCCAACTCGGTCTCCGCATCGCTCAACCGAAACAGAATCAGGTCGTCGCCTTTGTCGGTATAGACCCGCAAATAGTGATCCTCGGCGCCGATGCAGAGCAGGTTCCGTCCGAGCGCCGGCGGTATGCGGTCCAGGAACGGTGCCCGGACGGGCAGAGCTTCGGCCACGGCGTCATCCGCCGCCTGCGCTGGCAGCAGACGCTTCAACATAAACGGGGCGAGCGGCATGACGATCGCCAGGCTGAGGATCAGCACGTAGAGATACAACAGCCCAATCGGTCCTTTGTCGACTTCGGGGCGAAAGGCCTGTTCCAGCCAATGAACCTCGAATGCCGCCGGCACGGACGCGATGGCCGCCGCCGCCGCGGCGATCGCAAAAACGGACCAGCCGCGAGACACCGGTGCCGTCGCCAAGGCCGCCGCGGCGGCCATGATTTGCAGCCAGTTCAAAGGGATGATGATGAGCCAGTAGGCAAAGCGCTGGACAGGCGCCAACTCCGTGAAGGTGCCGAACGGGCCGATCAAGGCGACCACCACGGCGATCATCACCGTGATGCCGAGATGCAGGGCGACATCCAAGGGAAGCGGCCGTTCACGCATCGTCAATGGGTCCATACCGCCGATTGCCGAATTCTCTGTTCAATCCGCGAAGCAAGGTTTGCCTTGGCCGGAGCTCGGGTTCATATGCTGGCGCACTACTAAGCGCCAATGTTATTCGAAATACAGCGAGTGAACCAGATGAAGAAAACATGCCTATCCGGCCTTTTGGCCATCGCCAGCGTCTCCATGGCCATAACCGCGGCCGCCGCGGCAGACTTAAGGATCACGCTCACCGGGATCCGCAGTCAGGATGGCCGGATCATGGTGGCGGTCTATGACCGCGCGGATGCCTTCATGAAGCCGGGACAAGCCATCGCCGCACTGAACCTGACCGTCCGCGGCGACGCAATGACGGTGGTCTTGGCCGATGTCGCGCCGGGTGGCTATGCGGTTTCGGCCTACCATGACGAAAACGGCAATGGCGAACTCGACAAGAACCTGATCGGTATCCCGACGGAAGGCTACGGTTTTTCCAACGGTGCCTTCGGCCCGCCGGACTTTGACGGCGCCGCCGTCAACGCGACCGACGGCCGGGCTGTCGCCGCCGTAACGATTCGCTACTAAGACGGATTTCTATCATGCAAAGACGCCAATTCCTTCGTGCGCTGGCAGCGACGGCTGCGTTAATTCCGCTGCCGGCGGCACCGGCCAACGCGCTCGGCTGGGCAGCACAGTTCCGCGCGGCCCGGGCGGCCAAGCCGTGGCTGGTGGCGCTCGCGGGAACCGACCGCAGCCGGCTCGAAACCCGAAGCCTACGCCTGGAAGGGCAGCTGCCGGCAGCACTCTCCGGCGATTTCCTGCGCAACGGGCCGGCCCGCCACGAGGTATTCGGCGAGCGCTATCATCACTGGTTCGACGGCGACGGCATGATCCAGCGCTTTCGGTTTCGTGACGGCAAGGTCGCCCATCTCGGCCGCATCGTCGAGACCGAGAAATATGCCGCCGAGCGGGCGGCCGGCCGGGCGCTCTTTGACGGCTTCGGCACGGCAATACCCGGCGCGCGGCCGGTCCGGCGGCCGGATGATATGAATGTCGCCAACATCAACGTGCTTCATCACGGCGGTGCCCTCTACGCGCTTTGGGAGGGCGGCTCGGCCTATGAACTGGACACCGAAAGCCTCGAGACCATCGGCCGAAAGGTTTGGTCGGCCGAAACCAACGGCCTGCCGTTTTCCGCCCATCCGCGCCGCGAGGCCGATGGCACGCTCTGGAGCGTCGGCTACGCCAGTACGGCCCAGACGCTGATTCTGTATCGCATCGATCCGAAGGGCCGGTTGATCGACCGCGCGGTTGTGCCGATGGATCCGGTGCCGATGATCCATGACTTCATGATAACCGCTCGGCATCTGCTGATTCCCCTGCCGCCGCTGGTTTTTGATCGAGGTAAGCCGGGCTCGTTTCTCGATCGCCATGTCTGGGAGCCCGAGCGCGGCAGCCGCCTGCTGGTGGTCGACAAGAACGACTTGGGGTCCCGCCGCATCATCGACATGCCGGCGCACTGGGTTTTTCACTTCGGCAACGCCTGGGAGGACAAAGCCAGCAAAATTCGCTTCGACATGGTGGCCTACGACGACCCGTCGATCATGTTCGGCCCGTTCCGGTCGCTGATGCGTGGTGTCGAGACGCCGGCGCGGCCGGGCCGGCCGGTGCGGGTCAGCCTGGATATGGCCGCCGCCAAAGTGCATTTCGAGGATCTGGCGTCGGCGGACGTCGCCGCAGAATTTCCGCGCATCGATCCGCGCCTGCAGGGCCAAAGAAACAACCATGTCGTCATGCTTTCGCGCCGCACCGGCGCTGCCCGGCATCCGTTCATGAACCGCGTCGCCCGGTTCGATTTCCGATCTGGAGATTGGGACGTTCACGATTACGGGCCCGAGGTCATTGCCGAGGAACATATTCTGGTGCCGGATCCGGCGAGCGCGGAAGAAACCGCGGGTTGGGTCTTGGGCACCAGCCTCGACGTTGAGAAACAGGTAACACGGCTTTCCGTTTTCGCCGCCGGCCGCCTCAACGACGGTCCGCTGGCGGTCGCCAGCCTCGACTACCCGCTGCCGCTCGGCCTGCATGGCGGATTTGTTAAGGCGTAGCCTTATTCGCCCATTTGCAGCAATTGGCCATCGCGGCGGGCCAGGCGGAAATAGTTGAGGAAGATCGCCGCGCCGACCGCGATGTAGATCAGGTTGATGAGGCTGGCGCTGAGCATCAGGTCGGCGCGGTAGGCGCCGTGGATCATGATCGCGCGCATGCCTTCGAACACATGCGCCGACGGCAGCGCCCAGGCGACCGGCTGCAGCCAATCGGGCAGGACGGCGATCGGGTACCAGATCCCGGTAATCGGTGAAATAGCGAAAATCGACACCCAGGCCAGGCTCTCCGCGCCTTGGCCGTGGCGCAGAACCAGTCCGGACACCGCCAGCCCGGTGGCCCAGCCCATGATCAGCAAATTGCAAAAGAACCCGACCAGCGGCAGCCCGAGCCCGTAGATCGAATAGTCGAAGAACCAAATCGCCAATACCGAAACCGGCAGGGCGCCCAACAAGGTGCGAATGACGCTCATCGTCAGCAAGGTGGCGATGAGTTCCGCGGGCCGGAGCGGGCTGACGAACAGGTGGCCGAGATTGCGCGACCACATCTCTTCCAGGAAACTGATGGCGACACCAAGTTGGCCGCGGAATAAGACGTCCCAGAGCATGACCGCCGACAGCAGCATGCCGAACGTCTGGACAAAGAACCCGGAATGCGAGGCCAGGTACTTGGTCATGAAGCCCCAAAGGAACAATTGCACGGTCGGCCAGTAGGCCATCTCGACAAGCCGCGGCCAGGAGCTTCGCAACAAATAGAGATGGCGGAGTAGCAACGCGGCGATGCGGCGCGGAGAGAAGACCGGCGCAAAGGTGAGGTCGGAGCGTTCAAAGGACATGGGCGATTAGCTCGCGACGGCCCAATCGCGGCCTCGGGCGATGTCCAGAAAGACTTCCTCCAAGCTCTGCCGGCCGTACTTGTCGATCAGTGTGTCCGGCGCGCCTTGGTCGACGATCCGGCCGGCCTTCATCATCAACACGTTGTCGGCCATGCGTTCGACTTCGGCCATGTTATGGGACGCCAGCATGATGGTCGCGCCGCTCGACGCCTGTATAGCTTTCAAATAAGACCGGGCCCAATCGGCGGTATCCGGGTCAAGGGAGGCCGTAGGCTCATCAAGCAGCAACAGGTCCGGCCGATTGATCAAGGCCTTGGCGAGCGCGACCCGGGTCTTTTGGCCGGCCGAGAGCTTGCCGGTCGGCCGTTTTGCAAAGTCTTCCAGGTTCAGTTCCGCCATCAGCGTCGCGACGCGCTGGCGTGTATTCTTGACGCCGTAGAGCATGGCGTAAACGGTGAGGTTCTCGCGCACCGTCAGGCGGTGCGGCAGATCGACATAGGGCGAAGAGAAATTGAGCCGCGGCATGACCTGGGCGCGATCGCGGCGCATGTCTCTGCCAAGGATGCGGATCACCCCGGCCGATGGCGTCAACAAGCCAAGCAGCATGGCAATCGTCGTGGTTTTGCCGGCCCCGTTGCCGCCGAGAAGCGCCGTGACGCTACCCTGCGGCACGGAGAAGCGGACATCGTCGACGGCGGTGACGTCGTCGAAGCGCTTTGTTAAACCGGTGACGGAAATGGCATAATCGGACATGGCCGCAGACTACGCGGGGGCCAGGCCGATTGCTAGAGCGTGGCCGGTGACGGCGAATGGAGATCAAAAAACCGATGGCGGCACGGTTGGGAGACACCGAAAAGAAAGTGCCGATGATGCGTTCCAATCGGCCGGCGTCCGACATTACCGGTCCGATTCGGCTGCGCACGTTGGTGGTGATCCGCTGGGTGGCGATCACCGGTCAGTTCATCGCGCTCTTGTTGGCGCGCTTTGGCTTCGGGTTCGATTTGCCGCTTGGATTGGCATTGGTTCCGGTGTTTGCGTCCGTGTTGCTCAATATTGTGCTTGGGCTCCGCTATCCGGCGTCGAAACGCCTGAACGACGGCAATGCCACCGGATATCTTGCCTATGATCTCGTTCAGTTGGCCATTTTGCTCTATTTGACCGGCGGCCTGACCAATCCGTTCAGTGTGCTGTTTTTGGTGCCGGTGACCATCTCGGCGACCATATTGAAGGCGCGGAGCACGGTCATTCTTGGCACCATCGCCGTGCTATGCGCGAGCAGCCTGGTGTGGTTTCACCGCCCCTTGCCGTGGCATACCGGCGGCATCGATTTGCCGCTTCTCTATGTGCTCGGCATTTGGGCAGCGTTGGTGTTGGGTATGTCTTTCATGGCGGTCTATGCCTGGCGCGTCGCCCAGGAAACCCGGCGCATGTCCGACGCGTTGAATGCCACCCAGCTCGCCTTGGCGCGCGAGCAGCGGCTTTCCGCCCTGGACGGCTTGGCGGCCGCCGCGGCCCATGAGCTTGGCACGCCGCTCGGCACGATCACCGTGGTCGCCCGTGAACTCGCCAACGAAGTGGCGCCCGACAGTGCCATGGCGGAGGACGTCGACCTCCTGGTCAGTCAGACCGAACGGTGCCGGGAAATACTAACCCGATTGTCGCGGAATCCCCAAGGCGACGATTCGAGCTTTACCGATGCCACCATGACCGGCCTTGTCGAAGCGGCGATCGAGGCCCATTTCGAGGACGAAGTGGAAATCCGTTTGGAGACGATGGCGGCTGATTCGCCTCAGCCCAAGGTGGCGCGCAGCCCGGAAATCGTCCAGGGATTGGCGAATATCATCGAAAACGCCGCCGACTTCGCCGAGTCCCTGGTGGCCGTGTCGATCAATTGGACAGACGATGACATCACCGTCACCGTACGCGATGACGGGCCGGGCATACCGATGGACGTGCTAAGCTCGCTCGGCGATCCCTACGTTACTACGCGGCGTGATGACGGCGGCATGGGGCTGGGTGTATTCATTGCCAAGACGTTGCTGGAACGGACCGGTGGCGAAGTCTCATTCGGCAACTACCGAGACCCCGGCGGACGGATCGGCGGTGCGGAGGTTGCGATTGCCTGGCCGCGTGGCATATTAGACCTGTCGATTCAATAGAAATTGGATCCGAGGGCGAAATATGGATGCCGAGAACGACAAAAATTCAGAAATCGAAGACCGCACGTTACTTCTGATCGATGACGACGGCCCGTTTGTCAATCGCTTGGCCCGGGCCATGGAAAAACGCGGCTTTTCCGTTGCCACTGCTGAATCGGTGGAGGCCGGCCGGGCCGCGGTTGCCGTATTGCCGCCGGCATTTGCCGTCGTCGATTTGCGCCTGGACGATGGCAGCGGCCTGGATGTGGTCGAAAGTCTGCTGGCCGCCCGGGCCGATTGCCGAATTGTGGTGTTGACCGGCTACGGCAACATCGCGACCGCGGTGGCTGCGGTCAAGGCCGGCGCCATCGACTATCTCGCCAAGCCGGCCGATGCCGATCACGTGGTCGACGCGCTGTTGGCGGCGGGTGACGGCAAACCGCCGCCGCCGCAAAATCCGATGTCGGCCGACCGCGTCCGGTGGGAGCATATTCAGCGCGTCTACGAATTGTGTGACCGCAATGTTTCGGAGACGGCTCGCCGTCTGAACATGCATCGGCGGACGTTGCAGCGTATTCTGGCCAAGCGTTCGCCGCGATGACGGCACTGACGCCGCGCCAGACCGGTGACCTGGTTTGCGGCGACGCGGCCGACCGCCTGTCGACGTTGGCCGACGGCGCGGCCGATCTGATCATTGCCGACCCGCCGTACAATCTCGGTAAGCATTACGGCAACAACATCGACCGGCGACAATGGTCGGACTATGGCGACTTCACCCGGACCTGGCTGCAGGAGGCGCATCGCCTGTTGCGGCCGGGCGGTTCGATCTATGTCTTCATGGGCGTGCGCTACATCGCCCGGCTTTTTCAGCTGCTCGAGGACGAGCTCGGGCTGACATTCCAAGGCTGGATCACCTGGCACTATACTCAAGGCATGGGGCGGCGGCGCGGCTTTTCGCCGCGCCACGAAGACATCCTGTTTTTTTCGAAAGGGCCGGACATCACCTTCGAACTAGATGATATCCGTATTCCGCAGAAATACTATCGCCGCCGGAACAATATGAAAGGCGCCAATCCCGGGGATGTTTGGCAATTTTCCCATGTCCATTATTGCGCCGACGAACGCCACGATCATCCGACGCAAAAACCCGAGGCCCTGATTGAACGCATGGTGTCCGCCAGTTCGAAACCGGGCGATCTTGTCGTCGATCCGTTTGTCGGCAGCGGCACCACGGCGCGCGTCGCGCAGGTGCTCGGCCGGCGTTGGCTCGGCGTCGACGTCAATCCGGACTATGTGGCGATGGCGAAGGCGCGCCTGGCGCTGCCGTTCGACGGCTTCGATTCCGTCGACCCCCGGATTACCCGTCTGCCCAAGGATCTGCCGGATGCCGCGCCGGCACAGGCGAAACTGCCGTTGGTATGATCCGCGTTTCTAGACCGCGTAGGACTTTGAAATACGCGGTCAGGGACGCGACTGCGGCCCCGGCGCAATTAGCGCCGCCCTCGCGGAGCCATGCGCCGTAGGCGCATTGGCGTGAGCGCGACAACAGAGACCTGATTCGATATAAATCGAAAAAGGTCTATGAGGCCGCCGAGCGCGGGCCATAGCCGGTGCCGAGCAGCTTGTCGACGTAAGGCCCCTGGAACAGCGTAATGCCGATTTGGTGGCCGAAGGCGATCGCTTCCTCACGGTCGCAGCGCGACAGGATGATCGACGCCGGTCCGGCTTCCTGTACCGCGGCGACCAGTTCAGTGCGGGCCTGGGCATCAATGTCGCGCGGCAGGCCGGGCTCCCAGATCAGTTTTTCGAAATCGAATCCGAAGCGGCGACGATCAAAATGCGGCAAGGTCAGGTAAGTCAGCCGATCCAGGCAGATGCGATAGCCGCGGGCACGCACGAAGTCGCGGGCGAACATATAGCCGGACATGTCTTCGAACACGTCGACGGGCTGCAGTTCGAAGATCAACGTTTTTTTCGTCAATAGGCGGAGTTTGCGGTCAAACTCGAGGAACTCCGGCGACAGCAGCGTCGCGATGTTGACATTGAAGCTGGTGGATTGGCTGATGTCGGCTTCGAGATTGGCCAACACCTTGAGCGCGCGGCGGTCCAGCCATTCGTTGAGGTAATTGTAAAGCCAGCGATCGGATTCCATGTCGACGTCGGGCATGATCGTCTGTTGCAAATCGGCAAGTGACACGAAAAGCTCGTTGAATACGGCAATCGGCGGCCGCCCGTTGGTGATCGCGCAGACCGAGCGGCGGCGCATCATCGGCTCGATATCCATTGTCTTTACTTGCGACAACAGCTTATCCAGGCGCCGCGGAGTCATCGTTGCCAGACTGGGTGGCTCTTCAGGCTGCCGGATATGCTGGGGCTGCAGTTCTAGTTCGATCTCTGCGGCAGCGGCCCGCAACGCCTCTGCCGCCGTCAGGAATTGACCGTAATCCTGTTCGAGATCGTACCAACTGCAGAAACCGCCGCGTTTGACGCCGTCGTCGACCGCGGTCAACGGATCGTTGTTGAACAGAAACCGAAGTTTCAGGACGACTTCGTCGATCTCCGCAATCGTGGCGTCCTTGACCACCGCGACGATATCGCGATTCGACAGGACGAACATTTGACCGTCTGACCGCGCCATCAATCCTTCAAAAGAATTGGCGGCGATTCGGATATGGTGACGGCGCCGGTTCTGAGGCAACAGCGCCGACAAATGCAAATGCACCGCTCGGCGCCCTTCGACATGCCGCTCGATACGCTTAATGTATTCAGCCAGGTGGTATTCCTGGTCAATGTGATCGTCGAGTGGCGTCATAACCGGGGCGCGCTTCGAATTTACAGTTTGTCAGGCAATCGATAGGCTTTTTTTACTTTCTCGGCAGTTTCAATTCCGTAAATGCCTTACCTTTATGAAAAGACGAATCGTGCGAGGGCAACCGACGGACTTCGATCTATGCGTGTTTTATTCTTACACAACAATTTCCCCGCGCAATATCGCCATGTCGCGACGCGCCTGGCGGCGGAATCAGGCCATCAAGTGGTGTTCGGCACCAAACGCGACAGCGGCCAGCTGCCGGGCGTTCGGCGGGTGCTTTTCAAGCCCGGCCGCTCGGCCAAGCCGGAGACCCATCACTACGTCCGCAACCTTGAAGACGCCGTGTTGAACGGACAGGCGGTCTATCGCATGGCAACCGAACTGAAGCGCGAAGGCTTTACGCCGGACGTTGTTTGCGGTCATTCCGGATGGGGCCCGACGCTTTTCGTGAAGGACGTTTTCCCGGACGCCCGGCTGCTTTGCTATTTCGAGTGGTTTTACCGCGCCTACGGCACGGACGCGGACTTCCTGCCGGAGAGCGCGATCACCGAAGACGATGCCTGCCGCATACGAACCCGCAACGCGGCAATTCTGCTGGATCTCGCCGCTTGCGATCGCGGATTGGCGCCGACCAAGTTTCAGCGCCAACAATTTCCGGCCCAGTTCCAGGATCATTTTACGACGTTGCATGACGGCATCGACACCGACTATTTCAAGCCGGCGCCCGGTGCCGGGCTCAAATTGCCAGGGCTGGACCTGGCCGAAGCGGAAGAGATCGTCACCTACGCGACACGCGGGATGGAGCCCTATCGCGGTTTTCCGCAGTTCATGGCCGCCGCCGCCGCCGTGCAAAGGCGGCGTCCGAAGTGCCATATCGTTGTGGTTGGTGAAGACCGTGTCGCCTATGGCCGGCGCCTGCCAGAGGGCCAGACTTATAAGGAAAAGATGTTGGCGGAACTCGATTTCGATCCATCGCGCCTGCATTTCACCGGGCTCTTGCCCTATGACCAATATCTACAGGTGCTGCAGGCCTCTGCCGCCCATGTTTATCTGACCGTGCCGTTCGTGCTGTCCTGGTCGGCGCTGGAAGCCATGGCGACCGGTTGCCTGATGATCGCGTCCGACACCGAACCAGTGCGCGAATTCGTGGCGGATGGCCGCAACGGATTGCTGGTGGACTTTTTCGACAGCGAAGCCTTGGCCGAGCGTATCGAGGCGGCGCTGGAACGGCCGGAACGGTTCGCCAAACTGCGCCGGGCGGCGCGCGCGACCATCGTCGACGGTTACGATCTCAAGGCTATGCTGCCTCGGCACATCGATCTCATTACTCAGGTGGCCAGTGTTTAACGGACGGGAATGTGCATCCACCAGTTCTGCTCATTGACCGAATAGATCGGCTGATAATGGCGGATGCGGCTGGCTTCGACGACGCGGCGGATTTGATTGTCCAGGACCAGGGTCTTGCCGTCCAAGACCACCACCAATATCGCATGGGCGATCCTGAGGTTGTGATCTTGCAAAACGACGATGCGCATGGTGTCGGCAGCGTATCCGAGCCGGCGCAACGTCAGATATTTGGCGATGGCATAATCCTCGCAATCGCCCTTGCGTGAAAAGAACTGGCCCGGCGATTCCCAATAATCTTTTACGCCCCAATTAATCGGATCGACGATATAGGCCGATTTGTTCATGAACGCGTTGATTTTTTCGATCTGGCGACGCGGCGATTCCTGGCCAACGGAATCGATCAGCGCCTGCCATTTGCGGGCATGGCATTGATTGTATCGGCTCGATTGGCAGCGTCCCGGCGTCGCGGCTTTTTCCTTGAAATGACGGTCCAAAGCCTGCTGCCACTTCGGAAACGGCTGCAAGCCGTCGCGGCGAATTTCGCGGCTGCGGAAATAACTGTCGGTCATCGTCGCCGAATAGGACGGCGCCGACAGAGGCACACACGCCAACAGGATCGCAACCAGCCATAAGGCGGCTTGGCGGCCTCGCGGGGTGCGCGACGGTGGAATATGTCTTGTCATGGGGCAAGCCTCGCCGGGCTGGGTTAACGTCGCCTTAAACACTTTGAATAACAACATTGATTACGTTCACAATTGGTTTTCGCATGGCGACAGGCATGGTCACCGAAACGCAAGATTTCAACGAAACCGCCGACCGTCGCGGCCTTTGGCTGGTCTTGGCGACAGCGCTTTGCCTGATCACGCTTTCCGTCGTCGCTGCCGTGGCGCTGATGCGCTTCGCCGATGGCGAACGCGCCCGCGATCTCCGCCAATGGCAAACGCGATTGGCGATCGTTGCCGATAGCCGCGCCGCGGCGATCGACAACTGGCTTGGCGACCAGGCAGGGATCCTGCAAGGGTTGGCGGAAAATGCCTCCGTGCAACTCTACCTCATGGAAGCAACACGGACCGGAACGATCGCCGAACAGGCGCCGGAATTGGACTATCTCCGCAATCTGTTGACGGTCGTCGCCGCCGAACGCGGCTACGCGACAAAACCGCTCGGGCCGGAGGTTGCGGCCAACGTCAATCGGATCGGTCTGGCCGGCATCGCGTTGATCAGCGCCGACGGGCGGCCCGTCGCCGCCAGCCCCGGCATGCCGCCGTTCGAGGGTGTCATCAGCCGCGCCTGGACCGAGCGACAGGCCGGGCGGCCGCGGTTGATCGATTTGCACTTTGGCGCCGATGGCCGGCCCGCGATCGGCTTCATCGCGCCGGTATTCGCAGTTCAGTCAAACGGCGATGCCAGTGCCGAGGTCGGCGCCGTGGTCGCGCTGCGGCCGGTCGGTGACGAACTCTTTGGCTTGTTGCGCCAACCGGGCGCGACCTCCGAGACGGCGGAGACTTACTTGGTTCGCCAAAATGGCGCGACGATCGATTACCTTTCTCCGCATGGCGACGGCACCGAGCCGCTGCGCCGGCGTCTGGCGCGGGCCACGCCAAACCTCGCGGCGGCCTACGCCATCGCGTCACCCGGCGGATTCGGCCGTTACCGCGATTACGCCGACACCGACGTCCTGGTCACCGGCCGGCTGTTGACGCGGGCGCCATGGGCGCTGGTCAAAAAGATCGATGCCAACGAGGCCTTGGCGGAAATCGATGCCAGGCGGCGCACCATAATCGGTGTTTTCGGCGCTGCCATTATCGTCGCGCTGCTGATCATGCTGGCGCTCTGGCGCCATGGCGCCTCACGGCGTGCCGACGCCACGGCAGTGCGGTTGCGGGAATTGGCGACCCGGCTGCAGTCCCTGTCCAGTTTTCTGCGCGTCGTCAGCGACGGTCAACCGACCTCGATCACGGCCTTCGATGCCGAGGACCGCTACATTTTCGCCAACCGAACGGCGACGGAAGAAACCGGCTTGGCGGAAGACGAAATCATCGGCAAGACAATGCCGGCGGTGGTTGGGCCGGCCAAGGCGGAGAATTGGCTGCGGCTGAACGAAACCGCGCGTGCCACCGAGACCTTGCAAAGTCGCGTAACCCATTGGCAAGCGGCCGATGCCGAAGAGCAGTTCATTCGATCGGACCACATTCCAATGGCCGAGGAGGCCGGCCTGTCGGGCGCTGTGCTTGTGGTGGCCCAGGACATCACCGAGTTGGTCCGCGAACGCGCCCGCCGCGAACGTGGGCTGCATCAACTGGTCGCGACGTTGATGAGTGTCATCGATCGCCGCGACCCCTATTCCGCCAGCCATTCCGCCCGTGTATCGGCATTGGCGGCACTTGTCGCCAAGGAAGCGGCAATGGATGAACGGGACATCGAAACCGTCGAGATTGCCGGTGCGCTGATGAATTTGGGCAAGTGCCTTGTACCGAGGCAGCTTTTGACGAAATCACATGGCTACAGCCCGGAAGAATTGATCAGGGTACAGGAGGCGATCTTGTCGAGCGCCGATCTCGTCGCCGGCGTCGATTTTGACGGCCCGGTGGTCGAGACATTGCGGCAAATTTTCGAACGCTGGGATGGCACCGGCCGGCCGGCCGGATTGGCCGGCGCGGCGATTTTGCCGACCGCGCGTATTGTTTCGGTAGTCAACGCCTTCGTTGCCATGGTAAGTCCCCGTGCGCACCGGCCGGGGTTGGACATTGATGGGGCGCTGGCGACTTTGTTATTAGAGGCCGGCGAGAAATTCGACCGGCGCACGGTTGTGGCGCTGGCGAACTTCATCGACAATCGAGACGGTCGCGCGCGATGGACGGCGATGTTGGAAGGACAGGACGGCTATACCGAGACACCACGAGATGGTGATCAATCTTAACACTTGCCGTATGCGATGATCGTATAGAGGGTGAACAGCGCATTGCCATGCTGCGAAGATTATTTCGATCGAACCAAGAACAGCTAACGGTCGACCGAGCCATTGCGCCGGGCCGCCGGGTTTATGCGATCGGCGATATCCATGGTCGCTACGACTTGCTTCAGATTATGCATGAAAAGATTACCGCGGACGCCGCCGGCTCGACGGCGGCGACACGGGTCATCGTCTATCTCGGAGACTATGTTGACCGCGGTCTGCGCAGCCGCGACGTGATCGACTACTTGCTCGACGATCCGATGCCCGACTTCGAATGCATTCATTTGCTCGGCAACCATGAATTCGCCATGCGCGAATTCCTAGACGATTCCGAATATGGCTGGAACTGGTTTGGTTTCGGCGGCGATACGACGCTGCTGTCCTATGGCGTGACCATGACGCCACAGCGCGTGACGGCACAAGGCCTGGAAGAGGCTCGGCTGCAGTTTCAAGGCCTGATACCGGCGTCCCATGTGGAATTTCTCGACAGTCTCCGCCTCTATCATGTGGAAGGCGACTACCTTTTCGTTCATGCCGGTGTCCGGCCCGGCACACCGCTCGAAGCGCAAGACCCGCACGATTTGATTTGGATCCGCGACGAATTTCTCGATTCCACGATCGACCATGGCCGGTTGGTCGTGCACGGTCACAGCATCGTTCGCCGACCGGAAATCCGCAACAACAGGATTTGTGTCGATACCGGCGCCTATGCGACAGGCCAACTCACGGCACTGGTTATCGAAGAAGACAGCGTCACCTTGCTGTCCACGTGACACCGCTCTAGGAGTGCACGCTGGGGCTTGGTATAAGTCCTGAGAATCGCGCGGTTATTGGATTTTCACATGGCGGATAGGACGGACTTGGCCGGCTTGCTGGATGCGATGACCGGCGTTCGCCTGATCTGCGTCGGCGATGTCATGCTGGACCGCTTCGTCTACGGCACCGTCGATCGCATTTCGCCGGAAGCGCCGATCCCGATCGTCCGTGTCGATCATGAAGATGCCATGCTTGGCGCCGCCGGCAATGTGGCGCGCAATGCCGCGAGCCTGGGCGCCGAGACGACGTTGCTTGCCGTGGTCGGCGCCGATCCTGCCGCTGAGGAAGTTCGCGCCCTGGCGGCCGCCCGACCGGGTCTCGACGCGGCGTTGGTCGTCGATCCGGCGCGGCCGACCACGATCAAGACACGCTATGTCGCTGCCGGCCAGCAAATCCTGCGGGCGGATCGCGAGACCGCCCTGGCTTTGGCGGACGATCACCGCCAAGACGTGTTGTCGTTGTTTGAAAAACATATCGGCGACACGGATGTCGTTGTCATTTCGGACTACGGCAAAGGCGTGCTTGACGCGGAAACGCTCGGCCGGCTCATCGGGATAGCGCGCGCCGCCGGCAAGCCGGTCATCGCGGACCCCAAACGGCCGGCGTTTTCCGCCTATCGCGGTGTCACGGTGATCAAACCGAATGTCCACGAACTTTCCCTCGCGACCGGTCGCGATTGCCGCGATACCGAGACATTGGTGACGGCCGCCGCGGACATGCTCCGCGATGCCGATATCGACGCGGCACTGGTTAGCCGCGCCGAACGCGGGCTCAGCCTGGTTCGCCGATCCGGCGATGCCGAACATTTCACCGGTACCGCAAAACAGGTGTTCGACGTGTCGGGCGCCGGCGACACTGTGGTGGCCGCCGCGGGTGTCGCGTTGGGTGCTGGTGCTGATCTTGCCGCCGCCGCCGCCCTGGCGCATTTCGCCGGTGCCATCGTTGTCGGCAAGGTTGGTACCGCGACCGTGACGCCGGCGGAGCTGCGCGCCGGTGCGCTGGCCGAAAACGAGGCCAAGATTCAATCCGCGGAGCAGACCGTGGAAGTCACGCGGCGCTGGCGGTCACAGCAACTGACGGTCGGCTTCACCAACGGTGTGTTCGACCTGTTGCATCCGGGACATGTTGCTTTGTTGCAGGCGGCGAAGACGCGCTGTGACCGGCTGATCGTCGGCTTGAACAGCGACGCGTCCGTTCGGCGCCTGAAGGGCCCGGGTCGGCCGGTTCAAGACGAACATGCCCGGGCCATTGTGCTGGCCAGCCTGGCCGCCGTCGACGGCGTCGTTGTCTTTGCCGAGGATACGCCGGCCGAGCTCATCGACCGGCTGCGTCCCGATGTGTTGGTCAAGGGCGCCGACTACCGCCCTGACCAAGTCGTCGGCGCCGCCGCGGTTCGATCCTGGGGCGGTGAGGTTTGGCTGGCACCGGTACTGGAAGGCAACAGCTCGTCCGGCACCATCGCGCGGATACGCAAGCGGCAGCATCGCGAAGATTAATACCAACCTGCGGTGATAGGAACCCATTTGATGGCGGAAAAAGAGTTCAGTCCAGAAGGCACGTCGCGCAGCGCGATGCTCCTTAAACAAGGGGTATCCCTTGTTTAAGCGGGCAAGCGTCGTAACGCCCTGGCTGGGCTATTTTTCCCCACCGAAGGCCGGGTTCTTTTGCGCTGTGGCGGCGTCGCGCTCCTTATCCGATATCCCACATCGCATGGCGGATCGCGACGCCGCCACAGCGCAAAATAATCCCGGTCAAATGGGTCCCTATCACCGCAGGTTGGTATAAGTGAGGGAGATCCGACGGGCATGATCTTTTTGACCGGCGGTGCCGGCTTCATCGGCTCAAATCTTCTGGCCGCACTATCGGATCGCGGCAGCGACGTCGCCATCGCCGACTTCATGGGCCAAGACGACAAATGGCGGAACGTCGCAAAACACGCGGTGGCGGCGTTCGTCGACGTTGATGGCACCCTGGATTGGCTGGATGCCCGGGCCCCGTTGATTGAAAGCGTGGTTCATCTCGGCGCCATTTCGTCGACCACAGAGCGCGACGTCGACAAAATCGTTGCCCTCAACGTTCGCTACACGTTGTCGCTTTGGGACTGGTGCACCAACAACGGTAAGCCTTTTATCTATGCCTCTTCCGCAGCGACCTACGGTGATGGCAGTCAAGGGTTTGATGATGACGGTGATACCGCGGCGTTGGCGCGGCTCAGGCCGTTGAATCCCTACGCCTGGAGTAAGCACGTCGTTGATCGCCGGATCGCTCGGCTTCAGGCAGTGACCGCGCCGACGCCGCCGCAATGGGTTGGCCTCAAATTCTTCAACGTGTTCGGGCCGAACGAATATCACAAAGGCGACATGCGTAGCATCGCTTGCAAGGTATTCGAAGCGATTGCCGAGAACCGGACCGTTAGCCTGTTTCGCTCGGCACGGTCCGACTACGCCGACGGCGAACAATGCCGAGATTTTGTCTACGTCAAGGATTGCGTCGACGTCTTGTTGTGGCTGCTGGCGACGCCGTCGGTCTCGGGGCTGTTCAACGTCGGCACCGGCAAGGCGCGATCCTTTCTGGATCTGGCGTCGGCCGTATTCCAAGCCGTCGGCCGCCAGCCCGACATTGATTTCGTTGACATGCCGAAGGATTTGGCCGGCCGCTATCAATATTTCACCGAAGCCGCGATGACCCGCCTCGTCGCTGCCGGTTACACGGCCCCGATGACACCGTTGGAAGGCGCGGTAGAAGACTACGTCACGTCCTATCTCAGCCAACCGGATCCTTATCGATGACCGAATCGAGCGCCCGGTTGTGGCGGTTGGCCGCGGCGCGGGCGAATTTCAGGATCAGGAACCGGCGCCGGGTGCCGTTCACTTTGGCCTCGCGCGCCGGCCGCAAAATTTCGGCGCCATAGCGATCGGCCATGATCATGCCGGTATCCTCCGGCAGCACGTCTGTGGGGAAGCCCGTCGGCACGGCAAAATAGAAATGGTCGCAATAATCCAGATATTCATGCCATTTTTGGTCCGATCGAAAGTCGGCCAGTGAACTTTTGACCTCGACGACTGTGATGTGGCCGTTTTCGGCGATCGCCATCAGGTCGACGCGCCGGCCGTTGTTGAGCGGCAACTCGGTCAGATAGGCGAATCCCATGTCCGACAGCAAGCGACCAACGCCGCGCGCCACATCGGCGGCGACGGAAGCGGACGGGACGGTTTGCACAGGCGCCATCGAGCATTCTATGTTCTATTTTTGTTCGCCTCAGTTTAGCGACGAAACAAGGCTTTGACGACTCCGAATTGGCGCACCATAGTGCTCGACAGCAACGGATGCCTATGAACGAGAGCCATGTCGCCTTTAGACTTGCCATCGCCTTGTATTGCGGTATGCCGGCTGAGTGCAAAGACCGGCTATTGCGAAGGCTGCTATCGGACGGCCCAAGAAATCGCCGTGTGGCCGACGGCGGACCTTGGCACCCGAATGGCAATTTTGGATCAATTGAAGGCGCGCCGGCCGGCCGGCGGCCGGCCTCGGCGTCGCCGGCGCGCCGCGTCAGCTGGTGGTGGTGAATGACCTGAGTTTTTGCGTCAAGCCGTCGATCTTGCCGCCGTTGGCGCGGATGATGCTGTTGAATTCCTGGCGCCGGGTCATCGCCATGCTGATGCCTTCGACCGCCAGGTCGATGACCATGTAACGCTCGCCCTTGGGCCGCATGCGCCAGATGATGTTGTAGGGCTTGCCCTGGCGCATGATCAGGGATTTCACCAAAATATCCTTTTTCGGCCCGTTGCGGGCGGCGATCACGGTGAAGGCGTCGATCTGGGCGCTGCCGAGCTGGCGCGCGAAGACAGTCACGATGAACTCGGAGAACACCGCCATGTAGGTGTCACGATCGGGTTTGCTTGTTCGCCGCCAATGCTTGCCGAGAACAAAACGGCCGATGCCGCGAATATCCAGGTTGTCGGCCAGCAAGGTGCGGAAATAGGCAGACCGATCCTCGGCATTGCGCTCGGCGTCGGTCATGATGTCCATGGTCTCGCGACCCAATTGCGCGATCATGCGGGCCGCCGGATGATCGAGCATACGGGCGTCTTTGCCGGACGCGGTTTGGGTGTCCAACTCCAGGCCTTGGAATTGGGCAAACACCAAATTGGGCTGGTTGAGTTCGCTGTCACCGGCGTCGCCGACCATTGCCGTGGCGACTGTCGGTGTGCCGGAAGCGGTCAGGCTTTCCAGCGGCTGGATTGCGCAGCCGGTGAGCCAGGTCACGGCCAGCGCGGCTGCCATGGGAATCGAGGTGCGCATCTTGAACCTCCGTCATGGTGACGGGGCCAAGGCTAGCGCATCGGCGTTAACCATCCCTTACAGGATGTATAGTGTGTCACCCGATCAGGCCGGCCAGGCCGGGTAAGCGGCGGCGCTTCGGTGCCAGTATTTGCGCCCGCGGCGGCTGTTTGTCGCCGGGCTTGGCGGACGGGGGTATCAAAGATACCTTGCGCCGGCCCGACGGATCGGCCAGGAACGCCGGTATGTCCGGAAGATCGTCGTTCGACGACGGCGTGGCTTCGACGGCGGGCGCGACGTCATGGTCGACTGGCTGGGCTGCGGGCGGCGCCACTGTCGGTTGATCCGTCGCCAGGGCTCCTGGTGCCCGGACCTCATCCGGTTCGGGCGCCATTCCGTTCAAGGTGGCTTCGAGGACGGCCTGCATGTCGGCCACGCTCATTTCGCGCCGATCGACTTCGCCGTGGCCGTTGACCGGCGCCATGCCCTGGCTGGCCGACGGCGTGTGAGCGTTGCCGCGGCCGACGGCCGTGCGCGCGGGCTGTGATTTCTCGCGCAGCGCCAATTCGCGTTCGCGGTACTCCAGCTCTTTGTCATGCAGGCGCTTCAGCCAAGCGATTTCTTCGGCCATTGCCTCTATGCGTTTATGCAGGCGCAGATTCTCTTCCAGCAACCGGATCAGATCGGCATTTCGCGGCCCCTGGTCGCCGTTCGGTCGATGGGCCTGGGCGGTATCGCTCATGATTTGGTCGCTTCCTCGAAATGCGTGAAAGTGCTTCCCTGGAAGCTTTCTTATTAACCTTTACAACTCGTTAATAAGGAACTGGCGCCAGAGCGGACTTCGACCATACGGAACCGTTTGATCGAAGTCCGCTCTAGCGCCAGCATTCGACCGCGAGGGTGAAGGCCAACGCCATCTCGCCAACGTCCGCTGCGTCAAGCTGGTGTTCGGATGGTGCCGTTTCATAGCGAACGGCCAAGGCGTCGAGGAAGGGCCGCGCCACCGATGCGTTTATCGCAAAATTGACATTTTCCGGCACCGCGCCTTTGAGTTTGGCCAAGCCGACGGCGTCCAACTTGCCGACGACGATGCCGACCACGTGGCCGGACAGGTCGAGCAGCGGGCCGCCTGAATTACCGAGCTGGACCGGTGCCGTGATTTGCAGGAAGCGCCGATCGTTGCCGGGGCCGGCCAAGGCGCTGGTGTTGCCGACAGTGATGTTGAGGTCAGAGGCCAGCAAGCCCGGCAAAGGATAACCGGCAACCACCACGCCATCGCCAGGCCGAATCGCGCGACCACTGCGAAATTTTGCCCAATGCTGGAATGCGCCGGCGGTCTGCAACAGGGCGAGGTCGTTGATCTTATCGGCGTGGCGCACCGTTGCCGGCCCAATGCCCCGCACGCGCACGTCGCGGCAGCCGGCGATGACATGCGCGTTGGTTAGGACATGACCCGACGGGCTGACCACAAAACCCGTACCGCTCGACGACAATGTGGCCGGCCCCTTGGGCGCCGGCATCGGCGCCTTATTGACCGTGTCGGTCGGCGGCGGCGGCGGCACTTTAGCCGCGGCCGCGGCAGTTTTCAATTGCGCGAGGCGCCGGTCGATTTCCGCATCTAGACGAACCAGATCTGCCTGGCGCAGTTTCTTGCCGATCACGCCCATGGCCGCGCGTGAGCCATCTTGCAGCGGACCGGGTGGTTGCAGCTCGGCCGCAAGGCCATACCACACATAGGCTTTTTCGAAGTCGGCCGCCACGCCACGGCCCGTAGCGTTCATAAATCCTAGATTGTGCATGGAGGCCGCGTGACCCAGCCCGGCCGCGCGCCGCCACCATTTAACGGCTTCGCCGTCGCTTTTCGCCAAGGCCTCGCCGCGGGCGAACATCACGCCCAGGTTATACTGCGCCTCCGCATCGCCGTTTTGCGCGAGCGGTAGCCAAACCTCGCGCGCGGCAACGAAATCGCCCTTGTTGTAGGCGGTGAAGCCGTCTCTGACATCGGCGTGACCGCTGGTGCTGACCGTTAAGAAAGCAAAGACAAGAACCGCAAGCAACCACTGCACGGGCGGTGCCGGATTCGGTTTTGCGCCGAAAATCCACATCACCCGCCAACCACCTTTCATAGCCTATCCGCGTACCGAGCCCGCCACCGGGTTCAGTCTGTCGAAGGCGGCATTTTAGCCGTAATTCAGTGCCGGCACCGTAGAAAATTCGACCGGTGCCGGCAACAGTCGCCCGCTTCGATCGCTTAAGCACATAAATTGCCTTGGTTTCCGCGTCGCGCCGGTGACATCCTCGTGAAAGCGGGCTGACGGAAGACGACGTCGTTGCTATGATTTCGGCATCGTAAACGGCTGTTGGTCAAGGGCGTAGGCATGCGTAGGCCGCGTGGCGGGATGTTATCGGTTTTGTTGTCCGGAATTGCCGTGGCGTCCCTGTCCGGCCCGGCAACCGCGGCCTGTGACGACATGGCCGGCCGCTCATTGGTGGAAACCCCGTACCTCGGTGAACGCGTCGGCAGCGGCGCCTTGCCGCCGGTTGGCCAACGCGTACCCGACTGTCCCGCGGTCGCCGCGTTCGACGGGGTCGACCAGTCGATTGGCCGGCACGGCGGGACCTTGACCTCCATCATCCGCAAAAGTCGCGACGTCAAGCTGTTGGTGGTCTACGGCTATGCCCGTCTGGTCGGCTACGACCGCACGTTCACACTGAATCCGGACATCCTGGAAGATTTCAAGGTCAAGGACGGCCGGATTTTCACCTTTACATTGCGCGCCGGTCACAAATGGTCGGACGGCCATCCCTTCACCACCGAGGATTTTCGCTATTGGTGGAACGAGGTCGCCAACGACCGGAACCTGTCGCCAAGCGGGCCGCCGAAGTCGATGCTGGTCGATGGCCTGCCGCCGCAGGTCGACATCCTCGACGACCGACACGTGCGCTATTCCTGGGCGGCGCCGCATCCGACGTTTCTGTCGCGGCTCGCCGGGCCGGCGCCGTTGTTCCTATACCGGCCGGCCCACTATTTGAAGCGGTTCCACAAGAAGTTCGCCGACAACGGCATGCTCGACAGGGCCATTCACAAGGCCCGGCTGCACGGCTGGGCCGCGTTGCATAACCGGCAGGATAATATGTACTTGTTCGACAATCCGGACCTGCCGACTTTGCAGCCCTGGGTCAACCGAACCACGCCGCCGGCGACCCGCTTTGTCGCCGAACGCAATCCGTTTTATCACCGGATCGACCCCAAGGGGCGGCAACTGCCTTATCTGGATCGCGTCGCGCTCGACGTGGTGTCACCGGGATTGATTCCGGTAAAGGCCGGGCTTGGCGAAGCCGATCTTGTCGCTCGGGGCCTGAGTTTCCAGGACTACACGTTTTTGCGGGACCGCGGCGTCGAGGGCAGCCACGAGACCTTGCTTTGGCGCAAAGCCAATGGCTCGCAAATCACTCTATTCCCCAACCAGAACGTCCGTGACCCGGGTTGGCGCGCGTTGATGCGGAACGCAATGTTCCGCCGGGCGCTGAGCCTGGCGACCGATCGGGAGCAGATCAACGAGTTTTTGTTCTTTGGCTTCGGCCGCGCCGGTAACGACACGGTGTTGGAGGAGAGCCCGCTCTATAAGCCAGACTATCAGCTGCGCTGGGCGCGCTTTGATATCGACCATGCCAACCGGCTGCTCGATGAAATCGGTTTGAACCGTCGTAACAGTGACAACATTCGGCTGATGCCTGACGGCCGACCGCTTAACGTCATCGTTGAGACCGCCGGCGAACAACCCGAACAGATCGACGCGTTGGAGATCATGCAGTCCGGTTGGGCGGCAGCCGGCGTCGGCTTGATCATGCGGCCGATGCACCGGGAGACCCTGCGCGCCCGCGTCGTCGCCGGTGAAACGATGATGGCGGTATGGGGCGGCATGGAGAACGCCTTGCCGACGACAGACAGCAACCCGGAAGCGATGGCGCCGTTCAGCCAAATCAACTTTCAGTGGCCGAAATGGGGGCTGCATGTCGAAACCGACGGCAAATCCGGGGAGCCGATCGACGTACCCGAGGTCGAGACATTGCTGAGACTGGTGCGCGAATGGGGCCGCGCCCAGGATGCCGACACCCGCTTGGGGATTTGGCATCGCATCCTCGAAATTCATGCCGATCAAACTTTTGTCATCGGCACCGTGTCGGGCATCCGCCAGCCGGTTGTCCGTTCCCGAAAACTGATGAATCTGCCGCGCGAAGGGGTTTATAATTGGGATCCCGGCGCGTTCTTCGGCATCTACCGCCCCGACACGTTTTGGAAGAAGAAATGATGATCATGAAGCATTGCTTGAAACCTTCATTATTGGCTGTGATAGCCGCCGCCATGATTTGGCTATCGCCGGCCGCCTCGGCGCAAGACAGTAAGTCGGGACCGAAACTGACAACCGTTTATCGGACGCACTACATACCGAAGTTTCCGCAGAAACGCGCCATGAACGGCCGCTTTCGAGATCGTCTCGTAGCGCTGCAGGAAAAGGCCCTGGCAAAGAACCGCGCCGGCCAAGACACGCCCTGTACGTCTCAGCTTCTCAAGGAAGCGCGCTGGCTGATGAACTACACCCAGCGTATCGATGATATGGAGGCGATGCTGGCCGAACTGAAAGACAGCCTGGCGGTCGAGGACCAGTCGTTTACCTTGCGTCAGGCACCGACCGACGGATCCTGGGGCGTCTGTCACAAGGAGTGGTTTTTCCGCCTTCACACCAGTGTTGACCCGATCAAGGAACTGATCAATGTCGGCAAAGTGCCGGAGCGTGCGCTCGGCTTCCTCGAACCGGTCAACACGCCGTTGAAGCTCCGCGCCGTCATGGAAGGCCTGCTCATTTCGGACATGGAGACCGAAGGCGTCAACCACCGCAAGGAGCTGAATTTGGTGGTGACCGGTCTCGGGCAATTGTTGTTCTTGCCGAAACTCGCCCACATCTATCCGGCGGATTTTCCACGCCAGGAATTGGCCCAAGAGCTGATCGACTTCATGGACAATCGTTGGCAGGATAAGGAGACCGGATATTGGGGCGCTTGGTACAAAGTCGACGGTGAGATCAAGAAAGCCAATGATCTCAGTATTACGTTCCACGTCGTAAGCTACCGGCAGGACGATCCGCCGAGGATGGACGAAATGGCGGACACGCTATTTTCGACCAGAACCTTGAAGTATCCGTACGGCTGGCGCGACCGAGGCCGACAAAACAACCATCATGCCTACGACGTGGTGCGTCTGCTGCGGCGGTCATGGCCTTATCTCGACCTCAATCAACAGGCCCGCGGCAGCGCGCAACTGGTGCTCATGCTGGCGCGATCGCTCGGCCTGTCCATCGACCATCAGGGCCACATGGTCGACACGGCTTACGAAAGCGTGTCAGAAGCCTATTACTTCGGCGTGTCGTTTCTCGATGAAATCGGCTATTTCCGAGATTCACAGCGGTTTTGGTCGGCGCTGCAAATGGACGGCGCGGAGCAGATCCGAGACCGGCTGGAGCAGCATCTGGTCGCCCTAAACAGTGAAACGCCTATGGCTGTAGCGGCGCTGCGGAAACTCAGGCTGCGGGACTAGGGCGGCATTCGATCAGCCGCCTTATTTGGCTTTCTTCAATTCCCTGAGCTGATGCTCGAGCCGCCTGATGCGGTCGTCCAGCTCGACCACGTCGATCGCGACGATCTCGGTGTCGATGGAAAGCGCGGTGATGGCGTAGACGATGCTCAACAGCGGTTTCCTGAGGCGTTCATCCACCTGTGAAATGACATCGGAATTTCCGCTGTCGGCCGCCCAAACCAGGCCGGCGGTCATCGACAGGCCGGCGATGAAGCCGACGCTCGCCGACTTGATCCGGCAGGTCATCAGGCTGCCATCGGGTTTCTGAATCCTTGCCATTGCGTGATCTCCCCCTTGTCTACTCCGCCGCGGCGGGCTTGTCGGTATCTCGGTATTTGGTCCGCAGCGGCTGCCAATCGTCGGCGCCAACCAGGCGGAAAAAGTCCGCCACGCTGCCCGCGTCGGGCCGGGCCGGCGGCCGTCCGTCTGCCATCAGGCCCGCCAACACGCTGTCGCAGGTGGCGACGATCTGACTGGTCAGTACGCCCGGCACGATGGCAATTTTATAGCCCAATTCGGCCGCGGTCGCGAGGTCCATGTCCGGCGATTTGCCGCCAGTGACCACATTCATCAGGCAGGGCTTGTTGAGCCGCTTCGGGACTTCCCGAACTTCGTCCATGGTTTGCGGTGCTTCGACGAAAGCGACGTCGGCGCCGGCATCGAGCGCAGCCTCGGCACGCCGCAGGGCTTCCTCGAAGCCAAGGACAGCCCGGGCGTCGGTCCGCGCGATAATGACGAAGTCCGGATTCTGCCGGGCGTCGCAGGCGGCCCTGATCTTGGCAACGAAGTCCTCCAGCGGCACGACCTCCTTATCGTCGAGATGGCCGCAGCGCTTCGGCATGACCTGGTCTTCCATATGCAGGCCGGCAACGCCGGCGCGTTCATATTCCTGCACCGTGCGGAAGGCATTCAGCTCATTGCCGTAGCCGGTGTCCGCATCGGCGATGATCGGCAAATTCGACGCAACGGCAATGCGGCCGGCATTGGCGGCCATTTCCGACATTGTGACCAAGCCGAAATCCGGAAAGCCGAGGGTCGCGGCAGTCCCGGCGCCGGTCATGTAGGCGGCCTTGAATCCGGCCCGTGCGACAGCACGGGCGGTGATGCATTCGAACGTGCCGGGCGCGGTGATCATTCCGGAACCGGTGAGCATGCGACGAAGTGTGGTGGCGTGCGACATGATGATATCCTCGTTCTGAACCTGGCGTAGCGAAAGCTTAGGGAGGGCCGAGGGTCGCGGTCAAGCGTGCGCCAGCCGCGCCGCATCACCATAGAGTGTTCGTTGATCGACACCGTGAAAGCCGATTTCACCGATCTCTTCCATAAGGATGCGCAGCAAATCGCCGCGTCCTTGGCGGCGACAGGAATCGACCAGAACCTGAAAGAAGATGTCGCGTTGCGCATGACTGCCGCCCATCAGCCAAAGCCGCCGGCGGTATGGCATCAACTGCGCAATAACCGTTTCGTCATCGCCATGGCGATGGGCAATGGCGGCCCGCGAGGCCGGGATGGCGGCGCTTTTGAAGGCGAGGCCGAGCGGCCCGGGCGCCGACGCCGCGTAGTCTTCCATGCTGTCGATCAAACTTTGGGCGGCTTTGTCGTTGCCGGCTGCGGCAAGGATGATCGCCGCGTGGGCGCTGGTGAACGGGCTCTGGTGGTTGTCTATGCGGCCTTGCGCGACACTGTCCAGCGGCTGCCAACGGTCGCCGACGGCGACGCCGCGCAGTTCCAGGCGAAGCAGCAGTGCTGCCGCATTTTGCACATCGATGTAGGCGTCCGGCACCGCCTGCACCAGCGGCGAATCAGGGTTGCGAACTTCCTCGTCGTAGAGTGCTAAAATGCGGTCGTGTGCGCCCTGTTCAAGCAGGAACAAACACAGATGCCACCATAAATGATGAACGATTTGGTTCTTGCCCGCCCAATTGCCGGTCAACGGCTCCAGCCAGTCGATACCGTCGCCGATCCGGCCCTGCATGATCAGCACGTGGGCCACCGCGTGGGCGCCCCATGGGTCCGTCGGGTCGGCCTCGATGGCTTGGCGGCCGTAGCGTTCCGCCGCCTCGTAGTGGCCGGCTTCTTCATTGCTGAACGAACGGACGGAAAGGAACAGCGGATAGTCGGGCACGTCTTCCGACCAAGCCGGCGCCGCGCGCTCGACAAGGCCACGCATCCAATCGGCTTCGCCCATCCAAAAGAGTTCTTGCTGGACCAGCCTGTGGGCCAGCAGGTCCGTCGGATGCGCCGCGACGATGGTCTCGTAGCAGGCCGCGGTCTCGGTCTGCCGCTGATCCTTGAGATAGGCCAACGCCTCCAGATAAAGCCGTTCGTGCGGGCTGATGTCCGCAGCGAAGGGTTTGGCGGCGGCATAGGCGGCATCAACGATGGGTTGGTAGGCGGCACTGCGCCCACCGGCCATCGTCAAACCTTTGAGGATATGCGCCATAGGAAAATCGGCGTCGGCGGCAAGCGCGGCGTCGACGTGGTCCATCACGTCGAGCCGCCAATGATTGAAGCTCTGGATGCCGGCCGACAAATGCCGTGCGGCATCGACGTTGTTTGTTGTCGGCGACAAAGGCTGCGCGTTTCGTTGCATGCTGGCTCTCTTTGCTGATTCGACGGCACCGGTGCGGACCCGATCGTAGTGCGGGCAGCGCGTGCCATCAATGATCCCTCATGCCATTGGCCCAGCTATTGTGTTAGGAATCGTCCGTCGAATTAACCTGCGCACGATTGCCCGCCTCACCGCACCCAGAATAGAGCATCGTTGATGGCCAGCCCGGACAGCCGACTGATTGTCACCCTTTGCTCGGCGCAAGTGGCCGGCATGTTGGGCTTGTCCACGTTTTCGACCTTGCTGCCGGAACTGATCGTGGAATGGCACCTGACCAATACCGAGGCCGGTTGGTTGAACGGGGTCTTGTTCGGCGGCTATGCCGGCGCGGTTCTGTTTTTGATGGGCTTGACTGACCGCGTCGATGCGCGGCGCGTGTTCTTGGTCTGCAGCTTGTTGTCATGCCTGTCGATGCTGGCCTTTGCCTGGTATGCGGAGGGGTTTTGGAGTGCGCTTGCCTTGCGGGCGCTCAGCGGCGTCGCGCTGGCCGGCACCTATATGCCGGGCATGCGGGTCTTGACGGACCGCCTGACCACCGCCGATCAATCTCGCGGTGTGGCGTTCTACACCGCCTGCTATGGCATCGGTACCGCGGCGTCGTTTTACTTGTCGGCCGAAATCGCCGCGCAAAGCCATTGGCGTTGGGCCTTTGCAGCGATCGCTGCCGGTCCGCTGATCGCCTGGGGCTTGGTCATTCTGGCCACCCGTCCGATCCGCATTGAAGCAGCGGCCTCGTTTTGGGCGGGATTCAATTTTCGCCCGGTGTTCAGCAACCGGCGCGCCATGGCCTATATTGTGGGCTATACGCTGCATACCGCCGAACTGATGGCTTTTCTGTCTTGGCTGGTCGCCTTTCTGACGTTCGCCGCGGAACGAAATGGTGGTGGGGCCGGGGCCATCGGTTTTTTGGCGGCGATGATCGCGTTGGTTGGGTTGCCGGCCAGCATCGGCGGCAACGAAGGCGCCCTCCGATTTGGCCGCCGCCGGTTCATTACCGTCGTCATGATCGCGACCGCCGCGGCAAGCTGCCTGGTCGGGTTCTCGGCCGAGTTGTCGTTCGCCGCGGCGGCCGCCGTTTGCCTGCTCTATGGCGGATTGATCGCCGGTGATTCCGCGTCACTCACCGCCGGCACGGTTGGTGCCGCCGCACCCGGGCGCCAAGGCGTCACCGTGGCCATGCATTCCTTTCTCGGCTTCGGCGGTGCCTTTGTCGGACCGTTGATATTCGGAATCGTGCTGGATGTCGCCGGCGGCCGTACAAGCACCACGGCGTGGGCCGCCGCTTTTGCCGTGATCGGTCTCGCCACATTGATCGGTCCGATCGTTCTGGCCCGTTGGGCGGCGGCCGATCCGCGGGACCCGCAACCCCGGTGATCGTCGTTGCTGGCGGCACGCGGCCGCAGTAGTCTTGACCCCGGTGTTCTCCAAGCGATTTGCGGGTGTGAAGTGATGAAAGCGATAGCTGCCCTACTCGTCCTAGCGCTTGCCGCCTGTCAATCAGCCGGCGACCGCAATCCGCCCACTTCGGCCGCCGCTGCCGCCACGTCCGCCGACCGCAAGCAGCCAGATTGCGCGCGCGCGGATTCTATGGACCCGCTCTGCCGAACCACGAGCTGTGTCGCTATCGAAGGCAATTTCTGCGACCTTTGAGCGCCGAGTTGATGCGCCGCTTCAAATCGAGACTCCTGTCAAGTAATCCAAAGGCAAACCTATGACAAACGTAGAGCGCCGTATCACCGACATCCTTCGCGCCGAGGCAGAAGCCATCCTCGCCGCGCCGGTCGATGCGGCCTATGAACAGGCGCTTGAAGCGCTGCTGGGCTGCCCCGGCAAAGTCTTGGCGACCGGCATGGGTAAAGCCGGACTCGTGGCGCGAAAATTCGCCGCCATCTTGTCTTCGACGGGAACGCCGGCGGTCTATGTTCATCCGGCGGAGGCAGCGCATGGCGATCTCGGTCTGGTCGCGCCCGGTGATTGCATTGTCGCCTTCTCGACCAGCGGCAAGACCCGGGAGGTGCTGGAAATGGTTGAATTCGCCCGTCACCTGGGCGCCGGCACCGTCATCGGCATCACCTCGCATACGGATTCCGATCTTCGTGACATCAGTGACGTGTTGGTGGACATGGGGGTCGTTGACGAACCTTGCCCGCTTGGTCTGACGCCGTCGGCCAGCATGGCGGTGATGTCTGCAATCAGTGACGCCCTGGCTCTGGTCCTGATGGAACAGAAAGGCATAACGCGGCACGATTACGGGCTGCGCCACCATGGCGGCTATCTCGGCCGCATGGCGCGGCTCGACAATACCTAAGGTCAACGCCGAGCCATTGAATTGAAGGCTGTGCCGGCGCGCCGAATGATGTAAAAGCTATTAACATGAGTTGGTCGAAGCAAGGACGCGGCCGGCGCGGCTACCACCATGGCAATCTTCGCGAGGCCTTGGTCCAGGCGGCGTTGGGTCTGATCGCCGACAAAGGACCCGCCGGATTCACCTTCGCCGAAGCGGCTCGGTCCGCCGGCGTCAGTCCGGCCGCGCCCTATAGGCATTTTCGCGACCGAGAGGCGCTGATCGCTGATATCGCGCGGCGTGGCTTCGATCTGTTGACGGCAGCCCAACAGGCGGCCTGGAACGACGGCGAGCCGGATGCCATGCGGGCGCTCGTGGCGGTCGGTCGCGCTTATCTTGAATTCGCCAGAACCGAGCCGGCCTATTATTCGGCGATGTTCGAAGCCGGGCTGCCGCCCGACCTAAATCGAGAACTGGCGGCGGCGGGTGATGCCGCGTTTGCGGTATTGCGTCAGGCATCCGAGGCCGTCCGCGCTACCTTGCCGCCGGATTCGCAGCCGCCGGCGTTGATGATGGGCCTGCATTTATGGTCGATGACGCACGGCATTGCCGCGCTTTTCTCGCGTGGTGACGCGGCCCGACGGGCGCTTCCGATGACGCCCGAAGACCTGTTGGAAGCCGAAGTCCTGGTCTATCTCGCGGGCCTTGGATTGGGCAAGGATCAAGCCTAAAGGAACCCGTCAGAAGGCCTAGAGCAACTTGCGTTCATTTGAACGCAGATATTTTGATCTAGCCGATTTTTGAGGCTTGACAGCGGTCCAGGATCATCCCACATATGTAAATGTAAATAACATTAACATGAGGCGTCGATGGAACTCGCTTCCCGATTGGATGATTATGGCAAGCCCGCTTGGATCACGCTGATGGTTCTGGGATTCATCCTTTTCTGGCCCGTTGGCTTAGCCATCCTGGGTTTTTTGATATGGAGTGGACGCATGGGGTGTTGGAGATACGGCGGCCCCGGCCGCTGGTATGATGACGGCAATAGGAAAACCCGGCGATCCGGCCGGCGACGCCATCGCCGGGGCCGCGAAGCCCAACAAAGCGGCAATGTGGCGTTCGACGAATACCGGGACGAAACGTTGCGCCGCTTGGAGGATGAGCAGCGCGCCTTCGTGGATTTCCTGGAAAGCCTGCGTCACGCCAAGGACAAAGTCGAATTCGACCAGTTCATGGCCGAACGCCGCGACATGTCCCGTGGTACGGACGATCCCGATCGCCCGGATGGCCCGGCGCCGGCTCCGCAGGCCTGACCTGTTTCCGCGTTCCTTGCCGCCGTCCGCTGTCGCGGGCGGCGGCGCCGTCAATCCAGAATGATATGAGGTATGAAACGCGCGTCGTCGGTGGTGACCAGCGAACGATCCTCGCGTATGCACATGCCGGCCGGCTGGCTCGCCACCAGCCAGCACCCTACCATGGCGTGATTGCCGTCGACCTGGCTGAGCGGATGGAGGGCTTGGCACACGTGGCCTTCGGCGCCATAGGGGCCATCATTTTCGAAGCTGACCTGGCCATCTTGAACAACCCGGATGTTACTGCCTTCGCGTGACAGCAACGGCTTTCGGACATAATCATCGCCCAGCGCGGAAGCCCGCGGGTCATCCTCGAAATAGCACGGCAGCAGGTTCGGGTGACCTTCAAACATTTCCCACAACAACGCCATCAGGCCCTTGTTCGACAAAATCATCTTCCAAGCCGGCTCAATGAAATGCACGCCGCTCGCCGGCACATGCTGGCCGTATTCCTCCTGCAGAATCCATTCCCAGGGATAGAGCTTGAACAGGTTGGTAATGATGCGATCGTCGAGGTCGATAAATCGGCCGTCTTGATCAACGCCAATGTCTTCCATGTACAACAAATGGGTGTTCAAGCCAGCCTGGCGCGCGCAATCCTCGATATATTCGATGGTGCCCCGGTCTTCCACGCTGTCGCTGGCGCAGGCGATATGCAGTGCGCCGCTGACACCCAGTTGCGGCAAGGCCTCGAGCAACCGTTCATGCAAGGAATTGAACTGATCGGCGCCGGCGGGGACGAGGCCTCTCTCCATCGCCTGCTCCAGCCAGACCCATTGAAAGATCGAGGATTCATACAACGTCGTCGGCGTGTCGGCGTTGTATTCCAGCAATTTCGCCGGCGCCGTTCCGTCATAGGAAAAATCGAGCCGGCCATACAAATTGCGTTCCTTGTTGTGCCAGGACTGCGCGACATACTCCCAATAGGACGCCGGTATGCCGAGGCGCGACAGGATCTCTTGGTCGGCGACGGCACGCTCGACCACGGCGAAACACAGATTCTCCAGTTCCTCCGTCGGACCTTCGAGATCTTCCTCGATCTGGCGCAAAGAAAACCGGTAATAGGCGCTTTCATCCCAATAAGGGTCGTTGTCGATCGAGTGGAAATCAAAGCCGTGCTCGCGGGCGGTTTCCCGCCAATCCGCGCGTTCGGCAACCGGGATGCGCTGCATGATCGCTATGCTCAGCCGCCGGCCGAGAACCCCCGTGCCCGGGCGCCAAAGCCGCCGCGCGAGACCGTGGATGCCTTTGCCGATGGACGTGCGGTGGCGGACCGGGCAACTTTGGTGACGCCGGTTCGGCCACCGACGTTTTTGTTGTCGGCGGTGCGGAACGATTTCGGGTCATCCGCCGATCGATAAAGCGGCTGCGCCGCCATGCCGCCGCGACCGCCCAGCATGCTGCCCATCATGTAACCCATCATCAACGGCATGAAAACGGAGCCGCCGGATTCGGTCCGATAGGGTGCGGTTTCGCATTGTTCCCCGCCGAAATCGGCCTCGCAGTCCGCCTGAGAGCGGTATTTCGGCGCCACCTGGGCATGTTGTTCACGGGCGGCAACGAAGTTGCTTTCGCAAATCTCTGCCGAGAAATCCTTGTTGTCGATGCATTGCTGGATACTATCGAACAGCGCCGCGTCGACTTGCGGTTCTTCACAAGCCGACAATGCAATGGCGCTGGCGCTCATCATGACGAGGGCAACGGATCGGGAACGTTTCAACGGTATGTCCTTTCGTTCGTCAGAAGCCAGGGCCTACGGCCTGTCGAGAACTGGCTCTAGTCTAATGGATCGCAAGCGCCAATCATACCGCCTTGGCTGACCGCGGGCGGTGTTTAGTTATCCCGATCACCGCCATCGTGAGACAGGGTCGCTGTGAAATCGCGAATATAGTAGCGTAAGCTCGGCGCGCGGTGCTCCATAAAGGATCAGGTTGGCGGTCCGCTGTCGATTTCCGCACCGATCGCAACAATGGAATAGCTGCTGTCGCCCTGCTATGCCTATCAATGCGGGGATCGTGGCCTATAGGTGCGTCGAAAAGCATGAAGAAGAGAGTATTACTGTCGGCGTTTGCTTGCGACCCGGTTGCCAGCGGAGAACCTTATGTTGGCTGGCAGTGGGCCGAACTCCTTTGCCAATCCTACGATCTGCACGTCTCACGCGCTGTTACAATAAGCAGAGGATCGGCAACCACGAACTAACCGAACGGGTGCGGTTCCATTATCGCGACGCGGCGTTTTCGCTCCGCCGTGGGCATTATTCGCAGTTCAACCGATTGTACTACGTCTACTGGCAATGGCTGGCGCTGCAAAAAATGCGGCACCTGCATCGACAGAAGCCGTTCGATCTGGTGCACCATGTTACCTACAATTCTGTTGAAATACCGGGTTTTCTCTGGCGCTTGCCGGGCGCATCGTTTGTTTGGGGCCGGTCGGCGGCGGCCAGTTACCACCGGAATCGCTGTCTCAGGTGTACGACCGTGCCTGGCTGAGGCAGCGCCTGCGCAAGCTCATGAAAATGACCGCCAAATACAATCCTGTCATCCGTATCGCGACGCGGCGCGCCGACGTCGTGCTGTTTGCCAATGCCGACACCGAAGCATTGTTGCGCCGCCTGCCCATAAAGCGCGGCAAAAGAATGCTGGAAACCGCGATCCATGAACGGACGCCGCCGCGGCTGCGGCAATCGCCCTGCCCGGAGAGCCCTTTGCGGGTCACCTGGATCGGTCACATGGTTCCGCGGAAGGCGCTTGTATTGGCGCTCAACGCCATGGCTTCCGGTGTGCGCGACTATGGCGACGAATTTCGCGTCGAGCTTCATGTTTTGGGCGATGGCCCACAGTTACCAGCGTGCAAGACACATCGGGCAATGTCGTTTTGGAAGCCATGGCCAATGGTGTGCCGGTGATCGCGCTGAACCATCAAGGAGTCAAGGAAATGATCACCATGGGCGGCGGCGTATTGATCGATATCCAAGGCTTCTCAAGCACAGTCACGCGCTTGGCCGACGTGCTCCATGGTTTCGCTATCAACCGCATGGACTACCAGGCGATGAGCCAGGCCGCGCTCGACGAAGTTCAGCAGCGCCATACATGGCACTTGAAGTCACGCAAGATCACGGCCCTTTACGACAGTCTTATTGGCTAACGCCAATTCGCCATTGCCGGTTGCCTATGGTATCGTGTTCGTCGGTTGAATGTCTTGTCCGGTGGACCTTGGCTCTATGGGAATCGCCGGTGTTCATTGTTGAAAGGTCGGCAGAATTCGGTCCGAGAACATTGGCACGGCCGTTACTTGCGGCATCATCGTAGAAAGTGGATAGTCGGATGCCTGAAGACGTAACGGCGATAATCAGCTGTATGACGGATGGGGAAAAACCATTTGTTCGCGCTGCGTTGGAATCCGTCGCCAATCAAACAATGCCGTGCGCAATACGTCTTTACGTTGCCGACACCAACGATTGGATCGACACCATCATCGAGGGGTTGGAGCGAGTAGTGGTTCGCCGGATACCGCTGATGGTGGTCGGGGCGACCAGAAACCTCGGTGTCAGTGAGGCCGACAGTGACTTTGTGGCGTTTCTCGACGGCGATGATGTTTGGCTTCCCGAAAAAACCGAACGACAAGTAGCAGCATTGCGGCAAAACAACGCCCAATTCGCCGGTGCAGATCATATTTTGATTGATGAGGCGGGAAAAAAATTCGCTTTTGGAATGGCGCACAGCTTTCCGATGGCCAGTTCCTGGTTTGTCAGGCGTGACCTTATGCTGGAATACCCATTCGACGGCAGTATGTATATCGGTGAGGACTGGGATTGGTGGTTTCGAACGGCTGAATTGCCACAACGAATACGGGTTACTAATTTTTTGCTGGCTTATCGCGTTCGACCGGGCTCGACGTCTTCGGCATATGGAGCGAAAAAAAGGAAAGAACTCGCATTACGCATATCGCAGATTTATGGCTTACGCGCCGCGACGTTGATGGCAACTTACGTCCTGAACCGTTACCGTCGAAGGTCATTTTACCTGGACTGAAACAAACGAAGAAAATACTGCAACGGACGCGCAAGCTCTAATGAAGCAGATTTCGTATCATAACCTAACGACCTCTAGTCTTGGATTTGGCTGCGCAAGCTTATCGACTCTTCCGAGTTTGAAGCAAGCGCTTGCCACACTCGATATTGCCTACGAACATGGCATCACACATTTTGATGTCGCGCGACTTTATGGCTCCGGCGTGAGTGAATCGATCTTGGGCCGGTTCTTGCGAAATAGGCGTGGCGGCGTCACGATCACGACCAAACTTGGTCTAAATCCGCCGGTGGCTCCGCAACTAAACCAATCGACGATATTCATGTTGAAGAAAGTCATCCGCTCGGTTCCAGGGCTCGAAGCCTGCCTTATGGCATTGTTGACGCGACAGCGGGCGGGACCGCCACGGTTCTCGGCGGCCGAGGCGAAAAAGAGCTTGGAGACCAGCTTAAAAGAACTGGCGACGGATTATGTTGATATTCTGCTGCTTCATGAGTGTAGCCTTGGCGAAGCCAATGCCGAAGAGATCCTCGAATTCCTCGAGGGTGTCGTTAGCGAGGGCAAGGCGAGATATTGTGGCGTCGGCACAGCCTTTGCAAACCTGCCTAAGGATCTCGGCGAACTGAACAAGCGGCACGCGATCGTTCAAACGGAGAGCAATGCACTGCAGTCGAATTTGGACACGATGACCGGCGGTTTAGATCGATTGTATATTAATTACGGTGCTTTCGCGCCCGTGAATTTTCTGATCCGGGCCGGCCATGATCAGCGGTCCGGACTCGGTGACTACATGCAAGCGGTTTGTGCCGATAAAGAAAAGCTCGGAAGATTGTTGCTTCTGGCCGCCCGTTGGCAGAACCCCCAAGGCATCGTCCTATTCGCATCGACGCGCCCGGATAACATTGTCCAGAATATCAAGTCGTGGAACGCGTATGAAGATGCCGTCCCTGAAGTCAAATTATTTCAGCATGAGGTCGCGAAGTTAGCGTTCGATCAATGATCATTGACGTCAATACTCTGGAAGACAATTTCACCCTGAATTCGGATCTCTGCATCGTCGGATCCGGTGCCGCCGGCCTGACAATCGCCACGGAGTTTCTGGCGAGCGATTGGAAAGTCATCCTGTTGGAGGGCGGCGCACCGGAATTCGATGAAGAATCCCAAAGTCTGTATGAGTGCATAATCGAAGGAATGAATTTTTGCGGCGCGTACGACGGGCGCTATCGTATGCTCGGCGGATCGACGACGATGTGGGCTGGGCAATGTTTTGAATTCGCCGACATTGACTTCGAAGCGCGCGATTACATCCCAGACAGCGGTTGGCCGTTCGACGCAAATGAGCTCCGCGCCTATTATCAACGGGCAAACCGATTTTTTCGGCTCGATGAATTAAACTACGATACGGATCTCTTCGATTTGTTTAAGTCGGAACCGCTGCCATTCTCTCCCGGCAGCCTCAATCATCAATTCACAAAGTGGGTACCGCAACCAGACATCCGCAAAGCCTATCGCGGCGCCTTAAAGGCGGCGCCGAACCTGGCGGTTTATACGCGTGCCAACGTGGTCGACATCGAAATGAACGATGGCCTGGAGCGTGCCGAACGGGTCGCCGTCAAGAGCTTGCAGGGAAAACAGGGCAAGGTACAGAGCAAGATCGTTGTTCTGTGTTGCGGGGGAATAGAGAATGCGCGCATTCTGTTGTACTGCAATCGACAGCTACCGGACGGATTGGGCAATCGCAGCGGCTTGGTCGGCCGCTATTTCGGCGATCACCCGGCAGCCAAGGTCGGTGTCATCAAACCGCGGAACAAGGCAGCCCTGTTGCCCTTTGCGACACAAGTCAAGAACGGGGTCAAGTATCATCCCCGGTTTGTGCTCGACGAACGGGTACAAAGGGCCGAGAGACTGCCAAACGCGTACGGAATTTCTCAACTGGTGTCGGCGGCGTTTTTCGACGACCTCAAGGACCTGTGGGTCGCTGCTAAGAGCCGCCGCATCACCATGAATACGGTCTTAAAGATGATCGCGCTCGCCGCGCGGCCCGAAGTCTATGAGATCGCCTACCAATATCTGGTGCACGGCAGGGTCTTGCTGCCGAGCGCGTCGGGCGTCGATTACATCGTGCAGGTCGAACAAGAGCCCAATTTCGACAGCCGAGTGGCGCTTTCCCGTCAAACCGACAGGTTGGGGAAACCCAAGGCGATTATCGACTGGAAGCTGTCCGATCGCACCGGCGAAACGCTGGCGATTTTCGCAAACATCTTGAAAAAAGAGATCGAAGCCATTGGGCTCGGCGAAGTCGTGCTGTCGGACTGGCTCGCCGATTGGCAGGCTCAATGGCGGGATCGGGTGTCGGATAAATACCATCATATCGGGACCACGCGGATGGCGACGACTGCGGCGGTCGGGGTCGTCGATCCGCAGTGCAGGATCCATGATATCAAGAACATGTACGTCGCCGGCAGTTCGGTTTTTCCAACGGGCGGGCATTCCAGCCCGACACTGACCATTGTTGCCCTCAGCATGCGGCTGGCGGATCATCTCAAAAAGAATTGGGATATGGCGGCGTGACGGCGGGGGAAATCGTTGTCCACAGCGTCGTTGATCGCCATATGCGATACTGGCCGTGAAAAACGGCAACAGAAGCGAGGATTCCGGCATGGCTGATTTCTACAAACCAGATCTTGGCGCGACGTCTGACGACCCGTTCGCGCGCGACGCGGACAACAAGCTGGTGCGCCGATCCTTTTGGCTCGACATGAGCGATCGCTCCCTGGTGCTCGCCATGACCCAGGGCGTCGGCGCCAATCTGCACAATGAGCAAAAGCGCCTGCATCTTGCAGACCTCGGTCGCGGCCACCTGATCGACCAAATTTGTATCCAAGAAATCCTGCCGCCCGATCGCTGATGTATGGCGCGCGCGAATTCGGTGACGGCGACTGGGTAGCATTGCGGCGCTGCCGTGATCGCGGCCAAGCCAATCACTACGCGCTGGTGCTGGCGGCCCAAGCCATTCGTTCCGTGCAGCTTCAAGACGACGGGGTCATCATGCTCTATGTCGCCGACCATGACGCCGGGGCCGCGCGCGCCGAGCTTGATGCCTACGACAGCGAAATGCACGACCGGCGCGTCCCGGGAAAGACGCCCGGCTGGGTCTGGCCGCCGATCGAAGTGGCCCTGGCCTATTGGGCGGTGCTGCTGTTCTTCTTCGCCGCGCAGCAGAGCCGGGCGCTGTCCGTCGATTGGCTCGAGGCCGGCGCCGCGCAGGCCGGCCTCATTCTGGGTGGCGAATGGTGGCGCGCGGTCACAGCACTTACCTTGCATGTCGATGCCGGCCACCTGCTCGGCAACCTGGTCTTTGGTACGGTCTTCTTGGTTTTGCTGGCACAGCGGACAGGTGCCGGCGCGGCGTGGCTGTTTATGATCGCCGCCGGCGCCGCCGGCAATGTGGTGAATGCGGTTCTGCAGCCGGCGACGCACACGTCGATTGGCGCCTCGACGGCGATTTTCGCCGGCCTCGGCCTGCTCACCGCGTTGCGTCAAAGTGGCGCCCAGTCGAGCCGTGCCGTCGGGCTGCGTCAGTGGGCGCCGCTCGCCGCCGGCGCGACGCTGTTGGCCTTCCTCGGCTTCAGCGGCGAGCGCACCGACATTCTGGCCCACATCCTGGGCTTTGCCGCTGGCATCGGCGTCGGCTGGCTGGTGGGCCGCCGCCCGCTCGAAGCCTGGCCCAACGACCGCGCCATGCAATGGACCACCGGCGCCATCGCCGCCGGGGTGCTGGCGCTGGCGTGGTTGGCGGCGATCCTCGCTTAGGACGGTTGGTCAATGAAAAACCCATTTTGGTTGCTCTGTACCTTGGCGTTGTTGCTCTGCGCTGGCCCCGATGGGCCGGCCCGGGCCGATTGGATGAATCTGACCGGCGCGGAAACCGCGCCCAACATTGCCGAAATCTATGTCGAAGATGACCGGGTCAGGCTGGTGCTGGAGGTCTATGTCGGCGATCTGGCGGCCTTCCAAGACCTGGTGCCTGACGACTGGCTGTCCGATACGGCGGCGACGCGGCCGGCGCTGGTCGAGCGCCTGCGCCGCTTTGCCACCGAGACCTTCCGGATCGTTACCGAGACCGGCACGGTGTTGCCGGCCGAACTGACGCTCGCCGAAGCCCGTCAGCGAAAGGATCGCTTCTCGCCGTTCGCCGGCATGATCAACCCGACGACCCGCCAGCGGGTGCCGGAGGCGCCCGCCGACAAGCGCGTGCTTTATGTCGAGCTCGCCTATCCCTTTGTGGCGGCACCCAAGACGCTCACCTTCATGCCGCCGCGCGACCAAGCCGGCGTCGCGCGGGTCAACATCGGCTTCATCCTCTACCACAAGAGCGTGCCGGTCATCGACTTCCGCTATCTGTCCGGTCCGGCGACGGTCATTTTGGACTGGAACGACCCCTGGTACAGCCGGTTCGACAACCCGACCTTGAAGCGCCACCACAAGTCGGCGCTGATGTCGTTTCTTTATGTCGAGCCGGGCGAGGTCCGCCACGAGGTGCTGACACGGGTCCGCGACTTGGAAGAATGGATGGACCTCGGCTTGCGCAGCGAGGGCCGCATCGACGCCGATGAATGGGACGGGCTGATGGCGCGCGTCGGCGCGTTTTTGCTGACCCGGAACCAGGTCCTGATCGATGACCGGGCGGTCGCGCCGACCGTCACCCGGACAAATTTCGTTTCCGTCGGCCTCGCCGGCATTCGGCTGATCGAGGAGCCGCGGAGCCTCGACATCTCGACCGCCATCCTCGGCGTCATCTTAAGCTATCCGGTTGACGCCCTGCCGGACCGGGTGACCGTCGATTGGGATCTTTTCACCGAGCAGATCCAACGAGTGCCGGCGACCGCCATCGATCCGGCCGGCCCGTTGGCGTCCTACGTGGAACCGGGCGACCGCCGCATCGAATGGCGGAACTTCCTGAAAGACTATTCCGCGCCGACGGTCGAGGCCGTGCCGCTTGGTGCGGGTTACCGGCTTGGCCTGCCGCTGCCGTCGCTGATTGTGCTGCTCGCCGCGCTTGCCGCCGGCGGCCTGGCGTTCAAGCCCGGATGGCTCTCGCGCAAAGTCTGGCTGGGCTTGGGTTTGGCCGGCCTGGTTGGCGCCGGCCTGATGGTGCCGGTCGGTCACGTCGACATCGACAATCCCTTCGCCGGCCCGCCGGACCCGGAAACCGCGGTCGGCATCGTTGGCCGGCTGGTCGGCAATCTGCACACGGCGATGCGCGAACGCCAAGGAAGCAAGCAGCGCGCGGCGCTTAGCGCGAGTCTGGACACGCCCAAGACCGCCGAGCTGCTGCCCGAGCTGCGCCGGGCGCTGGCCATTGAGATCCAGGGCGGCGGCAGCGCCCGGGTCGACCGCATCGACGCAGTTGCCGTCAAGGATATCGAGGGTTTGGGCGCCGGCTTTCGCGCCGTGGCCGAATGGAGCGCCGACGCTAGTGCTGGCCATTGGGGCCACCTGCATAAACGCCGACTTCGGTTCAGCGCGTTGATCGAACTGGTGCCGGTCGACGGCACCTGGAAACTGGCCGGGCTGACCGTGGTCAACGTTGCCCAAGAAAGCTGAAACGCATCATGTCCAGCGGCTCCAAGATGCGGCGGCGAACAGGAATGTTGGCGTTGTTCGCCCTGTTGGCGTTGGTAATCTTGGGCGCCGGCCCGGCACGGGCCCATTTTCTGCTCAACCTCAATGTCCGCATCATCCATGTGGAGCATTTGGACGACGGCTTGCGGGTCTATCTGCGCCTGCCCATGCCCTATCTGGTGGCCGACCGCCTAGGCGCCGTCGGGCCAAACGGATTGCCGGCGCCGGCGCCTTACACCACCAACCGCCTGGAAGACGGCAAGCTGGTGCATTACCTCGATGCCGCGGCGCTGAAGGCCGATCCGTCGGACCTCGGTCGCCTAGTCGCTGACGGCCACCGCTTCGCCGCCGACGGCCGGCCGCTAAGCCCTACGGTCGAGCGCGTGCGCGCTTATCCTGGCGGCGAGCAGCCGGCTTTCGCCTCGATCGCGGACGCCAAGGCGTCGTTCGGCGCGGCGCTTTATCCGGATCGTTTCCCGGTCACCTATGTCGGCGACACCGTGGTCGACGTGGTGCTGCGCTATCAAGGCGGTGGCCCGGTTTACATTTATGAAGTTTCCAGCAGCCTCGATCCCGGCCTGCCCGGTCAGGACCAGACCGCCAATCTGCTGCTCGACCACTTTCCCGGCGGCACGGAAGTATTCCGCGCCCGCGGTCTGCTCGATCAACCGATCGAGGTGTCGCGATCGGCGCTGGCCGCCGCCGCCACCTTCGTGGCCGAAGGCGTCCGCCACATCCTGGAAGGCTGGGACCACGTGCTGTTCGTGCTCTGCCTGGTGCTTGGCGCGGCCCGGCTCGCCGGTCTGCTGTGGCGCGCGACCGGCTTCACCATCGGCCACAGCGTCACCCTGATCGCCGGCTTCTTCGGCTTCGTGCCGTCCGGCGCCTGGTTCGTTCCGGCGGTCGAAACCGGCATCGCGCTATCGATTATCTATGCCGCCCTGGTCGCGGTGACTGGGTGGCCCAAACGCGCCCGGGCCGAGCCCACGGTGTTTGCCGTCACCATGGCGATCGGCCTGCTGCATGGCCTCGGCTTCTCCTTCGTGCTGCACGAGATCCTGCGCGTCGACGCGCCCAACATCTGGCAGAGCCTGCTCGCCTTCAACCTCGGCGTCGAGGTTGGCCAAGTCTTGATCATTCTAGCCACTTGGCCGCTGTTTTGGCTGATCGCGCGTTGGCGGCCGGCGGCCTGGCAGATCGGCCGCTGGGGCGTCGCCCTGCCCTGCATGGTGATCGCGGCGCTCTGGAGCGGTCAGCGGGCCCTGCAGGTCGTGCAGGCGCTTGGCGCTGGTCCCTAATCCATGCAAAATGAAGCGATCCCATTCGATCCACGATCCCCCCAATCAATCGGAGTGAGACATGCGACTGTTGAGTATCGGGTTGGCGCTGGTTCTGTTCTATGCGCCCCATAGTATTGCCGCGGAACTGACCGGAACGCTCAAGGCGATCGCCGAGCGCGGCAGCATTGTGCTCGGCTACCGCGAGGCGCAGCCGCCGATGGCGTTCAAAGACCGGAGCGGGGCGCCGATCGGCTACAGCATCGATCTTTGCGGCCACATCGCCGCCGCCGTGAAGCAGAACATCGGTCGCACCGACCTCGCCACGGAATTCGTCGCCGTTACTGCCGACAACCGCTTCGATGCCATCCAATCCGGCCGCATCGATATCCTGTGCGGCGCCACGACCAAAACGCTCGGGCGCTCGGAACGGGTCGATTTCACCCAGCTCACCTTCGTTACCGGGGCCGGGCTGTTGAGCCGGGATGACGCCCACGTGGAAAACCTGCTGGGCTTGGCCGGCAAGAAGGTCGCCGTGACCGAAAGCACGACCACCATCGCGACGTTGCGGCAAACCCTAGAGAAACGCCTGGTCGATGCCGAGGTGGTTTCCGTCGGGTCGGCCGAAGAGGGCATGGCGATGCTGGATGCCGGAACGGTCGATGCGTTTTCCGCCGATCAGGTGGTTCTGATCGGCCTGGTGTTGGCGCGGCCGAGCCAAAAGAAATATTTCCTGTCCGGCGAGCTCTACTCCTTCGAGCCGTTCGCGCTGGCCGTGCGCCGCAACGACGCCGATTTCCGCTTGGTTGCCGACCGTGCGCTGGCGACGCTCTACCGCACCAAGCAGATCCGCGCGATCTACAAGAAATGGTTTGGCCGGTTCGCCGCGAAGGTGCCGAACCTGCTCAAAGCGGTCTACAAAATCGGTGCCACGCCGGAATAGAGCAACCTGCGTTCATTCGAACGCAGGTTGCTCTAACATTATGAATTAGATCAAATTATCAGCATCAAAATGAATCCATTTTATGCAGTTTGATCTAGCCTGCTTGGGCGTTTCAACCTTCACCGTTGCGTCCGCTTCGGTTACCATCGTGCCTGGAGGGATACCAGCCATGAAATGCATTGGATTGCTCTGCCTGGTTTTGATTGTTGCTGCTTGCGCCACGGAATCGAAGTATGAGCAGATCTTAGACGCCTGGGTCGACGTGACCGAAGAGCGGCTGATCGCGGTCTGGGGCGAACCAACCGACTCTTTCAAAACGGATGGTGGCCGGGTGTTGCACTATTCCTATGTGAGCGACCTGCAGGGCCGCGTGCTCATCGCATCGCTTGGCACGGGCTTGCCGGTGGCCAAGGCGGCGGACGGCGGCACCCCCTACATCGCGGCGCCGTCGTCGGCCAACGGCAGCGGCTATTACTGTACGACCCGCTTCACCATTACCAAAGACGGCAAGGTCGGCCAGTGGAGCCATGACGGTAACGGCTGCCTGGCTCGGTAATCATGACAGCCGCAGCGCCGGAAACAGGGTCGATGACGGGTATCCGTATCTTGTTCAGATTGGGTTGCGGTCTCCTGGCGATCGCCCTTTTGCCGGCGGTCGCGTTGGCGGAGCAGGACGACCAGGAGCTCGCCAAGAAATCGCAGAATCCGCTCGGCACTATTATCAGCCTGCCGTTCGAGAACAACACGTCGTTTAGCGACGGGCCGGAAGACGCCGCCGTCAACGTGCTCAATGTGAAGCCGGTCTACCCGGCAAGTCTCGGCAGTTGGAACCTGATCAATCGCGGCATCGTCCCGCTGATCTATCAAGGCGAACGCTTCGACGGTGAGGGCACGGAGTCCGGCCTTGGCGACATCACCTACCAAGCCTTCTTTTCGCCGGCGACACCGTCCGGCGTCATTTGGGGAATCGGGCCGGCCCTGGTCTTTCCGACCCACACCGATGACCGGTTGGGCACCGACAAATGGTCGGCCGGGCCGGCGGCGGTGGTTTTGGCCAAGCCCGGCCGCTGGCTGTTCGGCGGCTTGGTCCAGCATGTCTGGTCATACGCCGGCGATGACGATGAAGACAACGTCAATTTCTCGCTGGCTCAGTATTTCATCAACTACAACTTCGACGACGGCTGGTATTTCTCCTCGACGCCGACGATCACCGCGAACTGGGCCGCCGACAGCGAAGACCGTTGGACGATACCGTTCGGCGTCGGCTTCGGCCGGCTGGTCCGGTTCGGCACCCAACCGGTCGACTTCAAGGGTCAAGTTTTCTACAACGCCGAGAAACCGGACGGCGTCTCCGACATGTCGCTGCAGCTGCAGGTCAAGTTCCTGTTTCCGAAATAACCGGCTTCAGGCGGTTTCCTGACTAAGCCGATCCAACGGCTGTTCGCGGATCGGCCAGTGCAGCGCCGCGGCCGCCAGGCCGAGACCGGCGGAGAGCAGCCACATCAGATCGTAGGAACCGGTGACGTCGGCGATATAACCGCCGAGCCAAGCGCCGCCGAATGAGCCGAACTGGTGGCTCATGAACACCACGCCGAACAGCATGCCGAAATAGCGGGTGCCGAAGACCTGGGCGACGATGGCGCTGGTCAGCGGCACCGTGGCGAGCCACAGGAAGCCCATGATGACACCGAACCCGATCGCGGTGACGTCGGTGATCGGCACCACCAGCAGCAGCCCCATGAGCACGGCGCGGCCGAGATAGATGAAGGTCAGCAGATTCTTCTTGCTGTAGCGGTCGCTCAGTTTGCCGAAGAAAAAGGCGCCGATGACATTGAACAGCCCGATCACGCCCAAGGCATAGGCGGCCGCTGTTGCCGACACGTCGTTGTCCGCCAGGTAGGCGGTCAAATGGGTGCCGACGAAAGTGACGTGGAAGCCGCAGACGAAGAACCCGGCGGTCAGCAGCACATAGCCGGAATGCCCGCGCGCTTCGCTGATGGCGTCCATAAGCGACTGGGTCGGCCCGCCGGTCTCGGCGGCCGGGGCGGCGTGCAGGCCGATGGCGACCAGCGGGATCAGGACAATCACGATGGCGGCGATGGTGAAGGTCTGGCGCCAGCCGATCACGTCGAGCAGTGTCTGCGCGCCGGGCACGATCACGAACATGCCGATCGACGCGGCGGCGATGATGATGCCGAAGGCCATGCCGCGGCGTTCGTTGGACACGGCCCGGCCGACGGCGCCCATGACGACAACTTGTGTGGCGCCGCTCAAGCCGACGCCGACCAACAGACCAAGTGATAGGTAAAGGTCGAGCGCCGAGGCGCTTTGCCCTGTCAGCCAAAGCCCGACCGCATAGAACAGCGCCCCCGCGGTAATGACCCGGACCGCGCCATAGCGGTCAGCGAGCAAGCCGGCGATCGGCTGGCAGACACCGAATAACAGCGCCTGGGTGGCGACCACCAGCCCAAACATCTGGCGTCCGATATCGAGGTCGATGGAGATCGGTTTCAGGAAGATGCCGAAAGACTGACGCAAGCCGCCGGCAAACAGCACAATGACGATGCCACAGGCAATCATGATTTTCGTCCGGCGCGTCATCGGGTCTACTCCAAAGCTTCAGGTCCGGTCGACACCGGCCTCTATCAAGATAGGTCGGCCGGCCGGCTGTGGGTAGTGCCCGGTGTGGAGGAAATTTGCACCGGGGCGGTCGCCGGCGCTATCCTGAGCCGTGCCACAAGGACGGAGGGATTTGACCATGAAAGCGGCGGTGTTGCAGTCGGTCGGTTCACCCCTGGTGATCGCGGACGTGCCCGATCCGGAACCGGGGCCGGCGGAACTGGTCTTGCGCGTCGGCGCCTGCGGCATCTGCGGTACCGATCTGCATATGTCGGAAAACACCGACCCAAGCGCCGGCTGGCGGGTGCTGGATCCGGGCTGTGTCATGGGCCACGAGTTCGCCGGCGAGGTCATGGAAGTCGGCCGCGAGGCGCGTGATCGCTGGCGACCCGGCGACCGCGTCACCGCGCTGCCTTGGATCGGCTGCGGCAGCTGCCCGGCCTGCCGGGCCGGCCGCGGCTTTCGCTGCGCCGAGGCGAAGATGCGCGCCTCGCATGCCTTGCCGGGCGCTTATGCGGAGTTTTGCCGGGTCGGCGCCGGCGAGACCGTGCGCCTGCCGGCCGAGGTCAGTTTCCAAGAAGGCGCCTTGGTCGAGCCCTTGGCCGTCGGCTTCAACGCGGTCCGGCGTGCGGAACTGAAGCCTGGCGACAGCGTATTGATCATCGGCGCCGGCCCGGTCGGCCTGTCCGTCGCCTTGTGGTGCCGGTTTTTCGGCGCCCAGCACGTCATCGTCAGCGATCTGGTGGCGGCGCGGGCGCAAAGCGCCCTCTCCTTGGGCGCCACCCTGTCGGTTGATGCCAGCTCCGATGATGTTGCCGAACGCGTGGCGGCAGTGACCGGCGGCGGCGCTAGCGTCGTGTTCGATTGCGTCGGCGTGCCCGGCAGCCTGCAGCTCGCCATCGACCACGCGCCCTTGGATGCCCGGGTCGTCGTCGTCGGCCTCTGCATGGCCGGCGATCACCTGTTCCCGACCAAGGCACTGGTCAAAGAATTAGACATCCGCTTCTCCTTCATCTATCGCCAATCCGATTTCGAGGTCGTCGTCAATCTTTTGGCCGAGGGCCGGTTGGACGCGCGGCCGATGATCAGCGACCGGGTCGATCTGGCCGCGTTCCCGTCGGCGTTCGAGGCGCTGAAGCAACCGAACACGCAGATCAAGGTGATGTTGGAGACGGCTTGAGGCGGCACCGAATTTTGCCCTACTCGTCAGGCAGCCCCAATTCGCGCAGAACCGAATTCCTCGCCTCGGGAATCGCGTCGTCGACATAGGCCAGATTCCACTGGCGAAGCCGCGCTATCGACAGACCGGGATTGAGATCAAGCGCCTTGGCGATGACCGCCTGGGCATTGGCCCGATCGCCTAATCGGAAATTGGCAATGGCGATGCCGGTATACATATCAGCGTAAGCGTCCTCGGGATGACTGGCCAGGATGTCCGGCAGGAGATTTATGGCGGCCTCCGATTCGCCGGCATCGAGCAGGGCACCGAAATGATCGCCGACCAGCCATCGCTGATCGATCGGCTGCAGCCGTCGCGCTTTGTCGAAATACGGCAACGATCGTTTCGCCTCGCCGACATATTTGTAGACCCAGGCGGCAATGGCATTGGTGTTTTGGTCGTTCGGCGCGATCTCTAAAGCTTGATGGACCAAATTCTTGGCATCTTCCGGTCTTTTTTGGATCACCCTGATAAACGCCAATGCGGTCAGGGCGTTGGGTAGACGATCATTGAGGGCGAGTGCCTGCAAGGCGATCGTCTCCGCCTGTTTCGTAGATTGTTCCGGATTATTGCCAAAACCCAACCGGGCGTCGATGAAATGCGTCATCGCCACCCTGGAATAGGCGCCGGCGTAGTTCGGATCGATGTCGATCGCGCGTTCGAAATGGTGCCGCGCGTTGGTGTTGCCTTCCTGTGTGAACAGGCTGAACTCGGCGTTGCCTTTGATGACTTCGGACCAAGCCTGCAGACTGTTCGTGGACATTTGGTGGGTTTGGCTGCCGGCGAGGGTTTTGCCGTAAATTTCCCTGTTGATGGCAAGGGTGACGGCGTCTTGGACGGCAAAAATGTCGGAGACGGTTTCGTCGTAGGTATCGGCCCAGACATGTTTGCCATCGGCGCCGTCCACCAGCTGCGCCGTGACCCGGATCCGATCGCCGGACAATTGCACGCTGCCTTCGAGGACGTAGCGCACGCCAAGCTTTTTGGAAACCGCGCGAACGTCGACGGCCGTGTCCTTGAAAGTGAAGCTGGAATTTCGGGCGATGACGTCCAGAAAGGGGATTTGCGCCAAGGAGGCGATGATGATTTCGCTCAAGCCGTCCGCCAGATGGCCGTTTTCTGCCTTCCCGGCGCCCAAATAATCGAACGGCAGCACCGCGATGGAGGGCTTTGCGGCCGGCGTGGCCGGGCTGTCGCCACCGGCATCGCGCAGCGCGTCGCTACCGGCCGCCCAGCGCCAAACCTGGACCGGCCTTGTAGATGTCGTCGCCCTCGACCAGGACGTCGCCAAGGTGGACGCCGATGCGGTAGAGCATTTTTCATCGTCGGCCAAGTCGGCATTGCGTTCGGCCATGAGTGTCTGAATTTCGATCGTGCTTTCGACCGCGGCGACGACACTGGGAAACTCGAGCAGCAGGCCGTCACCCGCCGTTCCGACAAGGCGGCCGCCATGGGTCATGCTGATCGGCTCCGCGGCGGCTCGGTGTTCCTTCAAACGCCTAAGCGTGCCGCGTTCGTCCGCGCCCATGAGCCGCGAGTAGCCGGCGACGTCGATCGCCACAATTGCCGCCAGCCTGCGTTCGGTACCTTCAGTCATGGATCGAGCTTAGCGCTGGGGCCGCGTCAAATCTACGCGTTGTGGTCGAGAACTGCTGTCGGCACCTGGCGGATTTCTTGCCGACGGACGATAGTTGCAACGACACCCAATCGAAAAAGGTCGAACCATGAAAATCGATGCAAGCCTGGGATCGGATCTGGCCGACGTGGCGGCGGACGCTGCGGCCCGCGAAGCCGAGGGCTATGACGGCGTCATCAGCTTCGAAGCCGCCCACGACCCGTTTCTGCCGCTGTTGCTGGCGGCCGAGCATACCGCCCAAATCGAGCTCGTGACCTCGATCGCCGTTGCCTTCGCGCGCAGCCCGATGACCGTGGCCGGCACCGCCCATGATCTGAACGCCTTCTCCGGCGGCCGCTTCAGCCTCGGCCTCGGCTCGCAAATCAAGCCGCACATCACCAAGCGCTTTTCCATGCCCTGGTCGAACCCGGCGGCGCGCATGAAGGAGTTCATCCAGGCGCTGCATGCGATCTGGGACTGCTGGTACGACGGCAAACGCCTCGACTTCCAAGGCGACTACTACAGCCACACCCTGATGACGCCGATGTTCTCGCCCGGCGATACCAACCACGGCCGGCCCAAGGTTCTGCTCGCCGCGGTCGGGCCGAAAATGACCGAAACCGCCGCCGCGGTCGCCGATGGCCTGCTGGTGCATCCGTTCACCACCGAACGCTATCTGCGCGAAGTGACGGTGCCGACCATCGCGGCGACCCTGGCCGCACACGGCCGCCGCCGCGACGACTTTCAGGTGATCTATCCGATCATGGTGGCGACCGGCGACCGCGCCGAAGACGTCACCGCCATGCAGTCGGAATACCGCAACCGGATCGGCTTCTACGGCTCGACCCCGGCCTACCGGCCGGTGCTCGATCTGCATGGCTGGGGCGATCTGCAGCCGGAGCTAAACCTGCTGTCGAAGGCCGGGCGCTGGGACGATATGGGCGCCGCTATTTCCGACGAGATCCTCGATCACTTCGTCGTTTCCGGCGAGCCGCAAGCGGTGGCCGGCGCCGTCGGCGCCCGCTTCGGCGGCTTGATCGACCGCGCCGCCCTCGATTTCCCAAGGCTCGATCGGGTGGCCGTGCCGGCCATCCTGGCCGAATTGCGGGCGGCCTGACGGCCGGGGGCATTCCAACGGCGGCGGAACCGGCGTAAAATGGTCAAACCGAGCCCAAGGGACAGAGGAATCTTGCCGTGCACTACAACCGCATTTCGGCCGACAGCCACATCGATCTCTGCTGGATGCCGCCCACCCTGTTCGTCGAGGAAGCGACGGCAGCGATGAAGGCGCGCATGCCCTATGTGGTGGACGGCCCCGACGGGCCCTACTGGACAGCCAAGAACGGCGCCTCCTTCGGCTTGAAGAACGGCGTCGGACCGGCCGGCGCCAAATATGAAAAAGGCAAGCATGCCCGTGCCGATCTGATGGCGGCGACCAACCTCTACGAAGACGGCAAGAACGACATCCGCCGGATTTCCGACCCGCATCTTCGGCTTAAGGACATGCTCATGGACGGCGTCGACGCGGAGGTGATCTACGGCATCCTGGGCGCCGCCACCCGCTTGGCCGACCACGAAGCGGCCACTGAAATGTTCCGCATCTATAACGACTGGCTGGCCGACTTCTGCCGCCACTATCCGGAGCGCCATATCGGCCTCGCCTGCTTGCCTTACGGCGACATCGACGCCGCCGCCAAGGAAGTTTATCGCGTCGCCGGGTCGGGCCTGCGCGGGCTCGAGCTTTCCTGTTCCTGGGACATGGCGCCGATGTACGATCCCTGCTGGGAACCGCTCTGGCAGGCCGTGGATGAGGTCGGCTTGCCGCTGCATTTTCATACGTTCCCGGCGATATCCCTGGACCATATGGCGACCTTGACCGGCCAGACCCAGCGCGCGGCGTTCTTTACCGTGGTCTCCGGCTTCCAGATGAACCTGGTCAACATCGTCGCCGCGATCATTTCCGGCGGCGTGCTGGAACGCTATCCCAATCTCAAGGTCGCGTTCGGCGAGAGCGGCTGCGGCTGGATCCCCTATATGCTCGACCGCATGGATTTCGAATGGGAAGACCGCTTCCAGGACCTGCCCATGACCATGAAACCGAGCGATTATTGGAAACGCCAATGCAAGGCGACCTTCCAGTTCGACACCATCGGCACCAAGCTGGTCGACGACATGGGCGCGGAAACGCTGATGTGGGGCTCCGACTACCCCCACGGCGACGGCGTCTGGCCGGAATCGAGCCGCTATATCGAGGAACAGTTCGCCAATCTGCCCGCCGATGTGGTCCACAAGATCACCTGCGAGAACGCCGGCAAATTCTACGGCCTGATCAACTAGACCGCGTTTGTCGTTGACCTACGCGGTCAGGGCCGCGACGGCGGCCCCGGCGCGGTTAGCGCCGCCCCCGCGGAGCCATGCGCCGGAGGCGCGTTGGCGTGAGCGCGACAAAACCACCGCGGTCTTAACACATTAGAGAGCATAATTTGGTCCAATCATCCGCTTAATCCAATACAAGGATAGCGAGATGTTTTTACGAACGATTGCCACTGTGTTTCTGCTGGTCTGGTTCATCGCCGCGCCGCATTTGGCCGGCGCTCAGACCGGCACCGCCGGCAAAGTCGGCGCCAACGGCTACGACGGGATCTGGCAAGGCCGCGGCACCTTGATGGCCGGCCCCGCCGGCTGCCCCAGCGTGGTCGATTTCAAAGTCGAGGTCTCCGGCGACGAATTCACCGGCACCGCCACCCATGCCGGCGAAACCTGGGATGTCGAAGGCAGCTTCGTCAGCAAGAATAAGATCGAAGGCCAGTTCCACGCCCCGATCGGCACCGCCAACTTCACCGCCCGCTTCCGCGACGGCATGTGGCGCGGCAGCTGGGACGCCGAAGGCGAATGCGACGGGACGTTATATTTCGAGCGCGCGGCGTAACACAGAAATTGATAACTGTCCCTAATTTCTGAACTGTTTGCGTTGGCCGGCCTCTACCATGAGCGGCATCACGGTTTCGATCCACGCCTTGCCTTCGGCCAGATAATCGACGAAGGAAAGCAGGATGCCGTCGACGCCCATGGCGGAAAGCCGCTCCATTTGCTCGACAATCTGTTCCGGCGTGCCGACCAGCGGATAGCCGCCATGGCCGGCTTTGAAGTGGAACCGGAAGGCGTCCATCACCGCCGGCTCCAAGGTGTCGGACTGCACGCCGAAGATCTCCAGCATGTTCGCGACGGCGATATCGTCGCCGCGCTCGACCACATAATGGTGCAGGTAATCGCGGGCTTCCTTTTCGCTGTCCCGGCAGACGACGTAGCCGTGGATCCAGCATTGCGAGGATCGGCCGCGATCGGCCGCCAAGGTTTTCAAATGGCTGATTTGGTCCCGGTCGCTTGAACTGTCCTTCTGCCGCAGCATGACAAAGTTCATGTCGGCGTGACGGGCCGAGAAATCCTGGCCGATCGCCGAGCTGCCGGCGTTCATGATCGGCGGGCGCGGTGATTGACGCGGCTTCGGCTGGCTCCATAGCGCCTTGCCTTGAAAGAATTCGCCGTCGAAATCGAACGCGTCCGGCTCTTGCCAGAGCCGTTTCACCAGGGTGATCCATTCGGCGGCATAGTCGTAGCGCCGATCGTGCTCGCGCCATTCGGCGGCGAACATTTCGAACTCGTTTTTGAACCAGCCGGCGACCAGATTGAGGGCGAAACGGCCGCCCGAAACATGATCGACGGTGGCCGCCATCTTTGCCGCCGCGACCGGGTGGATGAGCGGCGCGTGCACGGTGGCGAAGACGGTGCAGTGTTTGGTGACCGCGCCGATCCCCGCGGCCCAAGTAAAACTCTCGAAAGTCCGGTTGTTGAAATTGGTCTCGCCGCCATAGCCTTTCCAGCGCCCGACCGGCAGCAGCACCTCCAGGCCGGCATCGTCAATCATGTGGGCCAGCCGGACATTGTCGTCCCAGGTCATCGGCCAGACCCCGTCGGCGGTCGTCACGGTCGATCCGTGCGAACAGTTGGATGCCATCACCCCCAACTTCATGCGGTTATCGTTGAAAAGCGGGTTCATGGTATCTGAACGGGGTCGCGTCACGCGCCGGCGTGCGCGTCGAGGATGGTGGTAAGCCGCTCCAGGTTGAGCGGCTTGGTGGCCAGGTCTTCAAAGCCGGCGGCCAGGCAACGCTCGGCCGTCTGCGGCGTCGCATCGGCGGTGACGGCGACGACCGGGATCTGTCGGGTCCTTGCCAACGCGCGCAGTTTCTGGCGCGCCGCGATGCCGTCGATCCCGGGTAAGCCGAGATCCATCAAAATGATGTCGGGCGGGTCCGCCGAGGCCAGCTCGATGCCCTGCTCCGCCGTCGCCGCCTTGATCAGCGACACCGTCGGGACTTTATCCAAGAACGCCTCCATCAGCGTCATGCTCGCATCGTTGTCTTCGACGTACAACACTTTGCGCCAATTGGCCTGTCGGCCGGCCTCGACATCCATTGGCTCCGCTTTGGCCACGCCTTGCAATGCGACCGGCAGATCGATCCAGAAAATGCTGCCGCGTCCTTCGATCGACACACAATCGATACGGCCGCCCATCGCTTCGACCAGCTGCTTGGTGATGGTGAGCCCGATGCCGGTGCCCTCGATGTCGGAGTTTTCCTGGCCCAGGCGGTCGAAAGGCTCGAACAGTTTGGCTTTATCCGCCGCCCGGATGCCGTAGCCGGTATCGGCGATGCTGAAGCGCAGCCTGTTTTGGCCGGCGACCTCACAGGCGACGATGACCTGGCCGCCGGGCCGGTTGTATTTGACCGCGTTGGTGATCAGGTTGAGCAGGGCCTGACAGAGCCGTGTCTGGTCGGCCAGAACCGGCGGCAGGCCGGAATCGCAATCCGCGAGGCGGATCGCCACATTGGTCTTCTCGCCCAAGCCGCCGGCCAGCTTCAACGCCGCCGTCAGCACGTCGGCCGCCGGCAACGGCGCCAGCGTCACCGTCAGCGTTTCCGATTCGATGCGCGACAGCTCGAGCACGTCGGAAATCAGTGACAACAGATGCTCGCCGCCGGCGACCATATGATCGACCGCCTCGCGCTGATCGGCGGTAAGCGGATTGAGCGTGTCGCCAGCAAGCACCTGGCCGAAACCAAGCACCGCGTTCAAGGGCGTGCGCAGCTCGTGGCTCATCGACGACAGGAAGGCGGATTTGGCCCGGTTCGCCGCTTCCGCCGCGTCGCGGCTCCGGCAAATCAACTCTTCGGTACGCTTGGCGTCGGTAATGTCCTGGATCGTGCCAAAGGTGCGGCGCGGCTGGCCGGCCTCATCGTAGTCGACTTCGCCCTCCTGGTGGACCCAGCGAACTTCGCCGTCCGGGCGGATGATGCGGTGATCGTTTTGATAGCGGCTCCGGGTTTCGATGGCGCGGCGCATGGCGGCGGCGTCGGCGTCCCTGTCGTCGGGGTGACAGGCGTCGACGAGATCGATCTTTCGTGGCGCGAAGGCCCGCGGTGCGTGGCCGAAAATCCGAAACACCTCGTCGGACCATTCCAGCGTGTCATTGAAATAATCGCGTACCCAATTGCCGAGATGCGCGATACGCTGGGCATTGGCAAGTCGCGCCTCGCTTTCATGCAAGGCGGCTTCGGCACGTTTGCGCTCCGTGATGTCGAAGAACACCACCTGGAAGGCCGGCTCGTCGTCCCAATCGACCATCGTCGCCCGGCAATTGACCCAGCGCTGCCGGCCGTCGGTGCGAATGATGCGCAGTTCGTAATCGTTCGGCACTGCCTCGCCGCGGAGCCGCGCCGCCCGGTAACCGCGGGTCCGGGCCAAATCTTCGGGGTGGACATAATCGTCGATGCTGGCGAGCCGATAGAGATCCTTTGGGCCGCCGAAGCCCAGAATGTCGGCCATCGCCTGATTGGCCAGCAGAATCCGGTCGTTGCGATGGACGGTAATACCCTGGATCGACCCTTCCACCAGGATCCGAAAGCGTTGCTCGCCGTCAACCAGCCTGTCTGTCTCGTCCATGCGTTTCCCGAAGAACTCGCCGGATCGCGCCCCGACCGAATCGGATAGGGCACCAAATTAGGGCGTTTGGCGTTCTGCTACAACATATTCGGAGGTATTGGGCGGCGGCGGCACTCACGCCAGGTCGTCGAGGAAGCGGCGAAATCTGCCGGCGCAATCCTTGGCGTGGGAGAACGGCAGGCCATGCCGGGCGCCGGCGATGACCTGCAAGGTCGCGTTCGGCAGGGATTGGGCGAGTTCCGCCATGACCGGCACCGGAATGAACGGGCTGGCGTCGGGATGCAACAGCAACGTCGGCAGGACGATGCGCGCCAGATCCGGCCGCAGGTCGACGCCCAGCAAGACCTCCAGCGCCGCCAAAATGGCCGCGCCGTCGGTCGCCGCCTGGGTCGCTTCATACCAGGCCCGTTGCGGCCCGGTCAGCACCCCGCCATGGAACCGCTGGCCCATCATCTGCCGCGACCAGGCGGCCATGCCATCACCCTCGATGGTGTCGCGCCAACCCTGAACGTTCTCGATCGTGCCACCGACGTGGGCGCCGTTGCTGACGGTCAGGCTCGACACCCGGTTGCCGTGGCCGGCTGCACAAGCCATCGCCACGGTGCCGCCCAAGGATTCGCCGATCAGATGAAACCGCTCGGCCCCGGCCGCATCGGCAACGGCCAGCAGATCGGCGATCAACCCGGCCAACGACCAGGGGCCTAAGGCCCCTGAAACTGAACGGCCGTGGCCGCGCAGATCGAAGCGCACCAACCGGTAGCGCCCGGCCAGCACCGGCAGCCATTCGGCCCAAACATCCGCGGTGACACCAACGCCATGATGGAACAGCACGGTGGCCGCCGGCCGCTGCCACGGCGGCACCATGTCGATGACGTCAAAATAGAGCCCGCCCCAGTCGCGTTCGATGATGGTCATGTCAGCCTCCTCGGCAGCAGCGGACCGTAGCGCCAAACCCCGCCGCTTCAAAGACCCGCCGGACCGTGCTATCGCTCCAGAGCAAGTTTCGACCATAGGGAATCGTTTGATGGGTGCAAATCGGCTTTTCGGGCAGGCGCGGTGCGCAGCGCGATGTGGGGCATCGGGCAAGCATCGCAACGCACCCGAAAAGCCGATTTGCCCCACCGAAGGCCGGGTTCTTTTGCGCCGTGGCGGCGTCGCGCGTCTTATGAGATGTCCCACATCGCATGGCGACGCGCTCCTTGCCACGACGCAAAATAATCCCGGTCAAACGGTCCCGTATGATCGAAATTTGCTCTAACCAATGCCCCGCAACATCTCGTTTTCGATGACCACGCCGCAATTCCGCGACCGCACCAAGACCGTGACCCGCCGGCTCGGCTGGTGGGCGCTAAAGCCCGGCACCGTGCTCTGCGGCGTCGAAAAAGCCAGGGGCCTGAAGAAAGGCGAAAAAATCCGCCGCCTCGGCCTAATCGAAATCGTCTCCGTCAGGCGGGAGCGGCTCGATACGATCACCGCGAACGACGTGAACCGCGAAGGGTTTCGGGGCATGGCGCCGGAAGCGTTCGTCGACATGTTCTGCCAGTCGCATCGGTGTGAGCCGGATGCGTGGGTGAACAGGATTAAGTTTCGGTATTTGGAAGGGGAGGTGAGTGAAGTTTCCTAATCTCGCAGTGGGCCAGTCAAAGGGTGAGGGTCATTAGCCTCGATCGCTGACATGCCGTCAGACTTATACTCAATCAGCCATCAGTTTTCCGCGAACGCGCCCTAGGCTTGGGTGAACATTGTCGGTTCTGGCAATTCACCGCAAAGATAGAACCAGGTGTTGGCGATGAAAATATGCGCCTCACATGCATTGTCCAGTTAGGCGGCTCCGAGTCCGACTTTTTCATGGCCGCGGCGATGACGCGACTTGGAGCGTGGGTAGTTTGGGTGGGCGGCACGCCATTGGGTTCGCAGCTGTTATAACGGTCAGTGCGCGACCTTTAGTTTCGCGTCGATAGGCAGGGTGTTCGCAGCGGAACGCCTAATCGCATCGAGAAGTTGCAAATCAGATTGTGCTATGGAATCGATGGCTGAATCGAATTGCGATTCGCACCAAACAAATACAGAGAGAGAGAGAGAGAGAGACAGTCATTCCAATGTTCAGCCCTGCTCACCACAAACATCCAGACGAAACGGCGCTAATTGGACTTCTAGTAATTGGCTATACGGAACTTGACTTGGCACTTTGTCATGTTAGTGGACTTGCAATGGGGAACAAAGAAGCTGCTTTGAACGCACTCCACAAAGTCGAAAGCGAGGGCTTGAGAATTGAAATGGTAAACGCCCTTACCCGACATATTTTTATCAAAAATGGGGTCGAAGCAGAATTCGGCGAAACGATCGGCGCTATTAGATACTGCCGTAAAGTGCGAAATCAGTACACTCATGCCCAATGGAAAAGCGAGGATGGGCGTCTTTGCTTCGCGCAGATACGCGGTTACAACTGGGAAGGACCACAATTCCTCAATTGGAATACTACAGGCCTCGCTCTCCTACGAGAGCAAGAAGCCTATTTCGAATATACGAGAAAATACATTCTAGGGCACGAATGGATTCTTGATCATCCCGATTTGTCCGCGGAATGGCCTCAACATTTGCCGAAACCGAAATTGTTTATTGATATTGATCCGGACACTGATTGAATTCAGAACGGCATTAGCTGAGACTTCTCTAAAAGCGTGTCCGATCGCCAAACCGTCAATTCGCGCGCTCGGTTGATAAGGCATCCGGCCCAAGCGCATTTGGGCCTCAAGAGACAGAGTTTAACGACGTTGCAGTTGACCCTCTACTAATTAATTGCGTGGCATTGGCTGGGCTTATCCCAATGGCAAAATCCGTCTTCACCGAGCCTTATGGGCTGTTGCTTCGCCTGCTGGTCGCCGCGCGGCGGGATGCCGGTTTAACCCAGCAGACATTGGCGGCGCGTCTCGGCAAACCGCAGAGCTATGTGAGTAAGGTCGAGCGCGGCGAGCGCCGCATCGATGTCATCGAGTTTTTGGCCCTGGCCCGTGGGCTCGGCGCCGACCCTCATGCTATCTTGGCGGAGCTTGAGCCGACAGTGCCAACAGGAGCATGATCATGCCGGATCCCCACCTCAAACGCATTTCCCGCGACGCGCTGCCGGCGGCGATGCAGGGCATCTGGGATAGCGCCATGGCGGACCGGGACGAGGCGGTCTTTATCGAGGTCGCCGGCAATGCGCCGGAGGTGCTGGATTGGTATTACAACGGCTTCTACGCGCGCATGTTCGATACGGGCCGGGTTGATCGCCGGATCAAGCAGCTGGCGCGGATCAAACTGTCGACCATGCATGGCTGCGCCTTCTGCAACCGCGGCAATTCGAAGGCGTCGCTCGCCGACGGCGTGACGGCGGAACAGCTCGGGGCCCTCGACGACCCCGATAGCGCCGTGTTCGACGATGCCGAGCGCGCGGTTTTGCGGCTCTGCGAGGAAATGACCCTCGCCAACATGGACGGCTATCTCGACAAGAAACTCCACGGCGCGCTCTCGGCGCATTTCGACGATGGGCAGATCTTCGAGCTTGGCGTCTGCCTGGCCGTGCTCGTCGGCATGGCCAAGTTCCTGTTCGTGTTCGATCTGGTGTCGCGGGAAGACAACTGCCCAATCGCCCCGCCGCCTAAGGCGGACGCCACCTGAGACCGGTTGAGGCCGGCCCCCAAGACCACGTTCAGGGCTGCGACTGCGGCCCCGGCGCGTCCAGCGCCGCCCCCGCGGAGCCATGCGCCGAAGGCGCATTGGCGCGAGCGCAACCAAGATAACCGCGTTCGATCTTGAGATAAGCGGTCAGGGCTGCGACTGCGGCCCCGGCGCGATTAGCGCCGCCCCCGCGGAGCCATGCGCCGAAGGCGCATTGGCGCGAGCGCAACCAAGATAACCGTGTTCGATCTTGAGAACGCGGTCAGGGCCGCGACTGCGGCCCCGGCGCGATAAGCGCCGCCCCCGCGGAGCCATGCGTCGAAGGCGCATTGGCGTGAGCGCAACCGAGATGACCTGATTCGATTTTCATCGAATCAGGTCAGAGCATAAAGACCCCTTTGCCGACCTCCTGGGAATCGAACAGCCGGTAGGCCTCTTCCGCCTGGTTCAGGCGGAATTCGTGGCTGAAGAGCGCCTCGACGTCGATGCCGCGTTCGGTGACGAAGTCGGCGCAGTCGGCCTGGCCGTTCTTGGAAAACGTCCACGAGCCGACGACGTTGATCTGGCGGAAGATCAGGTCGTTCACGTCGACGTCGACCCTGCCATGGATGCCGACCATACAGGCCGAGCCCCAGGGCCGCACGCATTGCACCGCCTGGCGGCGCGCCTCGGCGCTGGAGGCGCATTCGAGCGTCTTGTGGGCGCCGGCGCCGGCGGTGAGGTCGCGAATGGCCGCGACCGCGTCCACCGCCGTCGGGTCGATCACCGCGTCGGCGCCGAATTGGCTGGCGAGCGCGCGGCGTTCGGGCTTGATGTCGAGCGCGATGACCCGGGCGCCCATAGCCTTGGCGAGCTGGGTCGCGCTTAAGCCCACCGGGCCCTGGCCGAAGATTGCCACGGTCTCGTCGCCGGCGAGGTCGAGGCGCTTGAGCGCGCCGAAGGCGGTGCCGGTGCCGCAGGAAATCGCCGCCCCGGTCTTGTAAGACAACGCTTCGGGCAGCTTCACCAGGGTGTGCGCCGGGATCTTCATGTAATGGGCGTGGGCGCCATGGCCGCCGCGGTTGCCATAGACGATGCTGCCTTCGGCGCACATTTGCGTCCAGCCGGCGCGGCAGTGGTTACAGACCCGGCAGCCCTCGTAATGGTGGACCATGACCCGGTCGCCGACCGCCGCCTGTGCCGCCGCGACGCCGGTGCCGACGGCGGCGACGATGCCGCAGGGCTCATGCCCGGCGATGATCGGCCGCGCGTTCTTGGGGCCACGGAAATAATGCAGGTCGGTGCCGCACATGCCCGACGCCTTGATCTCGACCACCGCTTCGTCCGGCCCTGGGGTCGGGTCCGGGAAATCCTGGAGTTCCAGCGTGCGGTCGCCGAGAAATACGATGCCTTGCATCTGCCTGTTCCTTTTTCCTGTGCTGTATCGGCGGCCAAGCCGCCATCTTACGCGGCAAACGCCGGCCGAGTAAGGCGCGCCGCGCGCGCGTTGGACGCAGCCCGGCCCTTGGCGGATAATGGCGCCGGCGCGGATAGCTGCAAAAAGGAATTCGTCATGCACATCGGTTTATTCACGGCCATGCAATGGTCGCCGGACGAAAGCCCGGCAACGGTCTTAACCGAACTCCGCGAACAAGTGCGTGCCGCCCGTGACAACGGCTTTTCATCGTTGATTCTGGGACAGCATCTCTTGACCGGGCCGGTGGGCATGTTCCAGACCGTGCCCATGCTCGGCCATTTGGTCGACGACGCTGCCGGCATGCAGATCGGCCCTGGTGTGCTGTTGCTGTCGATGATGAACCCAGTGCTGGCGGCGGAGGAGGCGGCAACCATCGACTGGCTCTCCGACGGCAACTACGTCCTGTGCGCCGGCCTCGGGTACCGGCCCGAGGAATTCCAGGCCATGAACGTCGAACAGCGCCAGCGTGTCGGGCGTCTGACCGAAGCGCTGGAGGTGATGAAGCGGCTCTGGACGGAAGAGAGCGTCAGCCATCACGGCAAATACTTCAGCATCGACGATGCCAAACCTAGCATTCGGCCGAAGCAGCGGCCGCGGCCGGAAATTTGGCTGGGCGGCGATGTCGAGGCCTCGGTGCGCCGCGCCGCGCGGCTCGCCGATGCCTGGTGCGTCGCGCCGACCCTGTCGATTGACTCCTTGCTGTCCTACCTGGAGGCGTTTCGTGACGAGCGCCGCCAAACCGGCCAGCCGGACGACGTTGCCTGCCCGATCATCCGCGAATGCTTCGTCGGCCGCGATAAGCCCCACGCGGCCGAGGTCAGCCGCGGGCCGCTGCTCTACAAATACCGCGCCTATGCCAGTTGGGGGCAGGGCGAAACCACCACCGGCGACTTCGACGCCGCGTTCGACGAATTTGCCCGTGACCGGTTCCTGATCGGCGATGCCGCTGAGGTGAAAGACCAAATCCAGCACTATGCCGACATCGCCCAGACCGATCGCTTCCTGTTGCGGGTGCAGTGGCCGGGCCTCGACCATCGCGAAACCCTCGGCAACATCGAGCGTATCGGCAAAATCATCGGCGCGCTGAATTGAGGCGCGCCCCACCCGGCGCCGGCCGGCGAGGTAGAGCGCGCGCCCGATGACCGACGAACGCCGGGTTCTGATCGCTATGTGCGGGCTGATTACGATCAATCAACTCGGCTTCGGCAGCGTCATCCCGGTCCTGCCGCTCTATGCCCAGTCGTTCGGCGTGGCGACTTCGGCCATCGGCATGGCGGTGGCGATCTATGGCCTGGCGCGGTTCTTCGTCGCGGTGCCGTCCGGGCAGATCGCCGACCGGCTCGGCCGGCGCCCGACCCTGGCGATCGGCGGCATCGTCTCGGCGCTCGGCAATGTCTGGTGCGCGGCGGCCACCGGCTATCCGGAGTTCATCGTCGCCCGCTTTGTCGCCGGCGCCGGGGCCGGCATCATTTTGACCACCGGCCAGGTCGTGCTGGCCGACATCTCGACGCCGGAACGCCGCGGCCGGATGATTTCGATCTACCAGGGCTGCTTTTTGTTTGCCGTCGGTATCGGGCCGCTGCCGGGTGGCTTGATGGCCACGCATTTCGGTCTCGCCGCGCCGTTTTACGCCTATGGCGCCGCCAGCTTTTTGGCAACCATCGTTGCCTGGTTCGCGGTCAAGGAAACCAAAGCACTCGGCATGGCCCATGGCGGCGATGGCGGCCGGCTGGCGTTATCGTATTTTCGGCAAATTCGCCTGCTCATGGGCCAGCTCGGGTTCGTTCTGGTGAGTATCCTGTCGCTGACCAATGCGGTGATGCGGACCGGCGGCCTGTTCACCATCATTCCGGTTTTCGCCGCCGTCGAGTTGGGTTTGTCTGTGGCCGAAATCGGCTTCGGGCTGGCGCTCGGCAGCGTCTTCGGCCTGGTCGCGGCCTATCCGACGGGCGTGCTGGTCGACCGCTTCGGCCGCAAGGCCGTGATCGTGCCGGCGACCCTGATCAGCGGCTTGTCGATGGTGTTGTTCGTGCTGGCCTCGAGCCCGTTTTGGTTCGTGGTGAGCTGCGTGGTCTGGGGCATCGCCGCGTCGGTCGGCGGCACGGCGCCGGCGGCCTACGCGGCGGATTCCGCACCGCCCGGCATGAACGCCGCGGCCATGAGCACGTTCCGCATGGTCGGCGATTTCGGTTATGTCTTCGGGCCGATCGCGCTCGGCTTCGTGGTCGATGCCCAAGGGCCGCAAACGGCGCTGTTGGCGACCGCGGCGATCAGCGCCATCGTCGCCATTGTCTTCCTACGGTTTGCGCCGGAATCCTTCGCCGGGACAAAAACTTAAGAAACCGCAGGTTTCTAGTTTCCGGTCCAACGCGGTGCCCGTTTCTCGGCGAATGCGCGCGGTCCTTCCAGGGCATCGTCGGAGAGGCGGCGCCGGCGCTCCGCGGCGTATTCGGTGTAAAACGCTTGAGGCAGCGGATGATCCAACCCCCGCATGGCCGCTTCCTTCGTTGCCCGCACGGCCAACGGCGAGCACCGGAGAATATCGGCCAGCCATTCGTCCACGGCTTCATCGAGTTGGCTCAAGGGCACGACCTGGTTGACCAGCCCCAGTTGATAGGCGCGTTCCGCCGTCATGTGGCGTCCAGTCAGCAAGTATCCCATGGCCGGCTTCAGGCCGATCTGGCGCGGCAAGCGGTGGACGCCTGCGGCCCCCGCAATCAACCCGCGCCGCGGTTCCGGCAAGCCAAGCTCCGCGTGATCGGCCGCGACAATGATGTCGCAGGCCAACGCCTGTTCCAAACCGCCGCCGAGCGCAAACCCATTGACCCGGGCGATGATCGGTTTCGGAAAATGCCAGCGTTCGGCCAGGCTGGTGGTTTCGCCGGCCAGGCGTGTCCAGTGCTGGCGTTGCGCCGCATCCGCCGCGCGTTCCTGTGCCCGGTGCTTCAAGTCGGCGCCGGCGCAGAAAGCACGGTCACCGGTACCGGTCAGGACGACGACCCAGACATCGTCGTTTCTCTCGGCTTCATCGAAATGTTGGGAAAGTTCCCAACGAAGCTCTGGATTGAGCGCATTCATGGCGGCGGGCCGGTTGAGGGTAATGCGGGCGACGTGGCCGTCGATCTCGAAGATCGTTACGGTTTGCTTTTCTGCGGTCATCTGAGTCTCCTGTCCTAGTAGCCGGGCCGCGGCACCAAACCCATAAGCATACAATCGAAACCACCGTCGACCAGCAATTCGGCGCCGTTTACGTAGCCCGCGCGGTCGCTGGCGAGGAACAGCGCCACATCGGCGATATCCTGGGGCACGCCAACGCGCCGGCTTGGAACCGCCGCCGCCCGGCGTTCCTCTACCCCCGGCGTTTTGTAGAAGGATTCACTGAGCGGGGTGCGGATCATACCGGGGCTGATGGCATTCGACCGAATGCCATCGGGTCCCCATTCCACGGCCAGTTGCTTCGTCAGGGCGACCACGCCGGCTTTCGCGGCACTATAGGCGCCGCTATTTGCCTGCGCGTTACTGGCGGCGATTGAGGCGATCTGAATGATGCTGCCACCCCCACGTTCCAGCATGTGTGACCGGAACGCCCGTGCACACAGGAAATAACCGTTGAGATTTACCGACATCACCGTGTTCCAGGCGTCATAGTCGAGGTCGCTGAGGGGGCCAGCGCGCAATATTCCGGCGTTGTTGACCAGTATCTCGCAGGCGCCGAGTTCATCTCTGACACGGGCGGCGGCGTTCGATACGGCGTCCGGGTCCGACGTATCGCAGTCGATCGCGATGGCCTTTTTTCCAAGCGACTCGATTTCTCCGACAGTCGCGAGACAGCCTTTCCGGTCAATGTCGAGCACGGCCACGGACGAACTGGCCCCGGCAAGATCATGGGCGATCGCACGGCCAATGCCACTGCCGCCGCCGGTAACAACACTTATTCGATTTTCAAGACAGAGCCAGGCCATCGCTGTTTTCTCCCCATAAGGCGTGCCGAGCACCAAGGATAGCCGCGAGATGAGCTGCACGCGAGAACCTCACGGCACGGAGCTTCCTGGTGATTGGCTATGACGACATCGCCCCTTACCATGGGGCTTGGGCGTTTCGCCCCTATCCGAGGGAGACAGTAATTGGGCCGTGACATAGAGATCAACGCAACCGACGGCGGCACGTTCGCGGCCTATCTGACATTGCCGGAGAACACACCCGCGCCGGGTATCGTCTTGTTGCCCGAGGTCTTCAACACCAACGACCACATCCGTTCCGTCGCCGATGGTTACGCCGGCGACGGCTTTACCGTCCTCGCGCCGGACGTTTACTGGCGCCAAGAGGCCGGCTGCTATCTGCCCTATACCGACGAAGGGCGCGCAAAGGCGCAGTCGCTACGCGCGGACCTCGACACCGATCAATTCGCCGCTGACCTCGGCGATACGGTTTCCGCACTGGCGGCGCGGGCCGAGTGCACCGGCAAAGTCGGGGTAATGGGCTTTTGTCTGGGCGGCAAATTTGCCTATCTTGCCGCCACGCGGCTTAAAGTCGACGCCGCAGTGAGCTATTACGGCGTTCAAATCGATGAGCATCTGGACGAGGCCGATACACTGCGTTGCCCAATCCTGATGCATTTTGCCGGCATCGATCCGCACGTGCCGCAAGACGCTGTCGATGCGATTACGGCGCGCATGGGGGCACAGGGCAATGTGGACATTCATGTCTATGCCGGCGCCGGGCACGGCTTTAACCGGTCTGGCTATCCGCCCTACAGCGAAGCGGCGGCGGCACCCGCGCGGGAACGAACCCTGGCGCACTTCCGAGGGCTGCTGGGTTGACCAAGCACATTTGGCTACGGGCGCGGGCTCTGTTTTGACGGGTTCAACACGGGATGCGAAATTCCGACCCGCGTATAGTCCGCGGCTCACGGACGATCGCCCGATCATGTCGGCGTAGGATGCAATACATGAAGCCGTCACCTCATTTAGAAACGCAGGGTGAAATACCCGCGTTTTGAGAAATAAAAAATTCCAACTCTCTCAATCAAAAAATTACCAATCCGTGGAAAAATCTGTACATAAATAGTAGCGGAAATTCACCAATGATTCTCCCTATAAAATCAGTACTAAACGACGATGAAGTGGTGCAATGGCGAGGATATCTTCATTGGATCGACTATCTGATCGTTTTCTTCACAATGATTCTGCTCATTGTTCTTGGCGGGGAAATCACCGATTTGGTCACAAAACCCTTCGTTAATTTGGCTATTATTGTTATCACGTCCGGCCAGTTGGCCGGCGTTCTTTTGAAACATTGGTCAACGGAACTTATAGTTACCGATCAACGGGTCATTGCCAGGACCGGCTTGATTGCCCGGAATACAAAAGAAATCAACCGTACGGCGATAAAAGGCTTCGACGTGAAGCAAGGGTTGTTGGGCAAACTCATAGGGTTTGGAACCATTAGCGTCAGAGCGGCCGACGGCGTGGTAGCGCCGATCCACCGGGTAAATGACCCGACAGGCATTTGCAAAGCTTTACAGGTCAGTTAGCGATCACCAGACCATCGGCCGGCGCCACGGCTGGTGGCGCGCCCCTGTTCATGGTTGTCGTTGGATCGTTTCCAAATAGCCAATGAAATTGCCGATCTGTTTCGGCGTCAGTTTGAATTCCGGCATGTCGGGATGCCCGACCACGATGCCTTCCGCCAGCGCCTCTTCCAGACTTTCCAACGGCCAGAGCGACCTGAACGTCCTGAAGGGCGGCGCTTGTTCAAATGGACTGGCGCCGCTTGGGCCGATCGCATGACAGCGCGCGCAGTTCCGCTCGGTGAACAACCGGCCGGCGGCGATGTCCGCCTCGGCTCCGTTGGCAGTTGTGGACGCCAAGAGTACGAATAGGGCGGCGGCTAATGCGCTTAAACCTGCACTTGACGGCCCTTCACAGGATATTCCCGACATTAGCCTCCACCAAGATTGTCACGGCGTCGGCGCGAACGCCGCCAATGCTACGGGGTCCGTACCCGGACCGCCGTCCGGGCGAAATGCCTGCAAGACCACTTGATCGGCACCGGCCCGTCGGTGCGCTTCAATACAATCGAGGATTTGCTGTTCCTTGCCCCAGACGACCATGGCATCAAGGAACCGGGGCGCGCCGCCGTCGGCTAATTCGTTGTCGTTGAATCCGAGGCGGAGCCAGTTGTTTCTATAGTTTGGCAGGGCGAGGTAGCGGGCCATTTGTTTGCTTGCGACGGCGCGCGCGGTGCTTTCGTCCGACGTCAGGCAAATTTTCTGCTCGACACATAGCCAGCTGTCAGGACCAAGAATCTTCCGGGCCTGTTCGGTGTGTTCTGGTGTCACGCAGTAGGGCAGCGCGCCCCGCGATGCATCGCGCGATAGCTCCAGCATGCGCGGGCCGAGTGCCGCCAGCACCAGGGCGCGATCCGCCATCTTGATTGTTGGATCCACGTTCGCCGCCGCCATGGCATTCAGATAATCGCGCATGGTGGTGACCGGCTTGCTGTAGACATGACCGCGGGCGCCTTCGACCAGCGGGATGTGCGACACGCCAAGGCCTAGGACAAACCGTCCCCCGTAAAGTCGATTGAGACTGTCGTGACCTTGCGCGGAGGTGACGGCATCACGGGCGTAAATGTTGGCGATCCCGCTCGCGACTTGCAGCTCTGTCGTCTCTGCCAATAGGAACGCGCCGAGAGCCAGGGATTCATAGGAAAGCGATTCCGGATACCATAAGGTGCAATAGCCGCGCCGTTCGACGTCGATAGCCAACGTTGCGAGCTCCGAGCGGTTCAAATTGTTGGTCGAGCACCAAATGCCGAGGCCGTCAGGTTTCTTCATCCCATACTCCTTTGCTTGCGGGCCGAAGCACCGAGAAAGAACATTTCAACGGTACTTTGGCCCGGCATTATAGAAGCGCATTGCATAGAGTATTACCCCGTAATACCAAACGGCCTGCAGCCGCTCAACCACGGAATTGGGAACCGGCGTCGCCGCTGTGTCGCACCACGCGGATCCGGGCACCGTCCCGAGTAGGTCGATCATGCTCTAAACGCAGGCGATCCTAGCACGAACGTAGCATTGTCGACGGTGCCCTCCTCTGCGTCGAAGACCAGCAGACCGGATTTTGTAGCTTACGGCATTGTCCGATTTCCGGGGAGTAGCTCAATTTGATTGGCGTATCAGGGAGTTTTCGCGGCGGAATAGGGAATTCAAGCCCGGATCAAGCAAACGCGGCGCGGCTAGGCGGCAGGTTCAAAGCGGGCGTAGGATTTGAACCTACGACCTTCAGGTTACAAGACTTTTCACCACTATCGTATCTTATTGTTTTTACGATACAAAATTTTACTGTATCGCATTATGTGTAAGAATTGGCCACTAGCGATGGCCTTCTTGAAGCCTATGCGCTTCCATAGCCTGTGATCCCAGGCTTCGTGCCTCACCGCAGCGAAATACCCTTCGCTATGGATGGGTTTCGGGCAATTGCAGCTCGCCAGATATCTCGAAAAAGCTAAACTATAGCGTGGTAAAATCCGTGAGGGCAGGTCGATGTCGCAAGAAGTAGGGTCAGATGCCGAGCCCCCACCGCCATCGGTAAGGAGGTTCGGCCGCTGGGTGTACGCGGTGACCATCGTTCGCGATGCCACCGTGACCTCATGGCTACATGTGGCCACCTCACCGATCGACGGAAAGCTCGAGTTCAAACAGCATGAGGTCGACGGGATCGTTGGTTCGGATGGAATCATCGTGCGGGTCAAGAACGACCGATTGAGCCATAAAGATTTTGATGTGCCTCCCGAAGTCTGGACCATTTTAGGTTAGAGTTTTCCGCGCTAGATTTCCTGGCTGGAAAGGAGCGGAAAACAATGAAAGCGAGCAAATTCACTGGCGCCCAGAAGGCGTTTATCATCAAGCAGAGCGAAGATGGAATGACGGTGGCTGAGGTCTGCCGGAAAGCCGGGATCAGCCAGGCGACGTATTTCAATTGGAAGAAGAAATATGCTGGCCTGTTACCGTCGGAGATGAAGCGGTTACGGGCACTTGAAGATGAGAATGCCCGGCTGAAGAAGATCGTGGCGGATCTGACGCTGGACCGTGAGATGCTTCAAGATGTCATCAAACGAAAGCTCTGAGGTCGGATCGCAAGCGAGAGCTGGTCGATGGGATGTGTATGGAATGGGCGGTTTCGATCCGGCAAGCCTGCGGGGCACTGCGGTTTGATCGGTCGACCTATCATTACAAATCCCGGCGCCGCGATCCGACCGTCTTAAAGAAACGGATCAAGGAGATTTGTGAGCTACGGGTGCGCTACGGTTATCGGCGCGTCCATGTATTGCTGCAACGCGAAGGCTGGGAAGTGAACATCAAAAAAGTCTATCGCCATTACAGGGCGTTAGGCATGCAGCTCAGGAACAAGACCCCCAAACGGCGGGTCAAGGCAAAGCTGCGCGAAGACCGTGAGATGGCTGTCGGTCCGAACGATGTCTGGGCGATGGATTTTGTCCACGATCAACTCGCGACAGGAAAGAAGTTACGGGTTCTGACCGTTGTTGATACCTTCTCTCGCTACGTCCCCGTGCTCGATCCACGCTTCAGCTATCGCGGCCAAGACGTCGTCGCGACGCTGGACAGGGTCTGCGGCTGGATCGGCTATCCGAAGACGATCCGAGTTGACCAGGGCAGCGAATTCATCTCCCGTGACATGGACCTGTGGGCTTATCAGCGTGGTGTAACGCTCGACTTCTCGCGCCCCGGTAAACCCACCGATAATGCATTCATCGAAGCATTCAACGGCCGGTTCCGCCAGGAATGCCTGAACACACATTGGTTCCTAAGCCTTGCAGATGCCCGCGAAAAGTTGGAGGATTGGCGTAGATACTACAATCCTGTTTCATAACACCCATCTGTCTATGCCGTTGAAGAGAATAGGTTTTGCTGATCGGGATGCGATCCCGCGGGGTATTTGGGATTCTGTCTAGCGCGATGAACGATACGCTGAGCCTGCG
>Ga0315336_1000534_pt1 | contig 100683 bp, 94 predicted proteins | sample ASW5metaG_FD_204512 | JGI IMG/M metagenome (GOLD analysis project Ga0315336, IMG submission 204512) | Ammonia-oxidizing marine archaeal communities from Monterey Bay, California, United States - ASW #5 | ecosystem: Environmental > Aquatic > Marine > Intertidal zone | place: USA: California...
CTGTCGAAACGGAGCTGTTCTCGCGAATTCGCTCGTTAACAATATCTTCGATGCATTCTTTTTCACGTGGAGTAATCTGGGAAAAATGAGAAAAATCAAAACGCAAGCGCTCCCGCGAAAGATAAGAGCCCGCCTGCTTCACATGATCTCCCAAAACCTCCCTAAGAGCATACTGCAAAATATGCGTCGCCGTGTGGTTCAACTCCAAAGCGCCACGGCGCTCGGTATCAATAGCGGCATGAACTTCCTGGCCACGCTTCAGCGTTCCTCGGTCTACCCGAACGCGGTGGGCATAAATATTGGGAAGGGGTTTTTGTGTATCTAAAATTTCTACTGCCCCATCCAACCATGTAAGCCGACCCAGATCGCCAACTTGTCCTCCTGACTCAGCATAAAATGGAGTTTTCTTAAAAACTACATCCACCTCGCTACCTTCCGCAGCGTTCTCTCTGCATTCGCCCTCGAAAACAATCATCTCCACAGTGGTATCGGCTTCAGTATAGGTGTAGCCGACAAATTCCGTGGGTCCGGTCAAGTCGCGGACATCATGCCAAATTCGAGACACACCTTCTTCGCCAGATCCTTTCCAGTGCGCCCGCGCGCGGTTTCGCTGCTTTTCCATTGAACTTTTGAACGCAGAATGATTAATTTCTAAGCCACGGTGTTCCGCCGTCTCGGCAGCAAGATCCCAGGGGTAGCCATAAGTATCAAAAAGAACGAAAACATCTTCTCCGGAAACAATCTGGCCGCCAAAGTCTTTTGCCTTGTCACACAACTCGTCCATACGGGGCTGCCCCTGTGCCAGAGTGGTCGAGAAACGCTCCTCTTCACCCAGCGTCACCCGCGAAATGTAGTTTAGGTTTGCTCGCAATTCAGGAAATGCAATACCCATCGTGTCGGCAACGATTTCCGCAGCCTGGTGAAGAAAAGGCTCTTCAATCCCCAGCATCCGGCCATGACGCATCGCCCGCCGCGCAATTCGACGAAGGACATAGCCACGCCCTTCGTTGCTCGGCAGTACGCCTTCGGCAATTATAAAACTGACTGCGCGGATATGGTCTGCGATTACCCGGAAGGATATGTCCGCCTTGAGGTCAGGGCTATTTTGGTCTTTTCCGCCGTAGGTCTTTTTACAAATCTCTTCGATATGGTGGACGATGGGCATCAGTAAATCCGTATGAAAATTGCTGTTTTCGCCTTGGAGAACCGCCGTGAGTCGCTCGAGTCCCATTCCGGTATCTACCGAAGGCATAGGGAGGGGGTTCGTCTTGCCTGAAGAGTCCCGATCGAACTGCATGAAAACGAGGTTCCAGAGCTCAAGGTAGCGGTCCCCATCCTCATTGAGGCTACCAGGAGGACTACCTGTCAAGTGCGGACCTTGATCATAAATTAGCTCGGAGCAGGGGCCGCACGGGCCCGTATCCCCCATAGCCCAGAAATTGTCTTTCTCACCGCATCGAACGATGCGCTCAGGTGGAACGCCAACAATGCGGCGCCAAAGTTCTTCCGCCTCATCGTCCTCGCAAAATACAGTGACCCACATACGATTGCCGTCCAAGCCAACCCGATCAACGAGAAACTCCCAAGCAAATTCAATCGCTTTTTCCTTGAAATAATCTCCGAAAGAAAAATTGCCCAGCATTTCGAAAAACGTATGATGGCGAGCAGTTCGTCCCACATTTTCGAGATCGTTGTGCTTACCGCTAACCCTCAGGCATTTTTGCGAGCTCGCAGCTCGGCCATAGTCGCGACGTTCGAGACCCGTGAATATGTCCTTAAATTGCACCATCCCGGCATTGGTGAACAACAATGTCGGATCGTTCATGGGGACAAGCGGAGAACTCCGCACAGACCGGTGCTCTTTTTCCCCAAAATAATTCAAAAACAGCTCCCGGAGGTTGTTCCCGGTCATCTTAGTAAGGCCTCCCCAACACTTTGTTTGCCGCTAATTTATTTCTTCCAAAGTACCCTAAATTTTTGTGGAGGAGCAGAAATTTTCTTTCTTCAATGACCATATTCTCTACCTTCAGGGTAATCACGCGCTAACCTCTGCGGATTATTATCTTCTACTAAAAGTTATTCCGTAATCAGCCACCTAGCTCCTCGCACTGAGAACGTCCTCGAAACAGTCCGGAGCAATTTTTTTGGTCTAAGAAGTCTCCTCAATCCAGCCAAGAACAACGCACCTGTTCAGCCCACCGAAATTTCCCCGGGGACCTTCCACCCGGTCAAAGTAAAATCCGCCCGCAGCGGCAGACCTACGTACACACATAATGAATCCGGACCCCATTAAAATTTTTCGAAGAAAGCCCCCCCCCTTTCGGGTTAAAATATTGTAACTGGGAACCCTCCTTCCCCATCTCCCAGAGCCGGCAAGACGAAGGCAAACCCTGCCGCCACATGTCAAATATCCACGCTTTCCTGATAAATGCCAAAAATGCCCCTTAAAACCTCCGAAATTTCGCCAAGCGTGGCATGAAATCGAACAGCATCTAGTATACGCGGTAAAACATTTTCCCCATTGAGAGCAGTATCCCGGATAGCGTCAAGATACCTAGAAACCGCCTCCGAATCTCGCATTTGGTGGAGGGCCTCCAAACGCCCACACTGCTCTTCCTCGACCTCTCGGCGAACTTGAAGTGTCGGAATGGAAGGCTCCTGCCCAACAAAATATCGGTTCACGCCCACAACAACCTCCTCGCCTTTGTCCACCGCGCATTGGGTTTTATAGGCACTCTCTTCAATTTCCCGCTGCACCCACCCCGTCTCGATAGCCCGTAGCATTCCTCCCATCTCATCGATTTTCCCAATGATAGCCACTGCCCGGCTCTCGATTTCGTCCGTAAGTGCCTCGATACCATAGGCGCCTGCACATGGGTCCACTGTCCTGGTAATTTGACTCTCTTCTGCGAGGATTTGCTGCGTCCTCAAGGCGATGCGCACGGCCTCATTGGTCGGCAATGCCAAGGCTTCGTCCATCGAATTGGTGTGCAGGGATTGGGTCCCCCCAAAAATTGCTGACATCGCTTGTATTGCCACCCGTACCACGTTGTTCTTGGGCTGCTGGGCAGTCAGCGAGCTTCCAGCCGTCTGCGCATGAAACCTGAGCATACACGCCTTATCCGACCTTGCGCCAAATCGGCTTCGCATCGTCTCCGCCCAAAGACGCCTAGCCGCCCGAAACTTTGCGATTTCCTCGGTAAAATGGTTATGGACGTTGAAGAAAAATGAGAGCTGGCTTGCAATTCCGTCTACATCAAGTCCTACATCTATCGCAGCCTTAACGTAGGAAATGCCACTGGCAAGAGTAAAAGCGACTTCCTGGGCCGCCGTGGAGCCAGCCTCCCGAATATGATACCCGCTGATAGATATAGCATTCCATTTGGGAACCATTTCCGTGCAAAAAGAGATCGTATCAGTAACAAGGCGCATACTTGGCTCGGGCGGAAAAATATAGGTTCCCCGAGAGATATATTCCTTGAGGATATCGTTTTGGACGGTTCCCCTGAGGATCTCGAAGGGCACCCCCCTCTTCTCAGCAACGGCAAGATAAAAACAAAGCAGGATCGGTGCGGTCGCATTTATTGTCATAGAGGTGGAAATTTTATCGAGTGGAAGCCCTTCAAGGAGAATTTCCATGTCCTCCAGGGAGGCGATAGACACGCCAACCTTACCCACCTCGCCAAACGCGAGAGGGTGGTCTGGATCGAAGCCAATTTGGGTTGGCAAATCAAAAGCGACCGAAATTCCCTGTTGTCCCTGAGAAAGGAGGTAATGAAAACGCTCGTTCGTCTCTCGGGCAGTGCCGAACCCAGTATATTGGCGCATAGTCCATAGCCTGGACCGATACATTTCGGGGTGAATACCTCGAGTATAAGGAAAAGCACCAGGAGAACCAATATTTCTGGCAAGATAGTTTTCGGCCATATCTTCGGAGTCATTAGGGGGGTCTAAGAAAATACCCGAAGAGGTCGAAAATTTCCCTGAGCCGTCCACACGACCCTCTTCGGGTGTTCCACCCTCTCTTAAGCCCAATTTTCGAACGTCGGCATTTGGTTTGACCACAACCCCACCCCTCATTTAAGCCCGTCGGACTACAAACCACAATAGTAATTCCGAAAATCCACATTCGAAAATACCATACAGGACAATTCTGCGGCTAGTCATTAGGGATATTTTGAGCAAAAAAATGTTTAAAATTCAACGAGTTCCAGATAATATAAAACATGGCCAATGATGTCTTCCATTATTTCCGCTTAATTTGGTTCTCTTGCCTGAAGAAATTCTGCCACTTCATATTTTTGAACCCCGCTATAAAGAGATGATCGGAGAATGCTGGGAGACGAACTGCCCGTTCGGCATCGTTCTGGCCGAAGAGGCAGGATTTCGAAGTACTGGTTGTATCGCGCGGATTATCGAAGTTACCGAGGAGTTTCAAGACGGGCGGATGAACATCTTAGCCCAGGGGGGGGGGCGGTTTCGGGTTCTTGATATCCACCGGAACCACTCCTATCTGACGGCCAAAGTCGAACACTTCGACGATTCTCCGGAGAAATCACTTTCAAGCGAATTGATCAATAAAATTATTTCCGCTACTCGAAATATTCTGAGAGGAGCCGAACTTTTCCGAGACGAAATATGGCAAGATCCAAAAAGGTTGTCATTTCTGGCGGGCACAGTTCTCAAGCTATCTAACCGAGAAAAGCAGATCCTTCTAGAATTTGATTCGGCACGGGAGAGATTAAAATTCCTCACCCGTATACTCGAGGGACAATCAGATGTTCTCCAAAAAAAAGGCGCGCTCAGAAATGGTCAACCCCGCCGCTAGCTCCACGCGTCAGGAATGCTCTTCCTGATCGAAAATCCGCTGAATGGATATAGCACGCCCAGTCTCCGGATTCATCTCGATCAAGACCCCATTTATTTGCCCTTTTCCGCCCGCAGCCTCAAACCGACGAGGAACACCTGAAAGAAATTTTCCTACGGCTAATGATGTTTTGATGCCGATAACGGAATCGGCCGGTCCGGTCATTCCGACATCTGATATATAGGCCGTCCCTCCGGGCAAAATTCGCTCATCCGCCGTCTGAACGTGCGTATGCGTCCCCACGACGGAGCTTGCCCGCCCGTCCAAATACCAACCCAAAGCCACTTTTTCACTCGTCGCCTCAGCATGGAAGTCAACAAAAACCATCCGAATATCCGAGCCTAGTTCACCGAGCAGCCTATCTGCTTCTCGAAACGGGCAATCGACAGGAGGCATGAACACGCGCCCCATTAGGTTGATAACAGCTACAGCCCCTTCCGACGAATTGAGAACGTACAAACCCGCGCCCGGGGCGCCGATTGGGTAATTTGCTGGCCGGAGGAGACGTGGTTCATGGACCATCAGATCCGCACCATCTTTTCGGTTCCATATGTGGTTGCCCGAGGTGATGACGTCTGCCCCTGCCTGAAATATCTCCTCGGCATTTTCTGCCGTAATGCCAAATCCACCGGCTGCATTTTCCCCATTGACGATGCATAGATCCGCACCATGCACTTTGATGAGACCGGAAAGACGGCCCCCCAACATCCGGCGCCCCACCTTTCCGGTTACATCTCCGATAAAAACTATTTTCAAGGTAAGTCTACCGAGCCGTCGCAGTGTGGCGTGTCTCTCGAATTACAGTTACCATAATTTCCCCAGGGTAGGTCCGTTCTTCCTCAATGCGCTTTGCTATATCTCGCGCCAAGAAGGAGGCCTGGGCGTCGGTGATTTCATCCGGCGTTACAGCAACCCGAATTTCTCGCCCCGCCTGGATAGCATAGCACTTTTCAACACCCTTGAACGATTCTGCGATATTTTCCAATGCTTCGAGACGCTTGATATAACTCTGCACCATCTCTCTGCGCGCTCCCGGACGCGCAGCTGAAAGTGTATCTGCCGCCTTAACCAAAATAGATTCGATGCAATTCGCATCCTCGTCCTCGTGGTGAGAGAGGATAGCATTCAGTACTTCGGGCGGCTCGTTGTAGCGCTTGCAAATGTCATATCCAATTTGGACATGAGAGCCTTCAATCTCATGCGTCGATGCCTTGCCAATGTCGTGAAACAATCCGGCGCGCTTCGCCATGCCTGGATCAAGGCGCAACTCGGACGCAAGCATTCCGGATAAATGTGCCACTTCCAGGGAATGCTTTAAGGCGTTTTGACGGTAACTGGTTCGATAATGGAGTCTCCCCACTAGTTTTACTAGGTCCGGATGCACCTCCTCCACACCCATCTCGAATATCGCACGTTCTCCCGCCTCACGGATTCGGTTTTCGATTTCATTTTTATTTTTATTTACAACATCTTCAATGCGTCCGGGATGAATTCTCCCATCCAGAATAAGGGACTCCAAGGATAGACGAGCCGTTTCCCGGCGCACATTATCGAAACACGAAATTACGACCGCCTCAGGCGTATCATCTATGATGACATCCACTCCGGTGGCCATTTCGAGGGCCCGAATATTTCTACCCTCGCGACCGATAATCCGACCTTTCATCTCATCGGAGGGGAGGTCCACCACGCTAACGACGCTTTCTGCTATATGGTCATTCGCGTAACGCTCCACCGCCAATGCCACGGCCTTTTGTGCATCGCGCTGAAGATTTTCTTTCGCACTCTGTTCCATGCGTTTAATTTCGGCGACGATGTCCTGCCTAGCCTCTTCTCGAAAGAGACTCATCAACTCTTTTTTTGCGCTTTCCGAACTCATGCCAGCAATTTCTTCCAGCTTATGGAGCGCCTGCTTGTGTAGTTCCATTTGCAGGGCTTCCTCCTCCACAATCTGACCTTCTTTCTCCCCGATACGCGTTTCCCGGCGCTCCAGGGAACCTTCCTTCGAGTCCAACGACTCTCTAAGCTTATCAAGCATCTCCTCCCGCTGGGTAAGGCGCCTCTCAACACGCTGCATATCTTCTACTCGGGCTTTATTTTGACCCTCCAGGTCCTCACGTTGGCGCAATAGCTCTGCTTTCTGCGCAACCTCAGCTTCCTTAAGATTTCGTTCTAACTCACCCTTGGATGTTGCCTGGATTTGGTCTATTTGTTTGTCGAAGTCGATACGAGCCTGGACGATTTTTTTTTCTACCTGCTTTCGCGCAAAATAGAGCATGGCCAGGATTACCAAAATGGTTCCCGCAACAAGCTCCATAATTGAGATGTCATTCATTATGAACTCCTAGCTATAGAAACACGGGAGGCAACGGACAACCTCCCGATCGGTTACAACCCAATCCAGCAAAACATCGAAAGATTCCGACGGAAGGGATTCCTCCCAAAAGAGTTGAAATGCAAAACCCAAGCCCACAAGATGAGGGCGAAACTCCACCGGCCCCAGTAGGCGGTCATAATACCCCCCTCCCGAACCAATTCGGGCTCCGGACACATCAAAAGCCAACCCTGGGATTACGACAGCATCAAGCCCAGACGGGGATTTAGAAGGAAAGGCAAAGGAAGGGGCTCGAATTCCGAACACTCCGGGAGACAGATCCTTTTCCGGATCTTCCACCATATGGAAGGTTATTTTATTTTCTGATATTTTAGGAAAATAGAGGGCTCTGGACTCAAACACATCCTGCTCCCAGAGTCTTGTAATATCCGTCTCTCCTTTTACAGGTGCATACACGCCCACCGACTTCGCCCCCAACACACCAAGTAACGCTCTGAGCCGCCGGCAGGCGAGTTGACTCCATTTTCTATGATTACCTTTAGAAATCGAGCGCCGAATTTCATTCATTCGTTTACGCCAGCGCCCTTTTTCTCTATGGTGCTCCCCCCTAAATATATCCCCCAATGGCTTCCCCAAAAGTTTACAACCAAAAAATTTATACTTCCTGTCCGGAATTCTAGTCGATAATAGCGAGATGCAGGAGGTATATTTAAATGCCCCGACAGTATGCCGTGTGCTGGTAGACCTTGATCCCCAGCTATCGCCAGGTGGGCGCCCAGGCTGAAGCTTTAGGCTGACTCGCAAAGAGTAGCTCACCACCTCAGGAAAAGGCTCCCAGATCAACAGTACTGGGTCAAAATGCCAATCAACATCACGCACATCGCAGGGCAAAAAACAATCAATCTGAGGATATTATGCCACTAATTGGGAGGGTTGGGTACTTTTGGAGGATAAATGTACATAGGCGGAGTTAAATAGACTTTTCAAGCATTTCAATGAGCGAATCAGTCCTTTCGGATATGGCAGCGGTGGTTTCTTGCTGTAATTTTCGCTCTCCAAAGAGCTCATTAGCGATATTCATAGAAGCCAAAAGTGCCACCTTCAGCGGATCATTACTCTGACTTGAAACTTTTCGGATTTGCTCATTTACGAACTCCGCCAGTTCGGAGGCATATTGTGGATCTGCTGCACTCTTTAAGTTTAATTGCTGGCCAAAAATCTCAACAGAAATTCTTTGCTGGGCCATCGCGTGATCCCCCCTCTCGGCGATATCAAAATTCGCCAGAAGCCCATTACTCACTTGGTAACTGCCAGAAGCCCATTACTCACTCGGCAACTGCCAGAAGCCCATTACTCACTCGGCAACTGGCAACTGCCAGAAGCCCATTACTCACTCGGCAACTGAACTGCCAGAAGCCCATTACTCACTCGGCAACTGATTGAGGATGCGCTCCACCCTGACCCGCACCTCATTCCGTTCACCTTGAAGCCGGGAATTCTCTTCTCGAAGCCTGTTAATTTCATCGGTGCGGCCACTCGCCGATTCGATGGCTGAAAGTGCCTCTGCGCGTGCCTGCTCAACCTGAGATTCCAGATCCGAACGGGACTGCCGCATAGCCTCCAACTCCCCGAGAACGCTCTTCAAGGAAGTCTCTAGTGATTCGAGCTTTTCGATAACCATTTATTGATTCTTTCTTTCAGGCGATTATAAGGAAAAGACTTGGCAGGAATACTAAGATTAGTGGTGGGATTCCGTCAAGAATAACCCTTCATTCCCGGAGGCGGCCCCCCAGACCCCTTTCAAGGTGTTTTACCGTATTCCAGAAAACTTCATTGACTTCCTCGTCGTTCAACGTTCGCTCAAGATGCCTGTAAACCAGCGAATACGCCAGACTTTTCTTCCCTTCTCCAATTTGATCCAGATGCCGATAAATATCGAAAAGGCGGACTGATTCGAGCAAATCTCCGCCCACCCGACGAATGATCTCCTCGACCTCAAAATGGGCCACATCGTCTTTCACCACGACTGCCAAATCACGGAAGCTGGCCGGAAACCGCATGATGTCATTCAGCCGGATTGGAGGACGCTCGATGCCTCCAAGTGCCTCGACATCCAGCTCAAATGTATAAATATGCTGCCGGATACCCCAGAAATTTTGAATGGATCCCTTCAACCTGCCAATCGTCCCAACCGCGGATTTCCCTGAGAAAACCATAGCTGCAACATTCGGATCCAATTCAGAAAATTCGTCCCGGCCTGGACGGAACTGAAACTCTGGCAGGCGGAGGCGTTGCCCCAACCGCTCCAAGGCACCCTTTAGGTCGAATAAGCGTCCCGGAAGTATCTCATCTCCCACCGACGAGGGCGATTCGGGCCAAAGAGACACCGGAGGGGCACCCGAAATCAGCGCCGCAATGCGACTCACTTCCTTGGGCAGACGTTCCCCGGGGGTTTCGTGAAAGGTGCGCCCGATCTCGAAAATTCGAATTTCTTCGGCTCCTCGATTCAGGTTCATTGCCGTATTCGTCAAAAGGCCAGCGAGAAGCGTTGTGCGCATCACGCCCATTTCCGCGCTGAGCGGATTTCGCAGGGTTACTGAGCCTTCGGTATCTAAACCCAGTTTTTCTAGGTCAGAGCGGCTTATAAAGCTATAATTGAGAACCTCGCAGAACCCCGCCGAAATCATAGCCTCTCGGGCACATTTTTCAAGCTGGCCCAAGCGCGGCTGCCGCTTGGGGAGAATTGAAGTGGCGGGAAGCTTCGATGGAAGAGCATCGTATCCCTTCCGGCGGGCTACCTCTTCGATCAAATCGATTTCTCGCTCGATATCAACGCGAAACATCGGAATTTTGACCCCAAGCGTGCCGCCCTCGAGTTTATGAATCTCCATGCCGAGCGCCTCCAGATCCCGACGTATCTCTGGGGGCTTGATGTCTATCCCCAGGAGCTTCGACACTCGCTCCGGACGTAATCTCACGGAACGAGGAGTTGCCGGCACCGGTTGAATATCAACCACCCCGCGGGCAATTTGGCCTCCGCCAGTCTGGCGAATTAGCTCGATGGCCCAATCGGCGGCGCGGCGTGCTCCCGTTGGATCCACTCCTCTCTCAAATCGATAAGAGGCTTCAGTGCTAATATTCAACCGCCTCCGTGTACTCCTGATCGTCGAAGGGGAAAAAAATGCGCTCTCAAGAAGAATATCCTCAGTCAATTCGGTAATTTCAGAATTAAGCCCCCCCATGATGCCCCCGATTGCCACTTGTCGCTCAGCATCACAAATCATGAGGTCATCCGTCACCATCTTTCTCTTCTCACCGTCCAGGGTCGTGAAGAGACCATCTTCCGGCTGCCAGCGGCGAACGATTATGCGACTCCCCTCCAGCGTGGTCAGATCAAAAGCGTGAAGCGGCTGGCCTAAGGAGAACATGACATAGTTCGTCACATCGACCACATTATTGATGGGCCGCATCCCAGCCGCCCGAAGACGACGCTGCATCCAAGCGGGTGAGGAGCCGATACGTACCCCTCTAATGACCCGGGCCACATAACGCGGGCATTTATCCGGGTCGAGAATTTTCACGCTACAAAGCGAATCCGCTCGTTCACCCTGTTCTTCGTCAACTTCCCACCGCGGGAAGGTTAGCGGAATTCCCAAAATGGCCGAAACCTCCCTGGCCACTCCCAGAACTGAAAGACAATCGCCCCGGTTGGGCGTAATACTGACATCGAAAATGGTGTCATCTAGACACAACAGAGGAACTGCCGGATCTCCTTTGGAGCACTCAGTACCAAGGACGATGATGCCAGAGTGATCGTCTCCAATACCAAGTTCTCGCTCCGAGCAGAGCATCCCTCGGCTCTCTTCACCTCGAATCCAGACCGGTTTAATCTCCATGCCGACCGGCAACGTCACACCGGGAGGAGCAAGAACCACCTTCTGGCCAACCATAACATTTGGCGCGCCGCAGACAATTTGAAGCTCCCCAATCCCATGATCCACTCGGCAAAGTTTGAGCCTATCGGAATTTGGGTGCTTATCAACCGAGAGCACCTCGGCCACAACAAGGCTCTTTAGGCCACCTCCCGGGCGCTTTAAAAGCTCCACCTCGATACCACTCATCAAGATGGCATTGGCAAGGCGCTCGGGCAAGGATTGATCCGATAGGTCAAGTTCGATGTAGTCTGCAAGCCATTCTAAACTGAGAAGCATTTTGATCCTTATGGCCCGTGGCACAATTACCTCACCACATTAGGATTAGGCCGTTAAACCCCCTAGAACTGGCGGAGCATTCGAAGATCGTTCTCAAAAAACATTCGGATGTCATTGATTCCATAGCGGAGCATAGCAACTCGCTCCACCCCTAGTCCCCAGGCAAACCCGCCCCATCTTTCGGAGTCATAATTGACAGCCTCAAAAACTGCCGGATCCACCATGCCGGCCCCAAGTACCTCGAGCCATTCCCCTCCCGCAAGATGGTCACAAGAAATGTCCACTTCCGCACTGGGCTCAGTGAACGGGAAGAAACTCGGCCGCAGACGAATCCGGAACTCAGGACCAAATATCTCACGCACAAACGTTTCGAGGGTTCCCTTTAGATCAGCGAAAGAAATCATCTCATCTACGTACAGGCCCTCGATTTGATGGAACATCGGCGAGTGGGTCACATCGGCATCGCAACGAAATACTTTCCCCGGCGCTATAATTTTTACAGGGGGCTGCTGCATTTCCATCACACGAATTTGTACCGGGGAAGTATGTGTCCGGAGCAACACATCGTCCGAGATGTAGAAGGTATCTTGCATGTCGCGAGCGGGATGGCCCTGGGGGATATTCAAGGCCTCAAAATTATAATAATCCATTTCGACTTCGGGACCTTCGGCCACGGTGTATCCCATCCGGGTCAGCACCTCGATGATGTCTTCCATGGTCTGGACAATTGGATGTTTATGGCCAAGTGGGGAAACTCGCCCAGGAACCGTCAAATCGACAAACTGGTCTTGGACAGCACTGGAATCCTGGGAATTTAGAAATTCAGCGGATAGTTCTATGAGACCGAACAAATAATTCTTCCCATCCTTTTGCTCGATTTGGGATTGAACGGCCTCGCCAGCAGCATCAATGTCCCCCCGCCTATGGGCGGCGAGTGTATTTTCAAGTAAAGCTTTTAGGCGGTTCGCAATTGGACCTACAATTTTTTTTTGTTCCGGAATTAGATCTTTCAACCCACGAGTTAGCTCAGTCAGAACCCCCCCCTTGCGCCCCAAATATCGAAGGCGGACTTTTTCAGCCTCATCCGGGCCCGAAATTCCCGCGATCGAAGCTAGCACATCGCGCGCCAAATCATACAAATCGCTTTCAGTTCCCATCTGCGACCCTCATTTTCAGGGAAAATAAAGTTCAGCAAAAAAGGCTCCGCCCTTCCGGACGGAGCCTGGTCGATCTGTGCAAATATTTGCCTAGGCGGCTGTCCGGGCAATCTCCACAAGTTTTGAAAACGCAGAAGGATCCGAAACAGCTAGCTCGGCCAAGATTTTCCGGTTAACCTCCAAACCCGCAATCTTGAGACCGTGGATAAAAACGCTATAATTCATTCCATATCCCCGAACGGCGGCGTTGATACGTACGTTCCAGAGACGGCGAAAATCTCGCTTTCGATTCCGGCGATCTCGGTAGGCATAGGCCATCGCCCGAATTACCGTTTCCTTTGCAGAACGATACCGCTTTGACCGGGCCCCACGATATCCTTTGGCTGATTTCAGAAGCCGCTTATGACGCGCGCGCGTGGCCGGATTTCCTGTCGAACGGGACATTTTCTTTTTCCTTCGGTAATAGCGCTATGGCGGGACCCATCTTTGGGAGCCCGGCCCATTCAGATTCAATGGCCTGAACCGCCCCACCAATTTCAACGCGCCGGAATATACCCGTTGCCTATATCTTCTGCAAGCCTGTCCAAACTCAGGGAGCACCGTGGGCAAAATGCCCTACAAAAAAATAATAACCTATTGAATTTATTTAAAATATGCCATTTACCGATTAGGGAGTAGCTTCCGGACTGAGGGAAGGTCAGCATTTGATACAAGCTTGCTTTGGCGCAAATCCCGCTTATGTTTAGTAGTCTTTTTTGTAAGAATATGGCGGCGATGAGAGTTATTCCGCATGACTTTTCCACTCCCCGTCACCTTGAAACGCTTCGCGGCACCCCTGTTGGTTTTAAGCTTCGGCATCGGCCTTCCCTTTCTCGGTATTCACTCATCAATTGATTCTGAAGGAGCTTCCTCGGATTTGGCATCCGACCCCATCTCTTTTTCGATAGATTCCGCAATAGGCGCCTTCAGCGGACCTTCTTTCTCCTTCACTTCCCGAAAGGCTCTTTTACCAGATTTCTCTTTAGATTCGCTACCTCCTCTGGCTTTTACCGCCGCTTTGTTAGGGATCAAAATCATCGTCATATTACGCCCTTCGAGGAGAGGGCTTTGCTCAACGGTACTGATCTCCATGAGGTCGTTCATAACCCGGTCGAGTAGCTTGCGGCCCAGGTCAGGGTGGGTCACCTCCCGTCCACGGAACATAATTGTGACTTTTGCTTTGTTCCCATCTAGTAGGAAACGCTCAGCATGGTTTTTTTTGAACTCATAGTCGTGCGAATCTATCTTGATTCGCATTTTAACTTCCTTCAGTTCGACAATCTTTTGACGTTTTCTGGCTTCTTTCCCTTTTTTCTGTTGAGTGTATTTATAACGCCCATAGTCCATAATTTTGCAAACGGGCGGCTCTGAGTTCGGTGCGACCTCAACTAGATCGAGAAAGCGATCTTCAGCGGCCTGAACAGCATCCCCGATTGAAAGAATTCCCATTTGTTCGCCTTCTTCATCAATAACCCTTACCTCCGTTTCCCTTATGTCATTGTTCACACGAGGTCCCGTAGGCGTCAGACGAACATCCTTTTGGCGCGATCGAAGCACCATATTAGTTCTCCCCTGGGGAGAAGGCGCGGGTTTCGACATTTACACGCATTTGTACCATGGCATCCTCCAAGGCGACGGCACCGGTATCCCCCTTTCCGCGAATGCGCATGGCCACCTGGCCGGCCTCCGCCTCTCGGGCACCGATGACGAGCATATAGGGAATTTTCTGCAGCTGGGCTTCACGGATTTTTTTTCCGATTTTTTCGTTCCTAAAATCAGGCTCAACACGCAAGCCGGACTGCCGCAGGGTATCCAATACTTCATTTCCAAAAGGTATCTGATCATCTGTAATGGTCATCACGTTGGCCTGAATTGGGGCGAGCCAGGTGGGAAATGCCCCCTTGAAATGTTCGATCAGAGCGCCTACGAACCGCTCCATCGACCCAAGGACCGTCCGATGTATCATGACCACAAGATGGGGGTTTCCGTCGGCGCCAGCGTATCGGATATTGAACCGTTGGGGGAGATTGAAATCGAACTGAATCGTGGGCCCTTGCCATCCTCGGCCCAAAGCATCTAGCATTTTGATGTCAATTTTTGGTCCATAAAAAGCCGCCTCACCCTCTATGCGCTTGTATGAAATGTTCCGTGCCTCCAGCGCCCGCCTCAGGGCCCCTTCGGCGGCATCCCAATCCTCCAGGGTTCCTGCGTATTTGCCAAAATCCTCAGAATTGTGAACCGAGAGCTCAACCTCGAAATTCTCATAACTAAAGGTTTGCAGCATAAACCGGGCCAGGTCAATTACACTGACTACTTCATCCTCTGCTTGTTCGGGGGTGCAAAAAATATGCGCGTCGTCTTGGGTGAAGCCTCGTACCCTAAGCATCCCGTGCAGAACGCCGCTCCGCTCGTAGCGGTAAACGGTTCCCATTTCAGCGAGGCGGAAAGGCAGATCGCGGTAACTCCGGGTATCTTCCTGATAAATAAGTATGTGCCCCGGACAATTCATAGGCTTGAGCACATATTCATCTTTATCGATATTTAGAACATACATATTTTCTCGGTAAAAATCGTAATGGCCTGAAATTTTAAATAGCTCGTCCCGCGCAATATGCGGAATAGATACGAGCTGATAGCCTCGCTTGACGTGCTCATCATCCCAGAATCGCTCGATGACTTTCCGAATCGTGTTGCCCTTGGGCTGCCAATAAATTAGACCGGGCCCGGCCTTCTCATCGACTAAAAATAGCCCGAGCTGTTTTCCCAAAATTCGATGATCACGTGCCTTGGCCTCTTCGATTCCTTTCAGGTGGCTATTCAGTTTCTCAAGATCCGAATAGGCGGTGCCGTAAATCCGTTGGAGCATTTTGTTCTTCTCATCGCCCCGCCAGTACGCGCCGGCGACACTGAGTAGCTTGAAATGCTTCAGTTTGGCGGTGGAAGACATGTGCGGCCCACGGCACAAATCCACAAAATCCCCCTGGCGATAGATCGAGATGGTTTCCCCATCCGGAAGCTCATTGATCATTTCTACTTTGTAAGACTCGCCGCGCATTTCAAATAAGTTCAGGGCTTCTCCCCGGCTAATCACCTCCCTACAGATAGGCAAGTCGCGCTTGGCGATTTTTGCCATTCGCTTCTCAATCTCCCGAAGATCGTCTGGGGAAAAGGAACTTTCGGTATCGATATCGTAATAGAAGCCACTGCTGATCGCAGGGCCGATGGTAAGCTGCGCACTCGGAAACAATTCCAGGATCGCCTGCGCCATGAGGTGGGCAGTGCTGTGGCGTAAAATCTCCAGCCCTTCTCCGGAGTCGAGGGTCACATACGCGACCGAGGAATCAAAAGCCGGAACGGTGCTCAGATCCACTAGCTGGTTATCGATCTTGAGCGCAATAGTATTCTTGGGTGGATTTTTCAATTCAGATTGAACACCCATAATAGTTGATGGCTATGCCGAAAACTCCCTAAAAAGGCATGACGAAACCGACGATGAACTGCCAACGGCAGCTCAACCATAATTACCGAAAATCAAATGGTAGGCGCGGGCGGTTTTGAACCGCCGACCTCTTGCGTGTCAAGCAAGCGCTCTCCCCCTGAGCTACGCGCCTTTGAAACCTAATGACTATCCGCAAATCATAAAAACCCGCTGCGATAATTGTCAATGGCACGGTTTTAGGTAGCACTCTGAAGAACATCAGCCTTCAATACAGCCGCTGTATTGTTCTCATTTGAGTCGCCGCGCGAGTGCCCTCCCCCTTTTTTTCCCGCCCACAGCGGGGGCCTTGGGGAGGGAGGCAGGACGCCGCGTGGTACTGACTTCCACAACCTGTCCAATCCGCTGATCTTTAGCTGTAGATTTTGGCGCTGTTCTTCTCTTTTTTTCTGACTTGGGCAGGAGGCATTCCTCCACTACCTGCTCCATGGTATCGATGTACTTGACCTCGATTCCCAAGGGCGTTTCTGATTCAAACTCAATAATATCTTTTTCATTTTCTCTGGGAAGGATAACTTTCAGAATCCCGCCCCTTCTGGCAGCCAGGAGCTTTTCTTTGACTCCGCCGACGGGAAGCACTCGACCCCTTAGAGTAACTTCTCCACTCATCGCGACGTCGTGGCGAACTTTCCTACCACTAAGGGCACTGACCAGAGCCAGGCCCATCGTAATCCCAGCCGAGGGGCCATCTTTGTGGATCGCCCCCTCGGGAAAATGAATATGCATGTCTTTCTTCACGTAGAAATTTGCTGGAATCCCCAGTTCCTTCGCCCGCGAACGGAGCCACGAGATAGCTGCCTGGGCACTTTCCTTCATCACATCGCCCAACTTCCCAGTCAAAATCAATCCACCCTTTCCGGCGAAAACTCTTACTTCGACGGGCATCAGCACACCGCCCATCGCGGTCCAGGCCAAGCCAGTTGCTACACCAACGCCAGCCCGCGATTCTGGAAGATTGGGCGTAAAACGCCTCACGCCAAGATATTTTTCGAGATCTTCCGGCTTCACCCGGACAGTTATCCGCTTTGGCGCCGAAGGAGATTTTCCTCCAATCTTTTTCGTTTTCTCTCCCCCACCGTTTTCAACAAGATTTCGGGCCACTTTTCTGCACAATTTTGCCAACTCACGTTCAAGGTTTCGGACCCCTGACTCGCTCGTGTACTCATTGATGACCCGAACAATGGCTCTTTCCGAAACCTCGATACTCTTCTCGCCGAGACCATTTTCCTTGAGTTGCTTAGGAATGAGAAATCGTTTAGCAATCTCAGCTTTTTCCTCGTCAGTATAGCCAGGCAAGCTAACTACCTCCATCCGATCGAGGAGTGCCGCCGGAATCGCGTCTATAGAATTCGCCGTCGTGATGAAAAATACCTGACTTAAATCATAGTCCACTTCAAGGTAATGGTCGTTGAAATTTTTATTCTGCTCCGAGTCGAGGGCTTCAAGGAGGGCTGAGGCTGGATCGCCCCGGAAGTCAGACCCCATTTTATCGATCTCATCCAACAAAAATAACGGGTTCAGCGTCCCGGCCTTTTTCATAGATTGGATAATCCGGCCCGGCTGCGCTCCGATATAGGTCCTCCGGTGCCCTCTAATTTCAGCTTCATCTCGGACTCCGCCTAAAGAAACGCGAACAAACTTCCTTCCAAGCGCACGGGCCACACTCCGACCCAGAGATGTTTTACCCACCCCCGGGGGACCCACGAAGCATAAAATAGGCCCCCGGATGGACTTGTTGAGTATTTGAACAGCCAGATGTTCTAGTATTCGCTCCTTGACCTTTTTCAATCCAAAATGTTCATTCTCGAGAATTTCCCACGGACGCCTCAAATTATTCCGGTCGCGGGTCTTTTCCGCCCATGGAAGATCTAGCAGCCACTCCACATAGGTCCTAGCCACGGATGCCTCAGGCGAAAGGGGCGTCATCATATCCAGGCGGTCAATCTCTTTTCTCACCTTTCCACCCACTTCTTTCGAAAGGCGCAATCTCTTGGCTCGCTGCCCTAGTTCTTCGCAGTCCCCAACAACTCCATCCGAATGACCAAGTTCCGTTTGAATAGCCTTCATCTGCTCGGTCAAATAAAATTCTTTTTGGTTACGATTCATCTGCCGCCGGGCACGAGAGCGCACTTTTCGTTCTACCTTGATGAGTTCAATCTCTCGGGAAATGAGCGAGACAAGAAAATCGATTCTCTCACCAGGATTGATCGCCTCGAGAAGCTGCTGTTTTTCAGGAATATTAAAAGGCATGTTTGCTGCAATCACATCGGCCATCGCGGAGGGGCTTTCCAACCGTGCGACCGAGGAATAGATTTCATGGGGAATCCGTTGGTTTACACGAAGATAATCCTCGAAGCTGGCCAAAAGCCCACGTCCTCTCGCTTCAACGTCTATAGGGTACTCCTTTGGCTCTTCAAAGGAACTCACTTCGGCCCAAATTAAATCATCCTCGACCTGAAATTCCTTTACACGGCACCGGATAATCCCTTCAAGGAGCACCTTGACAGTCCCGTCACTCAAACGAAGCATCTGAAGTATTTCTGCTTCGGTCCCGATTCGATAAAATCCGTCCGGTTTAGGTTCCTCTTCACCTAGCTCTTTTTGGGCGACCAAAAATAACCGGGCTGCGCCGGGTGGCAACGCTTCGACAGTAGCTAGCGCGCAGCCCCTGCCCACAAATATTGGAGTTGTGACACGAGGAAAAAGAACCATTTCCCGCTGTGGAACGCACGGAAGAACGTAGGATTCGGATTTCACAAACCCCTCGCTACAATTTGAATTGGCAAACCAAAGGAAGGGCAAATAGCTTAACTGGCCTTCTCATAAATCAAAATGGGTTTTACTTTTCGATGAACGACGTTTTCGTCGATGAGGATTTCCTTTACATCTCCCATCGAAGGCAATTCGAACATCGTCTCCAACATCAAGTCCTCGATAATCGAGCGGAGACCGCGGGCACCGATTTTTTGTTTCAATGCCAGCCGAGCGATCTCCTGAAGCGCATCACCCGAGAAGCGGAGCAGGGTGTTCTCAAATTCCACCAGCTTACAAAATTGTTTGACTAGCGCGTTGTTCGGCTCTGTGAGAATTCGAACCAAAGCCTCTTTGTCCAATTCACTCAGAGTCGCAAGAACTGGAAGACGACCGACAAACTCTGGAATAAGCCCGTATTTCAAAAGATCTTCTGACGAAACTTGGTCAAGCATCTCGCTCATCGAGGTATCGTAACTAGACTTGAGATCCGCCTCGAACCCCAGGCCACGGCGTCCCACCCGATTTTGAATGATCGAATCCAACCCGACGAATGCTCCGCCACAGATAAAAAGAATATTACCCGTATCCACACGGAGGAATTCTTGGTGAGGATGTTTCCGACCGCCCTGCGGCGGAACATTGGCGATAGTTCCTTCAATAATTTTCAGCAATGCCTGTTGAACACCTTCCCCAGAGACATCTCGGGTAATGGAAGGATTTTCGCTCTTTCGGCTGATTTTGTCGATCTCATCGATGTAAATGATTCCGCGCTCCGCGCGGGCAACATCGTTATCAGCAGCCTGGAGCAACTTGAGGATAATATTCTCGACATCCTCACCAACATAACCCGCTTCGGTCAGTGTTGTTGCGTCCACAATAGCGAATGGCACATCTAACAAGATCGCCAGAGTCTGAGCCATGAGTGTTTTTCCGGACCCAGTCGGCCCAACAAGGAGTATATTGCTTTTTTGGAGTTCCACATTATCCATATCCGAGCGCGCGTCAATTCGCTTGTAATGATTATACACAGCGACCGACAGTATTTTTTTTGCCCGCTCTTGGCCAATAATATGCTCGTCAAGGATAGATTTAATCTCGGTGGGCTTAAGAAGTTTCTTCGCTTCATGCTTCCTCTCCTCGTTCGATTCCTCCAGCATGATTTCGTTGCATAGTTCGACACATTCATCGCAAACATACACCTGGGGCCCCGCGATGAGTTTTCTCACCTCCTCTTGATTTTTTCCACAAAAGGAGCAATGGAACGAATTGCTTCTGTCGGAATCCCGTTTCACCATCTCTTCCTACTCCAAGTACGGGGCGAACCCAAGCCACCACAGCAAATATGTGACCCAATCAAAATTGCTACGGGAAAAAGAGAACACCAACCAATCTAAAATCAAATTTCCTTACTTACCGGCATCATCTTTATTTTTCCCAACTCCTGAGCCATTATTCGATATATCTACCCTAGAAACAATCACATCATCAATTAGGCCGTATTCTTTTGCCTGTTCAGCGCTCATGAAATTGTCCCGATCCGTATCCTTGATGACTTGTTCTAAACTTTGGTCGGAATGCTTGACCAAAATTTTGTTCAATTCCTCGCGCATCCGGAGAATTTCTCTGGCATGAATATCGATATCGCTCGCCTGTCCTTGGACACCGGCGAGAGGCTGATGGATAAGAATTCGAGAATTAGGAAGGGCAAACCGCTTACCTGGGGCTCCCGCCGTCAACAACAACGCGCCCATGCTAGCGGCCTGGCCAATACAAATAGTTGAAACATCCGACTTGATATACTGCATCGTATCGTAAATCCCGAGGCCCGCGGTCACGGAGCCGCCCGGGCTATTGATGTACATCGAAATATCCCGTTCGGGCTCATCGGCTTCCAAAAAAAGGAGCTGGGCAGTGACAACGTTCGCGAAATGATCATCGATAGCCGTACCCATAAATACAATTCGATCCTTAAGGAGACGGCTATATATATCGTAGGCCCGCTCTCCACGGCTCGTTTGTTCTACCACCATCGGGATTAGTCCCACAACTTGTCCCTTTCCTGTGCTAAATGATTAGATTCTCCCGACACTTCCCGGGAGTCGACTCCAGATTCGCCTACTTCATTTTTCAAATCGACCTCGGCAGCATCATACAGCCAATTAACTGTTTTGTTATAGTTGATATCCCGAAGAAGGGTGACCATACCTCCCGTCATGTTCAAGCGCTCTTTAAGTTGTCCCGTCGGCATTTTATAGTGGGCAGCTAACCCCTGGATCTGGGCATCTACATCTTCTGGACTAGCGCTGATTCCTTCCTGTTCGCGTATCCGGTCAATTAGGATCATTTGGCGAACATGCTCCTCAGCCTGAGGGAGAATACTCTCCCTCATATGTTCCATCTGGCCCGAGGTAATTTGGAATTCCGAATCTTTTTGGCGCGCCTGTCTTTCATATTCGCCAATTCGCGCATCGGCTTCAGATTTCACGAGCGTCGAGGGCACCTCGAATGAATGCATCTTGAGCAATTTCTTCAGCAACATCTCCGAACCCTCCTGGCGGATGGAAGATTCCTGATGCGCCTCCACTTCCCTTCGTACTTGGCGGCGAAATTCATCGACGGAGGAAAGACCACCCCCCAGGGAGAGGACAAATTCATCGTTTAATTCGGGTGGATGTGCTTCCTTGACGGTGTTCACTTTGACGCGAAAACGAATGGTTTTGCCCGCTAAATGCGGCGGTCCTTTCTTCGGGATTTCAATTCCAAAATCTTTTTCCATTCCCGCCTTCATCCCGAGGATAGCCTCTTCTAGCTCTTTTTCGGTCTGGCCCTCGCCAAGCAGAAGTGCCTCGTTTTCACGGCGCGTCTCGGGAACGGGGGTATCCCCTTCGAAACCCTCAATGTCAAACATCACATAGTCGCCCGAGTTTGCTTCCCGCGTAACATCCTCCAAGGTTGCCGCTTGCTTCAGGATTCGCACGACCTGTTCTTCCACCGCATCATCGGTCACTGGGGGGCATTTGAGCTCCAGCTGGATCCCCTTGTAATCTCCCAGCTCGAAGGGCGGGATCACTTCTACCGTTGCCTTATACTTCAAATCGGACGAGTCGCCTTCCATTATGACGTCCGTCACGCTCGGCTCTCCGACCGGGTGCATTCCTTTTTCTTCGAGGATTTCTTTATAAGAAACGGAAATAACGCGGTTCAACACCTCCGCCCGAACTTCTTCCCCGTAATATTGCTCTAAGATACGGCGGGGAACCTTTCCTTTTCGAAACCCCTTGATTTTTACCCGACCCGCCAAGCGCACGTACGCGCGGTTCTCCTCTTTCATAACCTCGTTGTGCGGGACAGCTATTTCGAGGCGCTTCGTACAATCGTCAATATCGGTGATGGTAGATGACATGGCTTTCTCGGTAGTTCCTTTTTCTTGTGATAGAACTCACGTGAATTCATCCGGGCGCGAAATACGAATCCAAGCCAATTGGTGCGAAGGGGGGGACTCGAACCCCCACGCCCGAAGGCACTGGATCCTAAATCCAGCGCGTATGCCAGTTCCGCCACCCTCGCCCGAGCTCTCCCAGCAGCGAAGCCAGGTGCTCAACCACAGATGAAGTTTACTTCATTTCCACACCTTCTGGGCGTCAAATACTCCCGCTTTCGGTCAATCCTGAATTAAGGAAAACCACCCTCTGGCACAAGATCAGGTGGGAGAACCGGGAATCCTAATAATGGAAAAAATCGTCCGCAGAGACCGTGCAGCCCAACATCCAAACAGAAAAACAGCTCTCAAAAGGGGATAGCCTCACCTACTCGCATGTCTCTTCAACGAGAGCATAGGCGTTGTGGGAGTGGATTGACTCGAAGTTCTCCACTTCTACATGGAACCATTTAATTCTTTTATCTTTACGAAGTCTCAGAGCAACTTCGCGAACAATGTCCTCAACAAAGCGCGGGTTGTCAAACGCCTTTTCAGTCACAAACTTTTCGTCCTCCCTTTTGAGCACTGGGTACAAATCGCAGCTCGCCGCCTCCTCAACCACCTCGACCAGCTCCTCGATCCAGAGCTCCCCGTCAAAGCGCACCTTCACATCCACACTTCCCCGCTGATTGTGGGCCCCACGGTCGGAGATTTCTTTCGAGCATGGACACAACGTCGCAACCGGAACCTCCACGCTCAAGACGAAATCTTCTTCCTTCCCCGAGGAGGCCTCAAATCCACAATTGTAGGCCATCATTCCCGTAGAGGCGGTGACAGGCGCCCGCTTTTCCATAAAGTAGGGAAACGTCACCGCAAAATGCGCCGTCTCCGCCTCCAAACGATCACGCATTCTTTTCAAAATTTCGGGAACCCGCTCAACGCTAATCCCCCTGTTGTGTTCGTTTAGCACCTCGAGGAACCGGCTCATATGAGTACCCTTAAACTGTTGAGGCAGGTCCACAAACATATCCACAGTCCCTATGGTTTTCTGTGCCTCTTTCGAGCGGTCTTTCACCGTGATCGGGTAACGGATTTCCTTTACCCCCACCTTATCAATCCGCACATTGCGCTCATCCGAGCTCGCCTGAACATCGGCCAGCCCGGCCGGCCTTTCTGAAATTTCGGCCATTTCGAGTAATTCTCCTTATCAAAAAATGCGGCGCCTTCAGCGCTCGAGGCTTTCAATTCGGCGGCGGTCGATCTCAACCATCTTCTCGGAAACCGCGCGGGCGAGATCTATCCCCCGCTCATTCGCATAATTCAGAACTGCAATCAACACGTCAGCTGCTTCATCGGCGTAGTTGGCGTCCGAAGAAGCAATTCCCTTCCATTCTTTTTTCTCGAGATTGGCCAGTTCGCCAACCTCCCCGCAAAGTTCCAAAGCGAAAAATCGGGGCTCCCGTACTGGGAAAACTGCCCGCTGGTACACCAAAAACTCTTTTTGAAGCTCCCGGAGCCCTCCGTAGGTGCTGGGAAGGGGGGATGCACACTTATCCCTCATTTATGTGCCATCTTCCTGATTCTCCCATTCTCCTTTAAACTTAGAGAAGCAGTTTGTCACCGCCCCCCGACGACGTCAACGAACATGTACAAATTGTCCTCCCTTGCTTATTGACGCCCTTATACGATGAGGCCTAATCTGCCTCTACGCTGCAAATCCATCCCGGACCAAGAGGCCCAAGGTGGCCTTAATTCATCTTCGCCAAGGAGACACGCAGTGCCGAACATCGATTTGCATCATCATGTTTTTATTCCCGAAACCGAGACCATCGCGGTCAAAGAGCGTGATCGGCGACCCCAGCACGCTGATAGTTTCGAAGGATTCTTTCCCGCCGTATCCTCCCAGCACAACCAGAAACTGTTCCAAGAAAAGTGGCACCAACAACTTTCCGACGCCAGCCGAAAGCGTGAGGACATGGCTGCCGAGCGGCTCGACATGGCCCTTATCTCTGCCTCACCGCCTCATTTTTACTACTGGATCGGCGGCTCGGCCGGAAACGATATTTCTCATTTGTCAAACGACGGGATAGCAGCCTTCTGTAAAGACGATCCAGATCACTTCCGGGGACTGGCCACCCTGCCCTTCCAAAATGGCGGGGAGGTGGCTGCTGCTGAGCTCGAGAGAGCGATGGGCCTGGGCCTGCTTGGCTGCGTTCTGGGTGACCGGGTGGGCACCCAGGCCCTCGATGAGCCTCAGTTCGATGTTTTTTGGGCAACGGCCGAGCAGCTCGAAGCACTGGTATTTATCCACCCTGACTTCGCCGACTTTAAACCCCTCTTCCCGTTCTACATGGCTAATCATATTGGCAACCCTCTCTCTACGACAGTCGCCGCCGCCCGCCTCATCCTCTCTGGCCACTTCGAGCGCTTCCCGAATCTCAAGGTCATTCTGTCACACGCCGGAGGGAACCTGCCCTGGGCCATCGGGCGTATCCAGCACGCATGGAACGTGCGGCCTGAGGCTAAGGTCCACACCCCTCACCCTCCACGCCACTATTTTAAGAACCTCTACTTCGACGTCATCACTTTCAGCCAATCAGGACTGAAATGGCTTGTTCAAGAGGTGGGCGAGAATCACGTCGTCTGCGGAACGGACTATCCCTACGACATGATGCAAGAGCACGTGGTCGATTACATCGAAGGCGCAGGCCTAACCGCAGAGGAACAGGATAAGATCCTGCGAACCAACACTGCGAAGCTTATCGCCCTCTAATTAGGAAAAGAGGCTCCTGGCCATTTATACAGGCGCTGATAGCGGTCAGGGTGGCGCAAGTAGTCCACTACCTCGATGAGCTCTTCCTTGGCCTCGTCCACACCCGCGACGTCTTTGAAGTGAACGTCAACGTCTTGTTCAGCATAAATTTTAGCCTTGCTCTTGCTGAAGGCCATCACACCTTGCCCTAGGCCCATGCGCTTTAAAACGAAGACATAGATGGCAAATAAAACACCCAACGGAAAGACCCAAGAACTTATGAATTGGATAATCCAGGGAGGCGCAAACGCCCCCTGATAGCGCACGCCGGCCTTTTCGAGCAAGAGGATGAGCGTGGGGTCCTCCACTTTGGCTGTTTCGAAGTGTTCCTTTTGGCCACTGCGTAAATTACAGCTTTTCATCATCCCACGAAAGCGATCATTGAGGATTTCAACGTGCCTCACCTGACCCTGCTCGACCCTCTGGCGAAATTCGTTATAGGGAATTCGCTTGAACTGCTAGCCCTGAAAAAATAGTGAATGGACCATGGACATAAACAAGAGAATAAAGATGAAATGCCCATTTGAAAAATGGGTTTTTTTATCCATATCCAAACCATCCTCTGGAAAGCCCCGCAAAAGGGCAACGATCCAATTATAAACATAGACCGTAATTGGAGACACCGTCGCTACAAACTTTTAATTCTAGGAATATTGCGTGTGGCCTAAGCCGCTAGGGAAAACTGCTTCGGCAGTGAGCGGAAATTGGGCAAAGCGGGGTTTCTTGATAAGCTGGATAGGAACATTATATGAATTGTACCAGGAACTCCTGCTGGGAGCCCATTCGATAACGAAGTCTTAAAATTCCGGGAGACCCCAATGCCACTCTCGCGTTTCAAAGTGCTCGACCTGACACGGGCACGCTCGGGTCCGACCGCAGTGCGCCAACTTGCCGACTGGGGCGCCGATGTCATAAAAATCGAGGCACCCTCTTTTGCGAGCATTGACGGTATGAACGCTGACCGTCACGATTATGAGTCCCAAAACCTTCACCGGAACAAACGTAGCCTCACTCTCAACTTAAAAACCTCTGAAGCCCGAAAGATTTTTTTCCGTATGGTCAAGGACGCGGACGTTGTAGTCGAAAACTACAGGCCCCAAGTGAAGTACCGGCTCGGCGTTGACTACGAAACAGTCCGGAAAGTAAGTCCCCGTATCGTATACGGAAGCATCTCCGGTTTTGGACAGACCGGCCCCTATGCCGAAAGACCCGGACTGGATCAGATCGCCCAGGGGCTGAGCGGTTTGATGTCGGTGACAGGAAAACCCGATGAAGGGCCAATGCGAGTGGGTATACCGATTTCAGATCTTTCGGCTGGCATGATGCTCGCGCAGGGAATCCTCATCGCCCTTTTGGAGCGCGAAACTTCTGGAAAGGGGCAATGGGTACATACTTCTCTCCTGGAGGCACAGATTCAAATGATGGATTTACAAGCCGCCCGCTACCTCATCAAAGGAGAAATTCCCACTCAGGCGGGAAATAACCACCCAACTTTTATTCCGACTGGGGTTTTTGAAACTGCGGACGGGCTAATTAACATCCAGTCTGGGCCTCAGCGCCTTTGGAAACGACTGGCACGTGCCCTCGGTGTACCGGACCTTGCTGAAAACCCAAACTATGCCGAACCACAGGAACGTCTGAAAAACCGGGACGCACTGAACAAGCAGATTAACCGGCTCACTCGGAAAAAAAAGAGCGCCGAATGGATCGATCTCCTAAACGAAGCTGGTATCCCTTCCGGGCCGATTTATACCGTAGATCAAACTTTCTCGGACCCCCAAGTTCAGGAACTGAATATGGACCCCCAGGTGGTTCATCCCGTCGTAGGCAAGGTAAAGATCGTCGGCCAGGCCATAAAATTATCCCGGACATCTCAGAGGATGAGAAGTGCTACACCCGAGCTCGGTGAGCACACAAATGATATCCTAACTAGCCTTGGATACAGCGCTCAGGAAATTCAAAATTTCCGCGACCAACAAGTCATCTGACCCCATTTCGGAGCGGGAGAACTTCAACCATGACCGGAAAAATTCAACTTAATACGGAAAAAATGCAGGCCGAAGTCCAAACTGGCATCGGCTGGATGATTTTTAACAATCCCAAACGGCGGAATGCGCTGTCTCTTGAAATGTGGGAAGCCATCTCTGCCATCCTTGATTCATTCCAACAAGACAACTCAGTCCGGGTAGTTGTCATGAAAGGCGCGGGAGATAAGGCTTTTGTATCCGGCGCTGACATCTCACAGTTCAAAGAAAACCGCAACAACGCCGAACAGGCCGAGCACTACTCCAACGTCTCAGCCAGTGCAAGACAAAAATTTACCGAACTCGACAAGCCGCTCATCGCCATGATTCAAGGGTATTGCCTGGGAGGCGGATTGAGCGTCGCCCTTAACGCGGACATTCGAATCGCATCGTCAACCGCCCAGCTCGGGGTTCCCGCCGCCCGGCTAGGTATCGCCTACAGCTATGAAAGCTTGAAACAACTCGTGGACCTCGTTGGACCCTCTCATACCAAGGAAATTCTCTTCTCTGCTCGGCGCTTGTCTGCCACCGAAGCCCTGCAAATCGGTCTCGTCAACCGTGTGGTCCCCGCTGATGAGCTGGAGGATGATGTATACAAGCTGGCAGCTAGAATCGCATCGAACGCGCCGTTGTCGGTCACAGCATCGAAACGTACAGTTTGCGAAATTTTAAAAAATCCCTCTGATCGCAACTTGGACGCCTTAGCAGAATTCGTAAAAATCTGTTTCGATAGCAAGGATTACACCGAAGGCCGAACGGCCTTTATGGAAAAACGAGAACCAAAATTCATTGGCCGCTAACGGACAGAGGTTCCACGAAATATTAGGGGCATTCAAATTTTTAAGACCGCCCACGAGGGACAAGCACTCAGGTTTTTTGCTCCAGAACCCCGTACACCTTGGGGTTGACCACGGTATCGGGACGGCGGCCCTGGAAGAATTCTAGAATGCTTTTCACTGAATGAACTAGTGTGTTGCGGATAGCATCTTCTCCTCGGCCACCCAAATGGGGGGTCAATACCACATTATTCAGTGAAAAAATCGGATGTGTGAAGTCTGGCGGCTCCTCGGGATAAACGTCCACCCCAGCCCCCCGAATCGTTCCATCCTGAAGCGCTTTTGCCAGGGCGTCCAGATCCACTACCGGCCCACGAGAAATGTTAAACAAAAATGCATCTGGCTTCATCGATTCCAAAAAGCCGCGATTGATAATGCGAACTGTTTCAGACGTTAGGGGAACATGGCAAGTCAAATAATCGGACCGGTGACCCAACTCCTCTAAAGATACGAATTGTACACCGAGCTTGGACGCCGTATCCCTGTCCTCCACGATATCATTGGCAATTACTTCCATATCAAACGCGATGGCCCGCTTTGCCACAGCCTTACCAACGTTGCCAAACCCAAAAATTCCCAATGTCATTCCGTTAAGAGGCTGGAGGGCAGGCTGAATTTCCCTCCAGAGGCCGCGCCGAATGTTCTGGTCCAACCAACTGATCCGCCGGCAGGCTCCGATCATGTGCCCGAATAGGTGCTCCGCCACTGAGGCGGAATTCTGTCCTGCAGCGTTGGTCACCACGATGCCCCTGGCTGTCGCGGCGTGGATTTCAATATTGTTATAGCCCACACCTGCGCGAGCAATGATCTGAACATGAGGAGCGTTTTCGATGACACGCGCAGTATAGGGTTCAGCCCCAGCTATCACGGCGGTCACATCGGGAAGACACTTGAACACATCTTCTTCTGACATATGCCCCCGGCATTCGTCCAGGCGAACCTCCAAACCTTGATCGATTAAAGGTTGAAATATTTCCATGGGGTTCTTGAAATTCAAGATAAATGGGGTACCCACCCAGACAATTCCCTTCTTCATGAGGCAACTGCTCCTTTTTCTGAATTACAAGAAATATGATTCTGCTTCTGACACAATTCAGGACAAAAAAAACTTAAATCACCCGCTAGAGAATTTATCTCAACTGAAAGGACCGAAGTGAGAGTATCCCATCTCTTCGCAAGTAATAAATTCCAATAAAGCAGCTTTCCCTTCCCGATTCTGTTCAATTGCCCGCTGGAAAGCGGGTCCGATTTCACGTGGCTCCTCGATTCTCTCTGCCCAGCCCCCGAGCGAACGAGCTATTTCAGCATAATTACCCCCAACATCTCTTGTACGAAAGTGGGTATGGGAAACTTTCATGTGCGGAGTTTCTACAGCCATCGAGGAATTTTTTAAGACTACTGTACAAATCGGAAGGTTGGCTCGGACTGCGGTTTCGAAATCTAACCCAGTCATACCAAACGCTGCATCGCCCATAAAATTTACGCAAAATTTTTCGGGCGCGGCTAACTTAGCACCCATCGTGAGGCCGAGACCGGTTCCAAGCTGGTGGGATTTTCCTCAGCCGAGATAGGTTCGCGGACCATCTGTCTGGTAGAAGGGCATCACCTCGTAGCGCGGATTCCCAGAATCATGGGTGACAATTGTCTCGGCGGGATTGGCAACCTGCATGAGCTCCCAAATTACACGATAGGGATTGATCGGCACCTCCCAAGAAGTGAGTTTAGGCATCCATTCCGAAAGCCAGGCTTCACGCAGACTCGAGATGTGGTCCGCAACCCCTTCTCGTCCAGAGTGCGCTTTTCCCCCAAGGAGATCCTCGCAACAGTCAATAAGTTGGCATAACACAAGCTTCGCATCCCCCAGAATCGGGTGGTCCACCAAATAGGATTTGTGAAGGTCCACTGGATCATTCGTCGCATGAATTAAAATTTTTCCAGAAGGAATCGGTGTCACGAGACCATGATCAGTCAGGCTAGAAGCAATGGTGAAAACTAAGTCCGCGTCTTTCAGAAAATGATAGGCTGGACCTGCCATTACGTTCGAGCCAACCCCGAGCGCTAATGGATGCCGCTTTTCCGAAATGGCACTCTTACCTTCCATTGTAGTCATCACAGGCACCTGCAGTAATTCTGCAAGCTTCTCAAGTTCCTCTGTCGCCTCAGCGTAGAGCACCCCAGCCCCTGCGAGAAGAATAGGCCTTTCCGCGGACAGCAAAGCCCTGGCACCTGCCTCGAGGCTCCCCGGATCGCCTTGCGCCCGAGCCGCCTTGACCGGCGAGTATCCCGCCAAGAATCCTTCGTCTATTTCTGTCCGAGCAACATCACTAGGAATCTCTACCAACACCGGTCCAGGCCGTCCATTCTTAAGCGCCGCAAAGGCCCTGCGTATCGTGGCATCTACACGCTCTGGAGTATTGATCTGCTCAGAAAATTTGGTCACAGATTCGTAGGAACGCATCGAGCTAAATAGCGGAAATACTCCGTCCCGGTTTTGAGAGTGCCCCATCGGTATGAATAGAATTGGGGTCGAATCAGAAAATGCGGTCGAAATTCCCAGAAAAGCATTTTCTGCACCGGGACCGTGCTGCATTGCAAATACCGAGGGAGAACGGCCATTCCGGACACGGGCAAATCCATCGGCAATTCCGACGCCGACCCGCTCCTGGCGGCATACGATTGGGCGAATACCTACCTTGACCGAGGCTTCGATCAAGGGGGTGGACGGATAGCAATTCAAGTATTCCACCCCTTCGTTTTTTAAATTTGTGCGACAGCATCCACCACAAGCATAAACCTATCTCCAGAAAATAGGCCTGAGACGTCTATCGTGACGGGACAATGGGGCACACTTCATTTCACGCCACGCTCCATTCAAGCCGCCGTCGAAAGAGTTTTCCGTCCAAAATTAGTTATTGGAGATACAACCCACCAAACAGCAGCGTCCCGCATATCAAGACCTACGGCGCCAGAAAATCTCTTCCTGAAAGGTCTTTTTTCTCAATTAACATTTTACATATCTAACCCTTTCTTCGCCTACTCTAGACCAACACGACAGCAGTCCACATTCACTGGAAAATTTAACGGATGCACTTTGGCATGTTTCGATCCCTAAAATCCGTCCGCGACGGCGAACGCCCCCACCAGTGCCAAAAATGCGCCGAAAACTATTCGCCACGTTACGGACTCTTGCTCCCTAAAAAAGAGCCACGAGAGAAAAATAATCAACAATATAGAAAGGCGGCTTAGCGGAATGACTTGGGTCAAACTCCCAAATTTGACCGCAGACCAAAAGAAGAGAATGCCGAAGGACTGAACAAGAGCCCCGGCCAGGATGGAGAGCAGTCCTTTCCGATCAACCTGCCTCAACTGGCCTTGCTGGGCAAAGGGCAAAACAATCAACATCAATATGAGTGAGGTGGTGTTGGAGATGGCCATTCCAAAGGCAGCCGAAGGAATCCAGGCGAAAGCAAACTTTGCCGTGAGATGTGCAAATGCATACATGAGCGCGGAAAGAGCTGGAAGGAGATAATAGTAAAGGGGAACGCGCTGACGTACCTCCTCCTTTTCTTTGTATACGAGCAGAATCGCGCCAACCATGATGGCCATAGTCCCCAAGGCCACGGAGAGGGACATCCGCTCGCCTAAAAATCCCACCGCCATGGCGGCGGACCAAACCATCGCAGTCTGACCCACAATTGTAGACCTGGCTAAACCCACGAATCGGATACTGTTTAAATAAAGGTAGCGACCGCAGCCCGCACCGAAAAACCCCACCGCCATGAACCAAAACACCCCGCTGAGGGGGATACGATCCAAGCCTCCTTCCACCCAATAAAAAGCCCAGCCCATGATAGTAGTAACCATTCCCATGATCAGGCCAGCAGCGTAGACACTCATGCGAGAGACGGCGTAGCGCTGCATGGCACGAGCAAATGCAATGAATGTCGCCGAAAATAATGCAAGGAGATTAGGATGTATGAAATCGAGCAATTGAACCTCCAATAATCTATTGAATATTAATTATATTGACATCCGCGAAAATTCCTTCAATAACCAATTACCTCGTCCAATCCTCTGACTGCGGCGATGGGTTCTTCCATCAAAAAATGGCCCGGTCGGACACTAAAAAAGGACCACCTTTCCGCAATCAACAAGGATTCCGATCCGATTGCTCGAACCACAAGCAGCCCGAACAGTCTGACCTTCGTTAAATCTCTTACTCCTCATCTCCACAATACGGCACACACTCATTTTAAAACGAGGAATGGCCGTAATACACAGGAAAATGAAATCCATTCAATGCCACTTAGAACAAGACGGCGAACGAGATTGTGAATTTCTCCAACCACGAGGAAAACCCGCGAAACCCCGGTATTCGAATAGCAAAAAACATCTTGGGGGAAAAATCATTCGAGATGACGCCTTAGGCTACAGGGATTCACTCACGGGACGCATCTCTCTTTTTTGAAATTTCAATAAAGGGCCATCATCCCATCACAACCTTCTGTACGAATAGAGCCTTGAGATCTAGTTCATTTTCTGGACATGATAGAGGAGTAAGTAGACACCCTCCTGCTAGGGATTTTATAATTTCAAGGATAAGCCTTTTGGCCAAAAGGGGAATACGACCCATTTAGCATGAAGCGCTAAGACGGGGGGAGTGAATTCGCCCATGCACAGCAGAATAAGAATTCCAGTCCATTCTATCATTAAATCCTTTCTGCATATTATTCTGGGTAGCATTCCGGTTACATTATTTATCCTGCCGCAACAGATTTTTTCCGCAGAAAACAGACAATTAAAATTAGGCGCTAATTTTTATCGCGGTCCCATTATAGATGCACATAACCATCCCAAAAGAAAGTATATTTTCCTTCAAAAATTTTCCAAGGAAGTAAAAATGGCTGGCGTAGAAAAAGTCATTGTCATGACAACCCCTAACGATTATCGCAAAATCCGGCGGAGTCTTTTGCGTAACGCACGGAATTTTTCCAGGTTCCGCACTTTGTGTTCTGCCAATTTTGTTGGATCTATTCATGCGAAGAACTACGATCAGGCACAGCGAGATTTTGAGGATATGAAGACAAATTTAAAAAATAGTATTTGCATCGGTATTGGGGAAGTCGGCCTGAGACACTACGATAAGACCGCAAAACAAGGCGGGAACAATCGAGGCCAACCCGTGGTGTTAGTTAATCTGAACCACAAAATGGCACTGAGAATGTTCCGTCTCGCTGATATACACAACGTGCCTGTTGTCCTGCATGTCGAACCAGTCTACAGTGTTGATGCCACTGACAACCTTTTAGAGGTAAAGAATTGGTATAAAAACATCTGCCACAAGTTTTCTAGGGCGAAACTAATCCTCGCCCACAACGGAATGATGTCGCCTAAAGATTTAGAAGAACTATTTTTGAGTTGCGGGAACCTTTTTGCCGACTTTAAGTTCATGCACTCTCGCGGCGCAATAGCCGGGTTTCAGGATCTCCATCCCATGAATGATCTCAATTTCAAACTTTTCCCTCATTGGGGCCACATGATTCAAAAACACCCGGAGCGTTTTATTTTTGGATCGGATTGGAAATACGGCCGTCGCAAATCGTTCGAAGATTATGCCAGACATATCCAGACCGTACGCAAGATGGTGGGGATTCTGTCGCCTGCTATTCAAAGGATGATATTATACGAAAATGCCAAGCGCCTGTATTCGATCGATTAAAGTTTCTATCTATGCCGAAATCCTGATCGAGCGGAAGTCAATTCATAAAACAGGACTCTATAAATTTCCCTTAACCCTACAGGAGATATAAAGCAGACAATATTGTCCCTCCTAAGCGCTAGGAAAAATTTAAGGGTCGGAGATGGCCTGATGCTGACACTCGTTTAAACTAAGCGGTGCGGGCATAAAAACAGTAAGCGTATACAGGAAATTCCCCCCCCTCTGTGAGAGAATTTTGGGAATAACCTCCAAGATTTATTAACGGCGAATATCTTCTGCCTCAAAGAAGGGTTTTGGGAACCAAATCCTTTCGTGTCGCCAGACCCTAGAAGTCTATAATTAGCAACCAAAACGTCCACGAAAACTAGAAAATAATACATCATGGCGGGAGAGATTAAGAAGAAACGCCATTCGAATAAAGATAGCGAAATACTTATTTTCGGGTAGTGCTGCTAATGCCCATGGACATAGCAAAGAGAGGTTCAGAACCAAATGAAAGATTGGGATGAAGAATCGGGCAGTCTGAACTTCAATACGCTTAGAACGCTATATGGAAATGGCACTTTAAAACCGACCGATACCATAAAAGCTATCCTTGGCCGAATTTCTCGCCGCGGTGAAGACGGAGTCTGGATTTTCCGAGAGCCCAAGGAGAAACTTTTTTCACGGGCACGGGAAGTGGAGTCTCTAGCCAATAGTATTTCCTCTGAGGCGCTTTTTATCACATACCCTCTGTATGGCCTTCCATTTGCGGTAAAGGACAACATTGATTGGGGGGATCGGCCCACCTCGGCGGGATGCTCGGCGTATACATATATACCATCTCGTACCGCTTCCGCCGTCGATAGGTTATTAGAGGCGGGTGCAATTTTAATTGGGAAGACAAATCTCGATCAGTTCGCAACTGGCTTGGTAGGCATTCGCTCGCCCTATGGTGTCGCACAGAATCCTTTTGATAATCGTTATATCCCTGGGGGATCGAGCTCAGGTTCAGCAGTTGCAGTATCAGCGGGGCTAGTAAGCTTTTCCCTGGGGACGGACACAGCCGGATCAGGGCGTATCCCAGCAGGATTCAACAACATAGTTGGGCTGAAGCCGACACGGGGAATCGTGAGCACAGTAGGAACTGTCCCGGCCTGTCGATCTCTCGATTGCATATCCATTTTTTCCCTGACCGTTCCAGATGCCAGCAATGTACTTTGTGTAATGGCAAAAGAGGATCAACTTGACCCATTTTCTCGACCAATTCCTTCAACTTGGATGGGCAGCAAATCACAATCTCCCACAATAGGAGTACGTGTAGGGGTTCCTCGGAAAGAGCAATTAGAGTTTTTCGGCGATTCAGAAGCTGAAACCCTTTTTAGCTCCGCCATTAAAAAGGTTGCAGAAACCGGGGCAAATATTCTGGAGATAGATTATTCTATATTTCATAAGGTGGCGAATTTGCTCTATGAAGGGCCCTGGGTAGCAGAGCGCTACACGGCCATTCGGAATTTTTTTGATACGTCATCTGAGGCGCTTCATCCTGTGACTCGGGAGATTATTGAAGGCGGGCAAAAATATTCCGCCGCGGATGTTTTCGAAGCAAATTATGAGCTTGAGGCACTTAAAAAGAAAGCTTTGAAGCCATGGTCAAAAATGGACGTTCTTCTTGTTCCCACGTCGGGAACCATTTACAAGATTAACGAAGTGAAGGCCAGCCCGTTCAAGCTTAATACAAATTTAGGCTACTATACGAATTTTGTGAACCTTTTAGATTTGTGTTGCATTTCTGTTCCCTCCGGTTTTTATTCAAATGGTCTTCCGGCAGGGGTCACATTCATCGGTTCACCATATCAGGAAAAATTCCTTTGCCAGTTGAGTTCAGAATTCCATGAAAAATTGGGGCTAAATCTAGGCTCAACCCCACATAAATTTATGTCTGTAATGTCATGAATGCAGGCTCCACCAAAATTCAATTGGCTGTCGTTGGGGCCCACCTACGGGGGCAACCGCTAAATCATCAATTGACCAACTTGGGAGCAGAATTCATACGTACCGCTCTGACTTCTCCTTTCTATCGACTTTATGCCCTGCAAAAAACAGACCCGCCTAAGCCGGGCTTAATTCGGGTTAAGACAATCGGTGCTGAAATCAAGGTTGAGATATGGCATCTGCCGATAGAAAATTTTGGTGCGTTTATCAAAAATGTCTCTGAACCACTGTGCATCGGCACCATTGAGCTTAAGGGCGGAGACTTAGTAAAAGGATTTCTATGCGAAGCGCATGCAATTTCAGATGCGAGGGACATTTCAAAATTTGGTGGATGGATTGCATATTTAGATGAAATGAAATCTCCCTAGTGTAACCCGAATTCCCTGGATGAGTTTGTGATTTCTGAATCCCTTATTTTGAACCAGAAATTAAATTAAATATATTTTGCAATTATTCTTCTAGCCCAAAGAGAACACCTCGCAGGTGAAACCGAAGTATCCTTCATAGAGTTCACATCAAGCGATGACCATAATTATCGACTGATCACAACCGTTCCTTCGGATTTGAATTTTTTTTTCCTTCTGGGAGATGTATGAGGGCTTCAGTTTGAACCAGACCCAATTGGAGAAGATCGTCCCCAGTTGCAGGGATACAATTAGAATGCGCTTTTTACATCCTCCAAAAGTCAGCTTCTGGACAGCTTGCAGTATTAAGAAGGTACTGACAATACAAACTTAGTTTCGATTCCGCCATTCGAGCTACTTGTGGGCCACAGCTAGGCCCCGAAGGACGCGGACTCCAACTGCAAACTGAAATATCCTGAGACCATGGCGCTTGCTGTCAAAGAGATTCTAAAAACCATCCCTTACTTATCTGGACCGTGGCTCATTTAAGTATTTTTCGTATGGAAGTCAACTTACTCATTTTGGAAACGGAGAGTTCAGACGGCTCAATCTTTGGCCAACAGAAAATCCGTCTTCTTACGACCATCTCAAGTATATTTGCTGCCATCTTTTTTTTCTTGGCAGCCTAGTATGCAGGAACCGACTCTACGCAAACGGGAGAACGCTCACAAATCGGCGCAATGGTATGAGACATTAGATCGAATGGTGGCACAATACCTAAGCCGATGTAATGTTCCCCCAAAATATCCAAACAACAATACATTCTTTCGAGAATTATTTTTCACGACATTAAAAAAACTAAAGGCCATGATTAGAAAGAAATCAAGAAGGGATTTCTTTTCCATCCAAAATTTTTCTATTTTTCCATGCCATTTTCCAAATCCATGCAATTTCCAGCATCCTTACTAATTCCACTACACCCCCTTTACCTATCACCTATGGCCTTTGTCAGCCGGATTTCACAGATTTTCTCCGGATGTGCCAACACTGCTCATAAATTCGACAAATTTTCATCCTCCTTTCCTGTAGAGGATTCGGTTTGATGACAATGAATCACTATTTTCTCAAAATGGAATATTTAACCTCCCTGGAATTTATTATTGGCCCAAAAAACCTTGCTTGGACAGTGCCCGAAAAGAGATGCTACGGTTAATTGGCCCTTCTTAATTAATTTAGATCTCTGACTGGGGACACCTTGAATCGAAAAGGAGGCTTGAATATGCAGGCAGATTTGTTTCGTGTGTCAATGGATTCTCCCGATGACATTTCTGGAGTAGTCGCTCTGGTCGAGGACGGAAAGTGTAGACCGGAAGATGTTATCTGCGTTATGGGGAAAACCGAAGGAAACGGCTGTGTAAATGATTTTTCCCGGGGATTTAGCAATTTTGTTCTGGTTGACTATTTTTCGAGGGTAATGGGAGTGTCACGCGAACAAGTCGAAGATCAAATCGCGCTGATCATGTCGGGTGGAACCGAAGGGGTAATGACTCCCCATTTTTCGGTATTTGCGAAATCTCAAAGCGACCGAGGAGATGGAAGCTCCAAGCGCCTGGCCATCGCCTCGGGCCATACGAAGGACTTTCTTCCTGAAGAAATGGGCAGAATGCCCCAAGTCCATGTGACGACCGATCTTATCCGAAAATTGATGGAGGAGGCGCAAATCAAAAGCATGGAAGACTTACATTTCGTTCAGGTAAAGTGCCCGCTGCTCACCGGAGATCGCATCTCAGACGCACTCAAACGCGGAAAAACCGTTTGTGTGGAGGATACTTACAAATCCATGGGTTACTCACGCGGCGCGTCAGCACTTGGAGTGGCACTTGCAGCCGGTGAAGTGGAAGAAAGCCAATTGAGCGATAATGTCATTTGTCATGACTGGTCCCTTCAATCGAGTGTCGCCTCTACTTCGGCCGGGATCGAACTGATGTGCAATGAGGTCATGATAATTGGAAACAGTCCGGCCTGGGGCGGGGATCTCGTCGTTGGTCACAGTGTCATGAAGGACGCGATCGATCGGGATGCGGTCCGCGATGCTATCGTTAACGCAGGAATCCAATTTGACTGGGCTCTGTTGCCCAGCCAGCGCAATCGAATTGTCAACGTCTTCGCAAAATGCGAGGCTTCCCCTGATGGCATGGTCCGCGATCGTCGGCACACGATGCTGGACGATTCGGATATCAACAATACGCGGCACGCCCGCTCGGTCGTGAACGCTGTAGTCTCCTCCGTGGTCGGCGATCCGATGGTGTATGTATCCGGCGGCGCAGAACACCAAGGCCCTCCCGGCGGTGGACCCATAGCGGCTATCACTCGGGCCGTATAATGAAACGGGTGTTGACGCCTGAAATAGAATTCCCGGTAGAGCTTAGTCAGCCGATATCTTCCGGCGATTTTCGACGAATAGAACGGTCAGAACGATGATCGCCTGAAAGACGAATACCGCCGAACCGGGGAGGCCAATGCTGCGCTGTAGAGAATCGGATCCCGCCAACAGGACCGCGAACACGGCAGCCGCCACCGTGACTCCCAGGGGGTTGTTGCGGCCGATGACCGCGATGAGGATGGCCATCGCCCCGTAGTTGGGCGCACCTTCGGAGCCGGTAATGCCAAGAAGGAGGCACTGATGGAATCCTGATACCTCGATGGCACCGGCGATGCCTGCCAAGGCGCCGCAGGTCGGCATGATGACTAGTGTAACCCGGTTAACGTTGATTCCGCCGAAGCGGGCAGCCCTGGGATTGTCTCCTACCGCGCGTACTTCGTATCCGACGATGGTCCGAGTCATAAGAAAATACATGCCCGCTGCAGCCGCCAGTGCGATGATGAACCCAAAATGGGCGCCGGCCTTTGGCATGACCTGGGGCAATGCGGAGGCATCCGGAATCGGAAGAGAGATGGCTTCCCCCGCCATAGGGTCGTTCCACGGGCCGTTGGTCAGGTAATCAACCAGATATAGCGCGATGAAGTTGAGCATCACCGTTACGAATATTTCGCTTACCCGGTATCGAACCCGAAGAATTCCCGGGATGAAACCCCAGAACCATCCGGCCAGGATTCCACCCAGCATTCCGAGAGGAACAAAAATTGGCCAGGGAAGATTCAGTCCTTCCAAAGCGAACGCGGTTCCGGTCATCCCTATGGCGCCGGCATAAATTTGGCCGTCCACCCCAATGTTGAAATGGCCGCCGCGCATCCCGAAGGCGACTGCAAGAGAGCCGAGGAGTAGAGGACAGAACTTATTCAGGGTTTGCGCAAACCCCCCCCATGTTCCGAGCGATGTATGAAGAACGGTTCCAAACGCAACGAGTACGTCACCACCAAAGGCGGCAATAAAGACGGCACCACTTATCAAGGCCAATGCCGCCGCCGAGGAATAGGTGATTGCAAAATCGGCGGCCGCTTTTCGCCATTCGTTTAGCCTTACCTCGCCAGAACTCGCCACTTTATGAACCCGTCTCCAATTTTTGGCCGGCCATGAGATGGCCGATTTTATAAATATCGTAATTCGGGCCATCGAAGGAGCCGAATAATTCCCCCGAATGGATTACGATTATCCGATCGCACATCAAACAAAGTTCATCCAGATCTTCCGATATCAGCAATACCCCTGCCCCATGGGAGCGAAGTTCATCCAGGCGATTATGAACGAATGATGCCGCCATGATGTCGAGTCCACGCGTGGGGTTATTGGCAATCATTAGAATTTTGCCTGTTTTAGTGGAAAGCATCATCGAGCGGGCCACAATCATCTTTTGAATGTTTCCGCCCGATAGGTGCGCTGAGGGAACATGCTCATTTTTAGCCAGGATACTGAATTCCTTGATGGCATCTCTTCCCAATGCGTTGGCGATATCTCGATCGAAAATTCCTCGCCGCTTGAAAATATGGGGATGGAGCCCAAGTACGAAATTTTCCGAAAGGCTGAGACTCGGAAGGATTCCTTCTTCAATTCGGTCCTGGGGGAGGAGACTTATCCCCCGGGCGATACGGGAGGACACAGAAAGTTCCGATACCTCGCTTCCATTGAGATGAATATCCCCCTCGTCGATTTCGATGAGACCGGCCAGTGCTTCAGCCAGTTCTTTTTGGCCGTTTCCAGATACGCCAGCCAGACCAACGATGAGCCCCCGAGGAATATTGAAGGTGATGTTTTTGAGGGGGACACCCCATTCCGCCGAGGTGTTGATGCCCCGAACCATAAGAACGGACGACCCCTCCATCGCCGCAGAAGGCCCTGCGGGGCGTTTGTTTTCCGGGGGCGCGCCGTGCTCCCCCACCATCATCTGAACCAGCTTTTCGCGACTGGCAGCCTCCCGAAAGATCGTATCAATTTTCTTCCCCCCTCGAAAAACGGTGATTCGATCACAATTATCTAGGACTTCCTTGATTTTATGCGTAATGAAAATGACCGTCAGGCCACCCTTGGCAAGGGCCTTGAGGGTAGAAAAAAGACCGTCCACTTCCTGGGGGGTCAACATGGTTGTCGGCTCATCTAGAATAAGAATGTCTGCGCCATGATAGAGGGCCTTGAGGATTTCGACCTTCTGTTGAATCCCGGCTGGTAGCGATTTGACCGGTTCGTGGAGCGGAATGGACAGGCCGTATTTTTCCCCAAGCTTCTCCGCGGAACTCTGGTGGGCGTCCAAATCGATCTTCCAGCGGGAGCCCTCCCGCCCGAGTAAAATATTTTCAAGCGCGGTGAAGTTTCCGATAAGTTCGACATGTTGATGAACCATGCCGACGCCGGCCTCGATCGCATCCTTGGGAGAATAGATCGACACCTCCCGCAAATCGATTAAAATCTGTCCCTCATCCAAGCGGTAAAGGCCACTCAGGATATTCATGAGCGTAGTCTTGCCCGCACCATTTTCCCCCAGGAGGGCATGGATCTCCCCCTTGCCGGCCTCGAAGTCCACCCCGTCTAGGGCAACAACCTCACCGAAGGATTTTCTAACCCCGTACATTTTGACGCGAGAGACGATATTTTCCGTCATGACTGAAACCATTCGAAGGCACCCGCTCCCGCGCCCCCCCGTTCGGAGACGCGGGAATCGGACGGTCATAAATCCTACTTCGCCAGTCGGACTTTTTTCATTTCAAGCCGGGGTTTAATTGACCCGGTGCGGACTTTTTCAAAAGCCTCTTTGGTTTTCGCGATGGCCTCGGCCGATACGTTGCCCAGGGATTTGAGCTCGAATCCGTTTCCGGGGCGCATGGGCACCCATCCCGTCCGGCTTCCTTTCAGAATTCCTCCCACGGCAGTCGCAAAAGGAGGCCTAAAATCGATATACAGGGTCCCGGCGAAATTCTTGGGCGCCTTGTCGGTTTTGTCAGTATAGAATGTTGTGAGCAAGACCTTGTGCTTTGCCTTTTTGGCGGCTTCGACAACTCCGTATACTCCCAAATTTACCATGTTGATGATGAAATCAACGCCGTTGGCGATCATGGCCTCAGCGGTTTGGCGCGCCTTGGCTGGATCGTTTTGATTTCCGGTGAAGGAATAAACGAGTTCAGCCTTGGGGTTGGTCACTTTCAAGGCGTCTGAAATGGAGTTGATGGAAGATTTGAAGTCCGGAAGCTGGATACCCGCGATGACTCCCACTTTGTTTGTTTTCGTTGCGAGACCAGCGAGTACACCAAAGGGATAAAAAGCCTCGAAAAATTTACGATGGACGTTCCAGACGTTTTTCGGAACTTTTCCCCTGCCCGAACTTTCCATGATGAAATTAATTTCGGGAAATTTCGGAGCCAATTTTTTCACAATTCGAATATATTGCCCGCCGTGAAATCCGACGATGGTATAACCGGAAGCGATGTACTCGCGTGCCACTCTCTCGGCGTCCGCCGGAGAGATTCGCTCGGAATAGGAGGTCTCGATGCTAAACCTCTTTTTGATGTCCTGGGAGACCTGGTATCCGCGGAAATTGTAATCCGCGTCTTCGATGGGTCCCGGCAGGATCATCGCGAATTTATGAGCTTTCGCGGCAACCGCTCGTCCGGGGGCACCGGGAACGGCCAGGCACAAAGCCACGAGTATAGTAACGGCAAATATAAATCGGCGTGTCCATTTGGTTTTTTTCATTCCACTCCTCCTTGTTGGGAAAATTGAAAAATTCTGCAGATGGATTCAATCCCGTGTCTCGCGGTTGTAGGGCCGTGCAAGCGCACGAGGACCTTCGGCACCCTTCGCGACCTGAATTAAAACTATCATCGCAAATATGTAGGGAAGCATCAATAAAAATTGTGGGGGCATGATTTTGGCGAATTGCGGGATGACGCTGACTTTAAACTGGAGGGCGTCCACGTAGGCGAACAACAATGCGCCGATAAACGACCAAAGCGGAACCCAGCGACCAAATATCACCAGCATCAAGGCGAGCCATCCCCTGCCGTTCACAATATTGTCCGTAAACGACCCTGAAATCACGAGCGGTAGATATGCACCCGCAATCCCGAGAAAAAGTCCGCCAGCCGCGCAGGCACCGTACCGCATACGGGCGACGTCAATTCCGACCGTGTCCGCCGCGCGGGGGTTTTCCCCGCAGGCACGGAGCCGAAGGCCCATCGGCGTTTTGAATAGAACGAAACTGACTGCGGCAACCAAGAAGTAAGACAGATAAACGAGTCCGTTTTGCTTGAAAAATATTTCACCAATGAACGGGATAACACTGAGAACCGGAATTTTTATCGCTGTGAGCGTGGGCACCTGAGGAATGGACTCCACAACCCCTATAGCTAGTCGGTATATCGTGGGCGCGACTCCCAGCCCCAGAACGAAAATTCCTAAGCCGATGACAATCTGGTTCGCCCGCAGACTGATGGAAAAGTAAGCCAGAAGGAGCGTCAGGAGACTGCCAGATAACGCCGCAAAGATGCAGCCGACCACAGGACTGCCCGTGTAGTAGGTAAGAAGAAACCCGATCACCGCACCCAGCGTCACGATACCCTCAATACCTACGTTTAGGATCCCTGATCGTTCGATGATCGTTTCGCCCAGGCATGCGATGATGAGCGGCGCCATCATAAGCAGGGTGAGATGAAGAAGAGATATATCTAAAAAGATGGACAAGGACGCGGGCTCCCGGAATCTGGTTTTGTACGTGTGAAAATCTTCGCTTTGACCCATCACCTTTCGAGAGATGGAACTCATCCTAGAACTTTTTTAGTGCGCATGCACCACAGATTTTTCGAATCTAAGGTCTATACCCTACAGGTACTATGTTTCCAGCATGTTACACGGATTTACTACTAATTAATCTAAGAATGGCAGCCAGGCTGGCAAGTTATATGAATCCAAAATAAATTCCGCGTATATCATTCTGGCTTCCGGGATTTGCGCTGGCGAAAATCATCTCGGACAGAGCGGGTAGTTGCCTTTTGAGAAAAAACCGGAAGAAATTCATTCGCCAATTGAGAAGCGCGTGAACCCGAAGTTCCGAATTGGCGTGGACACGGATGGCACGTTTACCGATATAATGACCATCCAAGAGGAAGACGGAATTTACGCGAGAGTGTTTATCGGTTGATATGAGCATGAACCTGAGGCCAGAAAATGTTTTGCGGAGGACAACAGGCCTTATTTGACAGTTGATTTTTTGTGCATTTATAATTTTTACATGGAGGATACATCTTAAATTTAGTTGCTTTCGGGCCATAAGGCGCCTCGCCTCTCCAGCCCCCATTCAAGATCGATCAATCACCAAGTTGGCCGGTGTGTATATGGGCTTTGGGCAATTCTCTCATGCGCGTGGATTCAGTTTTTCCGTACGGGTGCCGAGGCCTGTTTTTTCACTCCGGGGAAGGGAATACAAATGGATACGTTGACAGATGAAACCAAACTAAAAATGGCGGGTTCCAAGGCTGCGAAGGTTGTTAAGACAACCTGCTACATTTGGCCATGCCCATTTTGCGGCGTCGACGCACATCTCGATGACAAAGGAAAAATCATCAACCTAACAGGCAGCAAAGATCATCCCACCAACCTGGGGACAATATGCCCTCGAGGGAAGAATGCCGACCAAGATCTGTACCATGAGAACCGCATCCTGTATCCGATGAAACGGGTCGGAGTACGGGGAGAAGGGAAATTCGAGAGATGCTCGTGGGACGAAGCGCTCGATATTTGTGCTGATAAGATTCAGCGGGTCCGGGAAAAATACGGCAATGAGGGCGTTTGCGGTGAGGTGGGTTCCCCCTATCGGACCCACTGTGTGGCTACGAACCTGTTCTTGCGGTCAATTGGAAGTCCCAACATCATGAGCGACCTCGACCGTTGCGATGGCCCCAATCAGGTGGCCCAGAATGTAACGGCCGGCGAGTGGGTGTCGCGGTATGCGTGGCCCATGGATATCGACAACACAAAGTTACTGATTTCGTGGGGTTCGAATCCGGCGGTCTCAGTATTCATGTTCTTTCGGCAATGGTGTGCAGCAAAACTTAAGAACGACGGTTACCTGGTTTCCATTGATCCTCGCTTAACAAAAACAGCCAAAAACGCCGATTTGTATATTCCGATCAAGGTTGGCACCGACGGCGCCATGGCGCTGGCGATGATAAATGTAATTATCAATGAAGAACTCTACGACAAAGAATTCGTGGAGAAATGGACGGTCGGATTTGATGAGCTCGCTAGGCATGTCCAGGCCTACACGCCGGGCTGGGCTGCCAAGATAACGGAGGTACCCGCGTCACAGATTCGTGATCTTGCCCGGCTCTATGCGACAACGAAACCCGCCATATTGCAACACGGCATCGGAACACAAGTAGGACGAAACGGAGTACAAACCTGCCGGTCCTTCACGATTTTGATGGCGATTACAGGAAATTTGGACGTTCCGGGGGGGAACTGGATTCAAAAAGCCCCGCCTGGATTTAAGTCAAACGGGATGCTCTTCAACCACCCGGACTATCGATTGCCGCGCGAAGTGGAGGAGCTTCAGATTGGAGCCAAAGAGTACCCTTTGTGGGCGGGTCCTGATTCCTACACAATCACCAACCGAAACAACATGACAATTGATACGATGCTCACGGGAAAGCCCTATCCAATAAAGGCATTGATCGTTTCGGGTGCAAACGCGTGGTCAAGTTTCCCTGAGGGCCAGAGAGCTCTTGAGGCAACCAGCAAAATGGACTTCGTAATGGTCAACGAATACAGGACAATGGCGACGGCGGATTACGCCGATATTGTTTTGCCCAAGGCGCACTGGCTCGAATATTGGGACATCGACGTCAATTTCCAGCAAAATATTTTGAGCATCAGAAGACCCGTAATCGAGCCTCTTGGAGAGGCCAAGGATGATGTGCAAATTTTCATCGACCTGGCCCGCAAAATGGTAGAGAAAGGATACATTAAAAAATCACTTCTCCCTTGGAAAACTACAAAAGAATTTTGTGAATGGCGATTGAAGGACACCCCCTATACGCTAGAGGAGCTTATCAAGAAACAGTTCATTCCGTTCGAATGGTCCTACCTGGATTATGAAAACAAGGGATTTAAGACGCCTTCGGGGAAAGTTGAGTTATATTCGAGCGAATTTGCCAAACACGGGTACGATCCTCTGCCCATCTGGGTTGAGCCTGGTAAGACACCTACCTCAAATGGGGCGGACAGTTCGGAGTATCCCCTTAAGTATCTCGCTTATACCCGCCATTTCATGAATCTCCACACGCGTTTTGTCGACAATCCGTGGTTCAAGAAATTAACGCCGGAGCCGATTTGTGAAATACATCCCGAAACCGCAAAGAAATATGACATCGAACATGATGATTGGATCTGGATTGAGTCGATTCATAAGCGGCGAATCAAGATGAAGGCGAAGGTGACGAAAATTATTTCACCGGACTGCGTTTCTGGCATGGGCGGCTATTGGTATCCTGATGAGAAAGACAAGAAAAAGGCGGCTTTTCTTTCGAATTCCAACTGGATTCTAAAATACACCCCCGAGGACCCAATTTCGGGCTCCGCCCGCTCCAAGGGGGGAACCGAGGTGAAAGTGTACAAGTTCAAAGAGGGGGATGTTCAATTCTAAGCGAACGATCTTGCTATTATAGGCTGTTCTCGGGCCCGGATGAGGTGAGAATCTCTCAGGTACGTGGCCTGCGGCCCTAGGGATGAATGAAAGTGGATTAAAGAAGGTTTCTGTGGCACGAGATTTTAGGAGTAACTCTATGGCCGATTTGGTTGTGAAAAACGCGACAGTGGTTACGGCCCATCAATCGTTCCAGGGCGGGCTTACCGTCAAGGACGGGCGAATCGTTGCGGTTGGGTCTGATGAGGCTCTCCCCGCCGCCGAGGAGACGATTGATGCTGACGGGCTTCATTTGTTGCCCGGTTTTGTCGATGTACATACACATTTTCGCGAGCCGGGGATGACTCAAAAAGAAGATTGGGACTCCGGCAGCCGCGCAGCTGCGGCGGGGGGATTCACTACAATTTTCGACATGCCCAACTGCATTCCCCCTACTGCGAATATGGAAACTTTTTCGGAAAAAGTGCGCTTCGCCCAAGGTCGCGCCATGGTGGACTACGGGATCAATGCCGCCCTCATCGACAACAACGTGTCGCAACTCAAACTGATGGCCGATGCTGGTGCGATGAGTTTTAAATTATTCATGGCCGAGACCGTCGGAAAGGTGCCCTGTCCGCCGGATGACGTGATATTCGATGGATTCAGGAAAATCGCCGAAACCGGTTTGATAGTCGGCGTTCACGCCGAAAACGACCCTATCCTCCAATTTCTTGCCCAAGAATTTAGAGAGGCAGGCCGACAGGATCCTCGGGCGCACGAAGATTCAAGGCCGGTCATGATCGAAGATGAAGCGGTGGGACGTGCCATCGCCATTGCGGCGGGGGCTGGAAACCGTCTTCATATCCACCATCTTTCCACGATACCTGCCCTCGAGCACGTTCGGAACGCGAAGGCAAAAGGCCTTCCGGTTACGGCAGAGGTTCTCGTGTCTCATCTATTGTTGTGCCTTGAAGAGCATGGACACCTAGGAAACATGATCAAGCTGAATCCGCCCGTTAGAACGAAAGAGCACAGAGAGGCCATGTGGGAAGGGCTCCATCGTGGCTGGCTCGACAACATCGCAGCTGACCACGCTCCTCATGCCCCCGAAGAGAAGCTCCTGGACGACATCTGGGAAGAGGGAGCAGGCTGGCCGGGGCTCGAGGTAAATATATCCCTTTTGCTCGATCAAGTTCACAAGGGAAAATTAAGTCTCTCCCAACTTGCATATTGGTACAGCGAAAATCCGGCCCGTATGTGGAATATATTTCCGAAGAAAGGATCCTTGGTAATAGGAGGCGATGCGGATTTCGTTTTGATCGACATGAATCAAGAAAAGGAATTCGACACAAGCAAATTCTACACGAAAGCGAAATTCTCACCCTTTGAAGGCTGGAAGGTAAAGGGCTCTGTTGCCAAGGTATTCTTGCGCGGTAGACTCATCGCAGAAAACGCCAAGGTCATCGGGGAGCCAACGGGAAGGATGATAAAGCCAAATCGGCAGACCTAGAAAGAGATTTTGACTTTTTGTCTCTTTACCTTGGACTGGGGGAATCGGGCGGTGAATGAGCGAAAACACGTTTCGGAAAGAATACTTAAGGCAAGAACCGGCACGGCCTTCACCATTATGAAAGGTCAGATTCTTCGCATTCTTGACGTCGAAGGACAGCAGGTTGGCGATCTTACGGCGTTCAACCTTCATGACCACACAGAATATTTTTCTCAGTCGCAAACGCGAAAGATCAATAAGTCAATCACCGTTACGACGGGCTCCAAGCTTTGTTCTAATCGATGCAATATAATGTTTACGATTAGAGAGGACCAGGTAAGACTTCATGATATTCTTTATTCTCCCTGCGGGCCGGATGATTATCGAATTCTGTACGATGCTCCGGACCATCCAAGCTGCCGGGTGAACCTGAACAAAGCTCTGGAGCCGTACAAGATACTGCCACATCAGCTCCCACCACCAATCAACATTTTCATGAATACGGAAATCGGCAAAGGGGGTGAGCTGATCTGTCTCGAGCCGACTTCACGGGCGGGGGACTATGCCGAATTTGAGGCCGAAATGGATTGCCTCGTTGCGTTGTCGGCCTGTCCACAGGATTTAACTCCGTGCAATGCGGGTAATCCCACGCCATTGAAGATCGAAATTTTTGAATGATTCACGGGCACAGAATGACATTCTCAAAGCAATGATCGGAGAGAAGGACCAAATGGTTACTGGTAAGCGACTTGGCGATTCTCTTCATACCGTGCTACCTGAAAAAAAATTACTCTTGTCGAGAATTCCTATCGTCACATCAGGACGTTGATCGTCTTCGCCAAGTTGCCTCCCGGAGAACCGGTCAATGAGATTCAAGTGTGCAATGAGTTAGGCATAAGTCGAACCCCGTTGATAGAAGCGGTCCACCAGCTCGAGCCATTTTCGTGCGAGCTTACGGTCCAAAAATTGGCAAATCCGCTTTGCGGGAACTGCAGAAAAAATTATTGGACCTTCAAAAGGAAGGTGTCAATTTTGAGGGATATGAAATTCATCATGACATTGATATCAAGCTTCACTCTCTTTTCCTGGAGGAGGCTGGAAACGAGGCTATGAAAAAACTGATGGACGGCTTGAATTCCCGGGTTATGTACATCCGCATGGTCCACAGTCCCGAACGATTTCAACCTTCGGTGGCGAAACATCTCAGAATCATATCTGGACTGCTCGATGTAGATCCCGCCATGGCATCGAATGCCATGCGCAGGCATCTCGCCAATGGAAGAGAGGATATTTCCTCTATGTGAATCGCGGGTACATGATTCTCGTTTGAGCGGTGAGGAAGATTCAGAGTTCGCGTTGGCAATTTTTCATGAATTTCTAATGAGGCCCCCAAATGTCCAAACGACACGAATTGAACGCCCGTCCCGGAACTGTTCACTGGGGATATTATGACCATATCCTTGAACCCATCTTGACGATTCAGTCGGGCGACGTAGTTGTGGTCCGCAGCCTTTTCGGCCTTCCCACCGATATGCATCACGACCGCAACCGAATCCCTGAAGACTTAGTGGCAATTCATGAGAAAGTCCCGCGCGATTTGGGTCCACATATTCTCGTCGGGCCTATTGCGGTGGAAGGTGCTGAACCCGGTGACGTGCTCGCCGTGAGAATTTTGGACATCCAGCTCGGCTTAAATTGGGGACATAATCGATTTATGCCTGAAAAAGGGACTTTACCAGAGGATTTCCCGAAGGCCCACTCGTGGATCATTGAGATTGACAAAAAATCCAAAACTGCCCAATGGATTGCGGGAACCAAAGTGTCGGTCGAACATCCGTTTTTCGGAAATCTCGGGGTCGCTCCTGCTCCCTCTCTTGGAAGGATTTCGAGCCGTTTCCCCGATCAACATGGAGGCAATCTCGATAATAAGGAATTGGGCTCTGGAAGTACCCTTTACTTTCCTGTGTACAATCCGGGCGCACAGTTTTCTGTCGGAGACGGGCACGCGGCGCAAGGTGACGGGGAGGTCGACGGGACAGCGGTGGAAACTGGCTTGGTGGGGGAATTCGAGCTCACACTGCGAAAGGATTTTTCCCTCAGGCTCCCTCGGGCCGAAACCAAATCTCACTACATTACTATGGCTTTTGATCCGGATCTGGATGTCGCTGCAAAAATTGCGCTTCGTGAAATGCTCGATTACATGGTGACGACGTACGACCTGAGCCGGGAGGAGGCCTATTCCCTCTCCACGGCGGTTGTAGACCTCCGGATCACCCAAACTGTTAACGGCAACAAAGGCGTCCACGCGATGCTTCCAAAGGCGGTTTTTAAATGAAAAAGCTTAGAATCCCTGTGACTGGTGAATTTTGTGAATTGTAACGCCCGAAGAGCCCGGGATGCTTTTCATGGTTTCAATCGCTGTCATCCGGCTTATTCTTGGCATGTGGGGGTAAATCTTTTCAAGGCAAGCCATCCCCTGCCATTCACATTATTGTCCGCAAACGACCCTGCAATCACGAGCGGTAGATATACACCCGCAATCCCAAGAAATAACCGGAAGAATTTCATTCGCCGATGGGAAAGTGCGTGAACCCGAAATTCCGAATTGGTGTGGACACGGGTGGCACGTTTACCGATGTAGTGGCCATCCGAGAGGAAGACGGATCAGTTTTTTCGGATAAGGTCCCTTCCACTCCTTCGGATCCCGCCGAATCCCTGCATTCAGCAATCCAGGTAATTCTCAAAAAAGGAGGCGCTACGGCTTCGGCCGCAACAGCTTTCATTCACGGGACGACCGTCGCCACAAATTTCCTGCTGGAGCAGGAAGACTACAATATGGGTCTGGTAGTGAATGAGGGTTTCCGGTTTCTCCTAGAAATCGCGAGGCAGAGTGTCCCGGACGGATACGGCAATTCCTTTTTTTGGGTGAAACCGCCTCGGCTGGTCCCAGTTTCACGGGTCATGGAAGTGGGTGGGCGTCTCGATCATTCAGGAAAGGAGATCAGAGAATTCGATGAAGTTGCCGCACAGGATGCGGTTCGCAGGTTGCGAAATATGGGAGTCAAGACGGTCGGAGTATGTTTACTCCATTCCTACGTAAATCCTGCACACGAACTTCGAGTCCAGAAAATTATTTTGGAAGAATACCCCGAGTGTCATGTGTCGCTTTCATCCGATGTATTACCAGAATACCAGGAGTACGAGCGGACTCTGACCACCCTAATGGACGCCGCTTGCAAGCCAGTGATCAAAGGCTATATCGACCGGGCAAAGATCCGAATTCGCGAAACCCTCACCCCGGAAACGCCGTTTCTCGTAATGAAATCCAATGGAGGTGTAATGGGCGCGGGCAAGATTGCGACCCACCCTCTGACGACGGCTTTATCCGGGCCAGCGGCTGGGGTGTTAACATGTTCTGCGCTTGCCCGCGAGGTGGGCCTTTCAAAAATTATCACGTTCGACGCCGGCGGAACTTCGACCGACGTTTCCGTGGTTGAGAATGGGAATCCGCGCTTCACCACCAACTCGAAAATCGGCGAACACACAGTCAAGGTTCCGATGATCGATATTGTTACCGTGGGAACGGGTGGCGGATCTATCGCCCGTGTGAATCCCGATGGGCGGCTTCAAGTGGGTCCACGCAGCGCGGGGGCGGACCCGGGTCCTATGTGCTACGGCGAAGGCGGCAAGGAGCCTACCGTGACCGACGCTCAGTTGTTCCTGGGCCGGCTGCCTCAAGGCCTGGCGGGTGGAAGCCTGCCCCTTGACAAAGCCCGCGCTGAAATGGGAATTCGTGCCATCGCAAAAAATCAAGGGCTCGGTCCCGAGGAGGCTGCGCGCGGTATCATCGAGGTGGCGGCATGGAACCAGGCCCTCGCCATACGGAAAATGACAGTGAACCAGGGCAAGGACCCCCGTGAATTCGTCCTGCTGGCATTCGGTGGGGCGGGTCCGTTGATGGCCTCTGACATTGCTGAAGTGCTGGACGTGCGGGATATCATCGTACCTCCCCAGCCCGGTTGTGGGAGCGCAATGGGTCTCGTCGAAGTGGACCTTCGAAACGATTACGTCAGGACTTTCATCGCCCGGCTGGACGGAACATCCCTGGATGGGATTGAAAACGAATTTCAGAAAATGGAAGAAGGAGGCAGTACCGATTTAAAAGCGGAACAGGTGGACTACGCCTCTCGCGTTTTTGTCCGGTCCGTGGATTTGCGCTATTTCGGCGAGGGGCAGGAGATGCGCGTGAATATTCCCCCAGACGGGACGTTCGCCGAGGCTACCCATCTGGCGGTTAGTCGTTTTCACGAGGAATACAAAACCCAATTCGGCTTCAACTACGAAAATCAGACACCGGTGGAAGTAGTGAACCTTAGGCTCACCGCGATTGGCGAGATAAGAAAAGCGCCGAGGAAGCGAATGGCCGAGGGCAAAGGAGCGGAAACAGCGCAGACGGAAAGGCGCCAAGTCTATTTTTCCTCGTTGGGTTTTGTCGAGACCCCCGTATACGACCGTGCCCGGCTCGGCAAAGGAGATCGAGTCGAGGGGCCCGCCATCGTCGAAGACTTCGGAGCCACGACGGTGATTTTTCCCGGGAGTTGGTGTGGAATAGACGAATGGGGAAATTTGCGAATATCTCTGCCAACCAGAGAGGCGAAGGAAGCGAAGTCCACAAGCAACGGCGGCCAACCGGAAAACGAACCGAGTCCCGTCGTTCAGGAAATTGTCGAAGGAGCTCTTTACGCAGCGGAACGCGAGATGGAGGATCTGGTCGAGCGGACAGCGCGCTCTCCCCTCATTCGGGATATGCACGATTACCGGGTAGGACTGTTCGACCGGGAAGGCCGAAAACTCACCGGGCGGTCCTATTCCGCCATTGTGGACCCTATTTTCAAAAAATGGAGCATTGATAAAATCGCTCCGGGAGACGTATTTATCTGGAACGACGTATACCTAGCCGAGGGCGGCATAGGCCACTTGCCCGATTTGTGTTCGTGCATCCCGATATTCCATGAAAATGAGATCATCGCGTTTGCATTGGTATTCGGGCATCATGACGATATCGGCGGTATGGTTCCGGGCAGCCTTCCAACGAACGCGACGGAAATATTCCAGGAAGGCCTTCTGGTCCCTCCGGTCAAGCTCTACGACAAAGGCGTTCGGAATGAAGATCTCTATACGGTGATATTCCGAAATAGCCGCCTATCCGAACACCTCCAGGCGGACATCGACGCTGAAATCGCGGCTTGCCGCGCTGGCGCTGCCCGTGTAATGGAGCTTTTCGAGCGATTCGGCAAGTACACCGTGATTCAATGTTTCGAGGGATTCCTGGATAAATGTGAACGCACGATCCGCAAAGAACTCATTTCGAAAATTCCCGACGGCAAATACGAATGGGAGGACTATATCGAGTCTGACGGGGTAGAGGCAGATAAAATCCACACCCTCAAATTGAAAATGACGAAAAATGACGACCGTCTTCTTCTCGATTTCAGCGGGACTTCTCCCCAGGCTAAGGGTCCGATTAACTGGCCGGGCAACTATTCTGAAGGGCGATTTTTAAAAAAATGGATTGGCCCCATTCTTCGGAACCTTGCTGACAGCTACGAGCGAATGTTCGAAATTGACATCAACGAGGGAATCTGCCGGTTGATCGATATTCGGTTTCCAGAACCCGGCACCTTGATCACGCCGGTGTTTCCGGCCCCCACGAATATGCGGACCTTCACTATACTGCGCCTGTTAAGCCTGTTCTGCGGTGTGTTGGGTCTCGCGACAAAAGGGACCATGCCGGCCGATCAGGAAACCATTCGTTATTGGGGAGTCCACGGGCACGACGATGAAGGGAAGTTTTTTCTTTTCCGGGAAATTTTGGGGGGCGGGTCGGGCGGTCGCCCTTGGGGGGACGGCGAAGACGTAATCCACGTCGTTCCCAACAGCCGAAATCTTCCCGCTGAATTTAGCGAGGGGCGGTTCCCCGTCCGTGTGGAGCGCCTTGGGCTTGCATGTGACTCCGGCGGCCCGGGAAAACGGCGCGGAGGACTCGGCTACTTCAAAGAGGTCAAGGTGCTTTGTGACTGCGAGGCCTTGAGCAACGCCGACCGTTCATTTCTCGCCCCTTGGGGTACGAACGGTGGTGGTGCGGGTGGGCTCTACAAAGTTACAGTCAACCCAGGCCGACCTGGTGAACGCGAGGTTCCCGCCCTCAGCAATCGCGTAGCGATAGCCAAAGGGGATTTAGTTCGCGTGGTTACCACCGGAGGCGGTGGATGGGGCGATCCTCTTGAGCGAGAGGTGGAGCTCGTCCGCCGGGATGTTCTTTGGGATAAGGTAAGCGTAGAAGGCGCGGGCCGCGATTACGGAGTCATGTTCCGGGATGAAGAAACCCTCGAAGTCGACAAGAAAGCGACTGTGGTGCTTCGCGACACGATTCAGACCCGCCGTGGAGCTCCCGCCTTCTTTGATCGCGGGGTAAATTTTTCGTCAATACAACCGCCCGGATAGTTTGTCTGGGTATTGTGCGCTTATTCTGAATAATTTTTTATTCCAAAGGAGATTCCCAAAATGAAATTAATCGATTTAAGCATGGAAATATACCGAGATATGCCGATTTACCCAGATCTCCCCGGTCCATCCCTCACCGTTGATGAAGACTGGGATACCGTGGCCCGACGGACCGGCGCTATTAACTACGGTGCCGACATCGTGACAAACCATTGCGTTATCTTCATGAGCGACCATACTGGGACGCACATTGACTCCCCTTGGCACAACAATCCCGATGGATTTACGACCGAACGGATCCCGATCGAATGGTGCATTTCGGACGGTGTTGTCCTGGATCTCACCGACAAAGAATACGGCTATGAGATCATGGCGGAGGATGTGGAGACCGCATTGAAGAAAGTAGATTATACGCTCAAGCCTCTAGATATCGTATTGATTCGAACCGATGCGAGCGTGGACTGGCAGACAAACCCGGATTATACGAGCAATCAGGCCGGCATGAGCGCCGAGGCAACCCACTATTTGATCGACAACGGCATCCGAGTGATGGGAATCGACGGGAGCGGCTGGGATGTCCCAATTTGGAAAATGCACGAAACTCGGCGATACTGGGAAGCTCATCGGGTTATGCTCGAAAAGGAATATTGCCATATTGAGAATATGGTGAATCTACACCTGATTCCTAAACCCCACGGGTTTAAAATTTCGGTTCTTCCCATCAAGTTCCGCGGTATTTCGGGTTCCCCTATTCGCGCGGTGGCGATGATAGAAGATTAGGCTTCGAGTAGAGTGGAGGGAATGAAGTGGCAGTAGCCATACACGTTTTGTCGGGGGTATATCACGATTCGGTGAAGCTAATGCGTGTCAGCGCTGCTGCCTTGGAAAAATCGGGTATCCTACAGGCGGTGGCCGTTCTAGGCACTCCAATGAACCGCGAACAGCTTGCCCAGGGAGGCCTCCTTGCTGACCAGGCAGAACATGCGGGGCCAAACGATCTCGTTCTGGCTGTAGAGGCGGACAGCATACGGGCAGCGGAAGACCAACTGGCTTCCATGGAAGCAGCCTTGAATAAGCCTCGCTCTAGCGGAGGGGCGGGGCTGTTCACGAATTTCCCCGTACCAACCCTGGATGCCGCATTGGGGAAAGACCCCCAGATTAACCTTGCTCTTTTTTCGATTCCCGGACCGAATGTGCGCCGAGAGGCAGAGCATGCACTCCAGAAGGGTCTTCATTGCCTGATCTTTAGCGATAATGTCCCTATCGAGGACGAAGTGGCGCTCAAGAAAATGGGCCGGAAAAAGGGACTGTTGGTCATGGGTCCTGACTGCGGAACAGCCCATATTGGAGGTGTTGGACTCGGGTTTTGCAATGTCATGCGGCCAGGAAAAATCGGAATCATAGGCGCAGCCGGAACAGGCATTCAAGAGGCTATGGCTGCTATTGACGCGGCAGGTGGCGGAATTTCCTGTGCCTTGGGCACCGGAGGGCGGGATGTTACCGACGCTGTTGGCGGCCTTGCCATGATTCAGTCAATCGAGATGCTCACGGATGATTCTGGTACGGAGGTTTTGTTGATTTTGGGAAAACCCCCCGAGTCCGGGGCAATGAAAAAAGTGCTCGAAGCGGCCGCCAGGTGCGAGAAGACGGCTGTTATACACTTTGTTGGGATGCGGACAGGAGAGATCCGCCGGCAAACCGGCAATAATTCCCATCTTCACGTGGCAGATTCGTTGGCTGCCGCGGGGAGTCTTTCAGTTTCACTGGCTGGTCAGCCAGGTGCTGTCACAACATTTGGAATCGGTCCAGAAACATCGAAAATAATTTTCGAATGGAATCGCCGGCGCACCAAGAGCCGGCGATTCCTACGGGGCGTTTATACGGGCGGGACGCTGTGCGCCGAAGCACAAGAGGTTATTGGAAGAACCGTTCAGGGAATTTCTTCTAATGCACCACTCGATAAGATCAATGGAATGATGACAAATCCCATAAAATCGGAAGGTCATTCGATTGTGGATTTGGGTGACGATCTATTCACCCGGGGAAATCCTCATCCCATGATCGATCCTGGGCCAAGGAACGCCAGAATTTTCCAAGAAGCCGAGGATTCCGAAACGGCTGTGGTGCTCTTTGATGTGGTTCTGGGGTTGGGCTCGCATACAGATCCGGCAGGAGAAGCCGCAAAAGCGATTGAGAGGGCGCTATTTTCGAACCCCGATGTATTGTTTGTCTGCTCCGTTACGGGGACCGAGGGTGATTCGCAGAATTTGGAAGCCCAGCGCACCAGACTAACGAAGGCCGGTATTTTGGTCGCGGATACACATGTGGAAGCATGTCTCGCCGCTGCGACCGCGCTCAAGGAGTTTGCAGAGTGAATGGCAATATAATTTTGGGAGGCGTACGCGTTGCAAATATTGGGGTGGAGCTATTTTCAGACTGCCTGGTCTCCCAAAACTCCCCTGTCGTCCAGGTGGATTGGCGTCCCCCCGCTGGAGGAGATCCAAACATGATTGAGCGTCTCGACCAAATGACCTCTTGCGACGCGGCAAACGATATTGCAATAGAGCGTCTCCAAGCCGCGAGGCCCGTATGGGTGGATGTAGGAGTTGCAGCTGAGGCGATACCCGGAATGGGAGAAAGGATGCTTCTACACGCCGGCCCCCCCATCGACTGGGAAAATATGTCGGGTCCCATGCGGGGTGCGATGATCGGAGCCATGCTCTTGGAGGGCTGGGCGAAAGACGAAAACGAGGCAGAACATCTCGGTGCGTGCGGGGAGATCATTTTCGATCCCTGCCATCATCATTCGGCAGTGGGACCGATGGCGGGTGTAATATCACCCTCGATGCCAGTCAACATTATTGAAAATCAGGCTCCATCTGAATTGGGAGGCGGCAACAGGAGCTATTCCAATATGAACGAGGGTCTAGGTAAGGTTCTTCGATATGGCGCATATTCGCCGGACGTTCTTTCTCGCCTTCGGTGGATGGCAGATGAGCTAGCCCCAGCCATGCGCAAGACCTTGAAGGCAATGGAAGGAGGGCTTGATATAAAAAACGTAATCGCGCGCGCTCTGCACATGGGTGATGAGGTCCACAACCGGAACCTGGCCGCAACGGGAACGTTGATCCGGATGATTATGTCCCCCCTAGCAGATTCGGTAAGCGATTTGAAGGTGATTTCCCGTGTAGCAAAATTTATTTCAGGTAACGATCATTTTTTCTTAAATCTCGGGATGCCTGCTGCCAAGGCAAGCTTGGATGCCATGGCCAATGTGGAGGGCTGTTCCCTGGTCTATGCCATGGCACGCAATGGAACCGAGTTCGGCATTCGGGTCAGTGGTCTGGGGGAACAATGGTTTACCGCGCCGGCAAAGCATCCCATCGGACTCTTTTTCCCCGGCTATGGCCAGGAGGATGCCAACCTGGATATTGGCGATTCAGCAATTATGGAGACCTTCGGCCTCGGTGGGTTTGCGATGGGGGCTGCACCTGCAATCGTCCAGTTTGTTGGAGGCTCAACAGCCGAGGCCATTCAAGCAACTAACGAAATGTACGGAATTACCTGGACAAGGAGCCGAGACTTTACCCTTCCCATATTCGATTTTGACGGAGTGCCGACAGGAATAGACATCCGGAAAGTGATCGAAACGGGCATATATCCACACATCAACACCGGCATCGCTCACAGAAATGCGGGTGTTGGGCAGATAGGAGCAGGCATTCTTCGTGCACCCGAAGCTCCATTTCAAGAAGCTGTCGAAGCCTTGGCAAAAAAGATGTCCGCATAGCTGAAAAAGCTTTTCCGCAAAACTACCGCAGGATTCTTAAAAGAGAACCGTCTCTGGGGTAATTTTTAATGTTGCCAGTTATAGGTAAGAACGTAAGACAGATTTTTCCATACTGAGAATCACATCGAAAAAAATGTTGAGGCCAGTAATGCCAAAGGCACCTGACCGCTGGTCTTTCTTCTAAATATGGATAGGAAATGGACTATCAGGAACTGCCCGATCGATTTCTGGTCGCGATAGGCGGCAATGCTACTCATCCAGCAGGGAGCAAAGATACTGCCGAGGGGCAGATTGCGATTGCAAATGCTACAGGGCGTGCACTTTTACCTCTCATGGAGCTGGACAATAAACTCGTCATTACGCACGGCAATGGACCCGTTGTGGGCAAGATACTGATGCGCCAAATTATTGCGCAGGGCCGGGTCAAACCATCAAAACTGGACATTTGCGTTGCACATAGCCAAGGGGAAATTGCCTATCTCCTCATGCAGGCGCTTGAAAATACGCTTCGGGAAGCAGGAAACCCTCGCCACGTGGTCTGTCTTTTGACTCAAGTTGAGGTGGATCCCGACGACCTTGCTTTTAAAAATCCCATGAAACCCATCGGTAATTTTTATACTGAAGAAGAAGCACAAGAACTTAAGAAGCAATTCGGTTGGATTATGCAAGAAGATGCAAACAGAGGTTGGCGGCATGTCGTCCCCTCGCCGGAACCCAGACATATTGTTGACATTTCACTCATCCGCGCAGTCACTGAAAGAGGCGCCATATGCATCGCCGGTGGTGGTGGTGGAATTCCTGTTGTGCGAAATACAAAAGGAGCACGTAAGGGTATCGAGGCAGTCATCGACAAGGACCTTACATCGGCATTAATGGCAAACGTACTCGGGATTGAGCACATGATGATCTTGACGTCTGTGCCTCGCGTCGCCATCCACTTTGGTACACAAAAAGAGCGAGGACTGGATAATATTTCTCTTTCCGAGCTTCAATCCTATCATGCCGAAGGCCATTTTTCTCCGGGAAGTATGGGACCCAAAGTCGAAGCCGCTATCCGTTTTCTCAAAAGAGGCGGGAAAAGTGTCATAATTGCTGCATTGGAAGAAGCCCTTCCTGCTCTGCGAGGCGAAGCAGGTACACGAATTACAAAAAATTAAGAATCGTCCAAGTAAATGGGCAAATTGGATTCATCCGGCACAACAAACTGCCCATAGCTGGAGCTACACCTTGCATGCTTTTACTATAGCAATGGCTACGCTCTGGAAAAGTTGTCCCCGAAAAGCATCGAATGTTTAATAAAGGTTTCGTGATCGTAAAATTTTCTCTTTGCATCGATTCTTTAAAAGGGTCTTCTATTTCAAACAACGACTTACTCTTCTCCTTCAGACACGAAGTAGACCGCCAATACGACCTTCTTTTTTGATTGTTCGTAAAGGTTTCTGGGATTGTTTGAATTGCAGGGATTCCAATTGAAAATTTATTTTTACCTTTTCTGTAGCTGAAATTTTAAATTAATATCGTATTAAGAAGCTCGTACAACATAAGGCAGTGGCTCATAAAAAACTTTATTTAGGCACGAGGAGGTGCAGGTAATTCTACGCTAAAATAATTGTCCCATCTAATTATTTACACTTGTGTACCTCTATCCGAAAATGGAGAGCTATTCAATTTCAGCTATAGATCCGGCTTATTTAGCACTTCTTGCATCTGTGATGTATTCGATTACCCTAATATTCTTTCGCCATGGGTTAGAACATGGCTCTCCATTTATGGCTGTATTGCTAATTAATGTCCTTGTTTGTATCGCCGGATTTTTTAGTTCATTTTTGGTGGAAGAAATTCCAACCATTTCGACAATTGCAACCTATTGGTTTGTAATTACAGGTATCGTTGGATTCGGAATTGCACATCTATTTGCTCTTGTTGGAATTCAAAGAATCGGAGTTAACCGAAGCGCCCCGATTACTGCCTCTACTCCAATCTGGAGTGTTCTCTTTGCCATCTTTTTTCTAAAGGAAAACCCTAGCTTCTATGTTTTATTAGGGACGGTTTTAATTGCTGGTGGGGTATGGATCCTTTCATTTAAAAAAGAAGGAAAAGAATTCCAAAAAGAAGACTCCAAAAGCGGCCTCATTTATTCATTATTGGCATCAATCTTATTTTCAATAATGCCTATTTTCTTAAAGTATGCATATTTTTATCAAGGTACTCCTTTTTGGGGTTTGGGAGTTGCGTTTGGATCAGGCGCAATTGTTGTACTTTTCACAAAACTCCTATTTCCAAAATGGGCTAATTTCAAGACAAACAAGTTAGGAATTCGGTTTTTTTTTATAGCTGCATTTTTTAATATACTTGCATCAATTTTCATGTGGCATTCAATGCATAAAGGAGACGTTTCTATTATCATCCCAGTTAGTCGCTTAAATACGTTATGGGTCCTAGTTTTAAGTTATTTCTTTTTGAAAAAAATAGAAGCTTTGACTCTACGAATTTCCTGCGGTGCTATAGTGGTACTTATAGGTGGAATGTTAGTTATTTTAAACAGAAACCAATGCTGTTAAGACATTATTCTCTAATACACTCAAAAACAACGGGGAATTGTAGCGAAATGTAATTTATTTGGCTTGCCACCGATAGCTCTCCCATTCTCCAAGAAATTCCAGTAGCCACGACTGGATAGTAAAATAATTTATATGGGTACTCCTAATAATGTTGGATCCTCTCTAGAATCCAAAATGGTTGTGGGTGCAGTCAACCCCTTACTCTCTCAATTCAATTCCCTGTTTAACAGGGAAAATAAAGGGACTTTGATCTCTGGCTGGCGGGACTCAAAGTCGATTGAGTATTTAGACAGAACAAGAGAGGTGAAGATTCCCGATTTTCAGGAGTTAAACTAGGTTCATTCGATCAAGAGGGCAAAGGAGTATAACTTATATTTTATCAATATCTTATAGTTTGCCATCTTTTTTTATATAGCCAACTCGATCAATTTAGATTTTACATTGCTATTCCTGAAAATTTTAATATAAAATTGCTATGAAATCTTGGAACGAAGATGTTCTTTTATTTAAACCCTTAATACTATCCAGAGTTCAGAAATGGCAAAATCAGTTCAACAGATGTTGGATGAAGCGCGTGAGCGTGTTCCCGAAATCATTCCTGAGGATGTCGGACAATCGCTTCTCTGTGGCCAAGAAGAAATTCACGTCATCGATGTACGCGATTCTGAAGAGTTAATAATCGGTTCGATCCCGGGTTCCTTTCACGCGAGCCGGGGCACGCTTGAAATGCAAATCAACGATATCGTTCCGAATCCGGAATCGAAGATCGTTCTTTACTGCGCGAGTGGGGTGCGAAGTCTTTTTGCAGGTATGCAGCTTCTGGAAATGGGTTACAAAAATGTTTTTTCAATGAAGGGCGGCTATCACGCATGGCGAGAAGTAGATTCCAGCCTCCATGTCCATCGCGGCGGCCGCGGATGCGAGGAATAGCGCCGTCGCCGCCCGCCCCGGCTCCTCCACCCCACTCATCTGGAAATACAGGATGCTCTTTTCGTCTTCGCTCACGAAACTTTCCACATCTAAATAAACATACTCACATTGGCGGATGAGGCATAATCAAGGAACGTCGTCGCCCCGCATACCTCGCATCCTTCGATCAAGTCCTCCTCGCCAATTCCCATCATTCCCATTGTAGTTCCGCAGGCGAACATCCGTACGTCGGATTCCACGGAAATTTCCATCATTTCCGGAAGCGTGGGAATTTTTGCCTTGGCGATCCAGCTTTTCATCATTCCTGTCGCCACCGAAGTCATTCCCGGAAGGGCGGCGATCAGATTCGGCACCTTGATGGAAGGCAACGCAGGAATTGGAGGGGGCATCGCCGGGTTTCCGATGGGACCCACCTTCAGCGATTTGTAGCGATCCTTGTGCAGGATATCCAGACCATAAAAAGTAAAGAAAATCCCGGTCTCCCACCCCAGACTCGCCGCGGTGGTAGCGAGAATGAAGGGGGGGTATGCCATATCCAGAGTGCCCTTGGACGCCACCATCGCCAGACGCGGGGTTTTTTCTTCTTTGGTTTGGCTAGCCAATGCCTCGGCGACCCCTTCTTTGATTTTTTGGTCAATATATTCTTGGAGCTTTAGGTCGAGCAGGGTTTGCTCCTCAACACCCATCTCTATCTCCTTTAGCGTAGCAATCGGGCCTATTTCGTCAGGCGAATATAAAATGTGTAGACCTTATCCTCCTCCGCGGCACTGAGGAGTTGGTGGCCGGTTTGCCGTGACCATGCTTCCATATCCGGCATCGAACCAGGATCCGTGGCCACCATCTTCAAAACTTGGCCCACCTCCATTTGTTTGATAGCTTTCGATATCCTGATAATTGGAACAGGGCAAAGAAGCCCCTGGCAATCCAACTCCTTATCAGTCGCTGGCAACTCCATTCTGAACTCCTATCTGTAAGTTGCTATACTGGGTAGAGTATATAATGCTAGATTTCTAAAGGGATTCTGTCAATCTATATACCTCCTCCTCTCTAAATATTTAATTACATCCCCCCCCCCAATGAGAAATTCCATTAGGCCCATCCGTGAAAAAAATACGCCAATTCATATATTATCAAATAGTTGAGATGTTAAATTCAGTTTCACAAGAGAAAATGAAACCAGATATCAATACCCCCCCATAGTATATTGATAATCTGAATGGTATAAATGTGCAAATATGTGAATATGAAAAGGTCCATTTACAATGGATGAATACATAGTGCTTCTGTTTGAAATGCCGTTTATCGTCATGATGACCACTGTTTGAGGGCGAATTGAAAATTTAAAATCAGTTAGAATTTGATAAAAAAACCAAAATAAGCAACGGTCTCGGGTAGGTATCTCTCCCTCTCGCCTCTTAGGGGATTGTATAATGCAGATTTCTGAAATTGGGTTCCCAAAAAAATTCGTCAAGGACATTACCACCCGACTCAAACGAGTCGAGGGGCAAACCCGGGGTTTGCGGGAAATGATCCTCGATGATCGGGATTGCGAGGAAATTATGCAGCAGCTCTCGGCTGCCTCCCGGGCCCTGGATCGCGTATCGGCGCTCCTTTTGACGACCGGCATGGAGGTCTGCATTCGGCGCCAAATTTCCGGTGAAATGGAAAACGGCGATGTCATGGCGCGTATCCAAAAGATGTTTATGCGCTACCGTTAAACGTAATCCAGATTACGGTTCAAGCCTTTACCTCTTCCACGTTGTCCGCCAACCCCACCCGGATGGGGGAGTTTTCTTTTAGGAACCCGATCAGCTCCTCGGCCGCAATTCGCCCCGTGTCACCCGTCCTAACGGGAATCCTCTGAATCCGGCCACCGGAGGTGGCGATCGAATAAAACCTGCCGGGGACCAAGGGCTTTCCATCCTTCTCCACAGCGATTACCCGGCTTCCTTTGGTCCCCTTCCGCCGGAAGCGGACCCGCATCCCGGAGAAGCGAAACAGGTCTCCACCCAGCCGAAGCAGCGGGTCCGGATTAAGAACGTTATCCAGAATGTCCTCGAACAAAGAAACGATTCGCTTTCCCCTGATTTCAGGAACGAAAAGGTTGCTCGGTGTTCCCTTCATGGCGTCATATACGTCCTCGCGGCGAATCTCTCCCGGCAGAATCGACGATCCAAACCGCCATCCCGGACAGTGGGCCATATCGGTACCTACAATCTTTCGGTAGGCATCGGCAATAAATTGATCTGTCGTACTCTTCCATGTGCCACGTCGATAAAGTAGCGTTTCGGTGGAACCCACAATTTCATTCAAGGATCTTTCATACGGCATATAGTGTTTCTTCACGATGGTCGATACTTCGGGGTCGGCCTCGATTCTCTCCGCCAATACAGGAAGCGCACGATAGCTCGCTCGCTCCAGCCCTTTTTGGCCTACCACCAAAGTGAGGTCTCCGACAAACTTATTGTGCGATCCAGCGTGAACGATCACTGTTCGGCCCACCCGAATCGGGTGCACCAAATTATCGTGCGAATGCCCACCAATGATGACGTCGAAATCGGGGTAGTTTTTCGCAAAAGCGATATCTTGCGGAAGCCCCATATGGGAAAGGAGAATTACCAAATCTACTTTCTTTTTTTTCCGGAGAGTTCGAGCATGCTTCAACAAACTCCGAAACCGGTAGCCCATTCTCCAGCCCCTCGTCGAGACCGGGTCCTCGGTCGTGAGCGTACTGAAAGGATAGGCTTGTGCCAGAACCCCAATCCGCAAATTCCCCGCCTTTTTGATAACAAAGGGTTCGAGAACCGGGTCCTCGAAATCGTTGTCCACCAAGTTCTGGGCAAGGACAGGAAACTTTGCTTCCTTGATGCGCTTCATCAAAGTTTTTCGCCCCAAGTTAAACTCCCAATGCAGGGTCATCGCGTCATATCCGATAGAATTCATCGCATCGAGAGGAGCGCCCCCTTCGGTAAACATGGCGATGGCGGACCCATACCAGGCGTCCCCGGCTTCGAGCACCAGGGTGCGTTCGGGCGCCCGCGAGCGTTCTTTTCGAATGAGTGCTGCCACATGAGCGATTCCCCCAGCTTTCCCGAATTTTTTCGCCTGCTTGACGAACTCCGTGTTAGAGGTGAGATAGGCCATCTCACTCCCCGGTTCGATTCCGGACCTTCGGATAAAATTGATCCCCTCAGGTTCCCGGTGGTAGAGAGGCTTCATGTGCCCATGGCTATCGCCGGTGAAAAGCACCCTAACGGTCCGGCTCTCGGAGGCGCTCACCCAGGGAGGACGTCCCCCAAGATAGGCGCCGGCGCTCGAGGTGACCGCTGCCAAGAATTTTCTGCGGGTGAATATCGAACTCAAATCTACCTCCTGGTGGCCCGGGGAAGAGACTTTGTCGGCATCATTAAAAGATCACGCAGTAGGGCAATCGCCCTTCCCCGGTCTCCCCCGGCAATTTCCCGTGGCAATTCATCCTCTTCAGAAAAAAATTGGGGCATATCCGTCCCCGGCTGAACCCGCTGAGGGGAGGCAAGAAACGCCGCCACCCAAACCGGTCGGAGCCGCTCATTGACCTTCGACAAATCCGGCCCCCATCGGTTGGGATTCCCCTCGGGCCTAGAACTGCCCCAGGAGTGGCACAAAACGCACCCCAGCATCTCTTTTCCCATCAGACGGCGCGCTTCCCGCAACCGTTTCGGAGATATGTCCATGGGCTGCGCAGCCCCAACCGGAGGAGAAAGGGCCGGACCTTTCAAGGTGCCCAGAAACGCTGCCACCGCTCTGGCTTCGTCGGAGTTCAGGCGGAAATCAGGCATCCTCCCCTCGAGGCGGGGACGTATACGATAGGGGGTCTTCAAGAACGAATAGAGCCATCTCATCTGAACGCGGGCTCCCTCGCTCTGTAAATCGGGGCCAATTTTCTCATTCCCCTTTGGATGAAATTTATCCATTTGATGACACCCCCAGCAACCCAAATTCGAGAATAACTTCTTTCCTCTTCGAACTTTTTCCTGGTCCAGCTTCCCCTCCTCGCGGGAATCGACACTTTTCACAAAGCCTGTGATATATGCGGCGAGCGCCCTTGCGCCACTAGGTTTGAGATCAAAATTTGGCATCATTGTCTTCTCATCGATGGCCTGAGGGTTCTGGAGCCAACGTACCACCCAATCCGGTTTCAAGCGGGCAGAGGCGATAGAAATTCCGGGCCCTAAGCGCCCCCCCCGCTGGCCTAGGCGATGGCAACCGCCGCACCCGCTCTTTTGAAAAAGCGCAGCCCCCTTTTGGGGGTTTCCGGCGGTTGAAGGGTGCCTCTCCGGCACAAGGCGGTTTCCCTTCAAGCTCATGAGGTATTCGGCTAGTGCCTCAGCTTCAACCCCATTAAGGCGGAAATTCGGCATCCGAGACGCCGTTAGTGGAAGGTAGCCAGCCGGCCGAATTTTTTTCGGCGACCGCAGAAATGCAACGAGCCAACGCTTTCGCAGTTTCGAGCCAATTTTGCTCAGATTCGGGCCAACCTTCTGCTGAGGCAGTCCGGGAATATTGTGGCATCCCGTACAACCCAATTCTCCAACGAGCCTTTTCCCTTTTTGGGCCTCACTTTCTTTAGGGGGGTTCGTTTTTTTCCGTTTTGAAAACGCTTTCACAAAGGATACAAGCTCGTCAATCAAACCAGAAGAAATCGTCTTGCCGAAAGGCGGCATTAACGCCGACCGCCCCGTCGCCGCACCACCATCGCGAATCACCCGGTGAATTTGGCCTTTTGTGAGGCGGCGCATATACCGATGCTGAGTCAGGTCGCGGGGCGGCGGGTCAAGAAATTTGGCATTTGGGCCGTCGCCCCGGCCTCCCGGCCCATGGCACGCGGCGCAGTAATGGCGAAACGCTTTCTCGGAATTCGAACCCCAGCCTGTTCGAGGTGCGGGCTCCGCTTCCATTGAATGTACCAACAATCCTACCAAGAAAACCCCAGCGAACTTCGTTCGTTTCCTCATGGCCATCGGCAGATCCATATTTCTCGTTTTCGCCGACCAATTCCGTTCTCCATGGGGTACCTTATTTCGAGAAATTCCGGATGAACTTGATGGTCTTCCAAATTTCCTCTTCCTTTAAAATCAATTGCCATGGAGGCATTTCGCCCCTTCCAACGCGTATCTTCCAAAAAAGTGCCCCATCCGTTTGTGCATTCATTCGTTTTTTGTCGGTAAAATCCCCCGGCGGAATCCGAAGGCTCAGCGAACTGCTCCCTTCGCCGTCTCCTTTGGGCCCGTGGCAACGGAGGCACCATTTCTGATAAACGGCCCCCCCGTCTTTGCGAACGCCCGGCTTAACGGAATATGGATTTTTCATGGAGGCGAATTCCGGCGGAGCGGTCCAGTCATAATAATATTTTTTCGCAGCCCAGGCGATTGAGCCCGATAGAATCACGCTCGCAAAAATAACATGCGATGATTTTTTTAAAAATCGAAAAAAATTCATATGCAGCTTTTCCTCCATGAACTTCTGCGTTTCTGCTGCTTCTGAGGAAACAGCCTAGAATCCGGCTCCTGAAAATTTCAAGTATGACCCAGGAACAAATCGTAAGCCCGCAAAACAAAAACCACTCGTGCCAATATCCTCCCGTCATCGTCCCATGCGTCCCTAGACCGGAGGTCTTTTCTTGCTTTGCCCACAAAATTTGTAAGAACTCTCTTGGCGATTCCGATATAACGACCATCCCTCTCGTGACGGCCCATCCGCAACAGAGCCAATGCCATGACACCATTCAAGTCTATCGGTCCCCCGGATGAAACGTCCTCCCCCCGCCGGAGAGGTTCCGGTTTCGGGTTTTTCCATTCAATAAAATTACCGCTTCGCCGATCAAACAGGTGCCGGATTGAATATTCGACAATCCGCCTGGCAGCTATACGGTCTTCGGTTCTCCCGTAGGCAATGTAGACCTCCACAAACGCAAGTGCCGCCCAGGCATTGCTCTCCAGCTGACCCAATAGAGGAGCGTTTTCGTTCCTGCTGCTCTCTTCATTCCGAACTCCTTCGTCTGTCAATAATTCCCGCCGCGTAAAATTCATAGTTCGGAGGATTTTTTCTTTCCCGCGAGATGACTAAATAATACGAGCCAACTCGGCGAGGCCCAATACCACTTGAGAGTTCCATGTAGAGTACTTGGTTCGGTTCAACGGAGGAGCCATATATTCTTCCGGCCAGAGGCATCCAGCTTATAGTACTTTCCCTGGGTTGATTGGCTCCCGAAAAAACCACCGGCTTTCCAGTCATAAAGGTGCTCTATCATAAATTTCGCAGTCCAGCCGGCCGCCTGGCTAAATCGTTGACTTCCGGATGCGGAAGAGGCCCAGCACAGGACTGGCAAGAGAGCTCCATTGACAGTAGACATTTTTTCGGTCCGAGGAGCTCCCAATTGCGCTTCGTTGCGTAGCGAAAAAATCCACCCTCGACAGAATCGTAGAGTCCACCAAGCATTCCTTCGATGGTCTTCAGAACAATTTCAAAATGACGTTTATTTCGATCACGGTTGTACCGGTCCATCAAACAAGCAAGAACCCATCCTCGGGGAAACTTTTTCCCCTCGCCAAATCCTCCGTACCGTTTATCAAAATTTTTTTTTAAGTATTCATCAACTTCCCGAACCAGCTCCTTGCGATTCACGATTTCAGTGGATACCACGCTGGTTGTCATTGCCTTTTTTAGCGCCGGGGCGTCTTCCAAGGCCTCTTTGAAAACTTTTTTAAGGAACCATAGAAAATCTTTACTCTTCAAGACTCCAGAAAGCGAACGGACCACATCCCCCTTCGGGGAGAAAACCACCGTTGTCGGAATCCGTCGGACGTATTTCCGCTTTAAGTCCACACGACGATCAATATCAACGAAGACACTGATGAAATTTTTATTGAGATATGCGATGACATTCGAATCGCTCAATGCACTCCGATTATATTTCGCGCACCAACTACACCAAACGGCGCTCATAACCATCAGGACAGGCTTCTTTTCTCTGGACGCGGCGTCAAAAACTGAACGGGAATAATTTCGGTAGCGAATTTTTGAATTCGAATGGGCATGAGAGTTTGCAATCGGAACAGAAAAAAGAAACGCGGAAAAAACTAAAAAAGCCAGTATTCCATTAGAAATTAGAACTATCCGGCGGATTTTTATTTTTGAGCAATATTTTTCTCGGTGCGTGCCTCTCATATCAAGCAAGTATTCATTATCCATGACTTCTCTCGGCGGCGCCTCGCCACTCAATCAGAACTGAACCGCATCGAGTATGCGAAGAAGGACTTTTTCCACCTCCTCTGCCATTTTCTTTACCCCGGAGTCCTTAAAAACACGGGCCATATAGGTGGGACGCATCGCGGCGATAACCACCTCTTTCGATCCTGTCTTCTGGTATACGGCAAGCCTGCAAGGCATGAATACCCCAATATTGGGATTAATACGTAAGGCCTTTCCGGCAAGACTCAGGTTGCAGAACCCGATAATTTTGTATTGTGTAATGCCTACGCTTTTCAGAGCACCACGTTTTTTCAGACCGCTATCGACATTCGTAATTTCACCGACAAAATAATTGTTGACACGAATCGCCTTCTTCAAGTCAGCCACGACCTGGTTGAATTCACCTTTCACCCGGATCGTGATGTAAAACTCGTTTGGAGGCTCGACAGCGCCGGCCGATGAAATGCAGACAAGGGATCCCCAAACCGCCACTGCTAAAACCCATTCTATTAAAAAACCTTGACTGATACGGTACATACAACTATCCTTCCGTTGCCATCGTCCCCCCTCCAAAAAAATTTTCGGAAGAGCATACGAACTTTATTAATTGGCGGTGAATTTCACCATCTTTGAAACTTCAGATTGATCGTCACGATGATTGGTAAATACGACCCGAATGGGCACTTCTTTATCAGCTTTCAGGTGAATCCCGAATAACGGATCATCACTCGTCGCCGAATTCGGCTCCAGTTTTGTTACCAATTCGCCGCCGTAAAACACTTCGACAATCCGAATGTAAAACGGCTCCCGCCCACGAACAAAGGTGCCGATCGGCGTAAACCGAAGTCCCGTACGAATCGGGTGCCTGATCTTCACCTGAACCCGTATGACGTCGCCCTTTGCGATTTTCCGGGGGATGCGCATCCGTGGTTTTTGCATCTTGTATTTCTTTTCTTCCTCGATTTGATCCTGTTCCGCCTCGCGCATCTCGAATAATTCGTCGGGGGTAAATAATATCTTGGGCTTTTTCTCCGCTTTTGACATAGCACTTATGCCTTTCCAGTTTTATTATTTTCAGCATCCGCCAACGGAAACTTTCAGGGATTTATGTGCCACCCACTTGCCATGCTTCGTACATTCGATCACCACAAATACATTCGCGTCGCCGCCATTCATCCGAAGCTGGGTCGATAAATGGACCCGACCGGTTGCCGGCGTAAAATGATAAATGCCCTTGCTGATCACCGGGTCGTTAAAATTGAAAATTTCGACGCTTTTAATGTAGTCGGCGGATTTCTGCTCATGGCGCATATCGATAATAATAGGCACGTTCGACCCGTCTTCAGCGATAAGCGGAAGCTGGATATCCGGAACATGGCTTTTTTCGTGTGGCGATAAATTCTTCGGATCCTTGGCCTTTTGGATTCCTCCCAGGGCCGGAATCGCCACGGCATTTCGGACACCCTCTCCCCAAATGCCCAGGGCACTACCCGCTCCAGCCAGCGCCAATGAGCGCATAAAAACCCGGCGCGTCATTTTCCAGATTTCAGTCATTATGATTTTCCCTCCTACCGCAGACAGCGCGATGCCGTCTCAAGCCGCAAAACCCATACAGCCACGCCGGAGGGCCGCACTATTCAGACAGCCCCCCGGATGGCAGCCTTTCTTAATTTTTGGCCGATCTATAGTTCGTTTTCGTCAATACTTTCACGCCCGAAAAATAAGGCGCCCACTGAACGCCGTTCGCTCCAAACCCAATTTTCGCCTTCCCCACTCTTTTGATTTTCCCATCTGAGGGATCGTAGCGAAGAACCGTAGCGGAGTCCCCGAGGCGGTTACTTACCACCATGAATCGCCCATCGGGCGACCAGGCAGCGTTGTGGGTTCCCTTCCCGTCCGTTTCGATGGTGTAGATAATCTCGTTCTTGTTTATGTCCAGAACAGAAACTATGTTTTCCGTGCCGTCGTTTGTCACCACGGCAAGAGGCGCATATGGATGAATGTAGGTCGAGTTTGTACGTTTTCCGGATTTCAGGGTTTTGACCATCTTGAGCTGATCAACATTGATCACCCCAACTTTTCCTATTCGAAGAAGGCCCACATAGGCGTACTTGTCGTCTGCGCGGAAAGTGATGTTAAAGGGCCGGCTCTTTTTGGGCACCTTGATTTTGCCGATTTCCTTCAGTGTTTTTGTGTCGATGGCAATGATGTAATCCTTCCGGTCACAGCTATAAAACACGACCTTTCCGTTGTTGCTCATCTTCCCGGAACGGCAGCGTCCGCCTCCGAGCGAAGCCACAATTTTTCTCTTCTTGATGTCGAGGACATCCACCGAGCCCATCAGACCCTTTTTAGCGTTGTAGCCTTGGTGGCCAATGAAAGCGTAGCGGCCGTCGTGGGTGATGGTGATGTCGCGCGTGCGTTTTCCAGTCGTCTTGATGGAAGCCACGAGCTTGAGCGTATTCGTGTCCATCAGGTGGACATGGCCCGCCTTGAGATCAATGTCGCCCGAAATCAGCAAATCTTGTGTCGGGCTGAACGCCCCGTGGAAAGGATCGTTGATGCCGTTTCTGATGTACTTGACGAACTTGTGGGTCTGAGAGTCCAGAATCCCGATGGCGTCATGATCACCCTTTCGCTCGGACTGAAAGTTGATCCAAACGTGGCGCATTCCGGGAGCGATCCACGGATGGTGCGGCTGGACAAAATCGGTCTTGACCAGCTTGATTCCAAATCCAGGTTTTTCGGGATCGATGATGGCGATAGCCGCATCGTCTTGCACGGGAACGAAGAACATCCCTCTTTTGAAATGCTTGAGCACCCCAGTCTCCATGGGCCAGGTCCAGGTATCTCCGTAGAAAATCTTGTCGAGAACCTTGCCGCCGGCGGCCTCTGACTTTCCGCCAAACAAAACAACGAGGGCCAGAAGGAACACCACCACCCCCAAAGCTGCCAAACGCAAATACTTGCTCATGACCCATCTCCTCCTTGCTAGTGACTCCCTTCGTAAACCAGCCCTTCAACAATGATACTGGAGCCCCGATTCCTGACTCAGGAGCTCCACTCGAGCCAGCGGCGTAAATTCCTCAGTCGATTTGAGCGATACTATCCTTTAATTAATTTTCGATATCCCAGCAGGCGGCAGCCCCGCCAACCCAGGGCCCTATAGACAATCCTCGCCACTTTTCCTTCCCTGTCGATAAGAAAATTCGTCGACAATCCCCCGGTCCTGAAAAGCATGTATGGAAACATGCTTTGGGTCCTAGACGATGGGGAACAAAAGATTGAATTCTCGAATAAACCCGGCCACTATTTTTATAGCGCCGACATCCGTGTTGACGCCGAGGACGGCAAATCCTTTTTTCTTATAGTGTTTGTAGGATTATCCATCTCCCAAATTTCTCCCGACAGGGAGGGTGCCATATCACCTAAAATAAGATGAGAGTAACCTTTCCCTTGAAATCGGTGAGGTCGAATTTTCGCCACCCATCCTTCCTCTACGACTCCGACCGAACCATTGCGATATCCTTTAAAACCTGTTCGAGTACCATTCGTCCGCCAATGTACCGCCGGCGAACTTTTCCATCCGCATTGATAAGGACCGTAACCATAGTATGCTCGACGAGCCCACGCGCCTTTTTGGTCACCTTGACGCCATACGATTTCCAAACGGAGCTAAGCTCCGCCTCTGTTCCCGTGAGGAAAGTCGATACGCTCAGGTCGGCGCTGTAGCGCTTGGCATAAGAGAGGAGCACGCGAGGCTTGTCCACTTCTGGGTCCGTGGCGATAAATAAGAGCCGCAGATTACGCATTCCCGCCTTCCGGTCGCGCCGAAAAATAGACATCATGTCCGCCGTAACAAAGGGGCATAAATCGATGCAAGTAGTATAAATGAAACTGAGCAATACAACGTTCCCGTGAAAATCCGACAGCGCCACGCGCCTGCCGTCCTGTGCCGTCAGGCGAAAGGGAGGGGCATCCCGGGTTATCTCGGCCAGCCTAGCCTTGGTATCGCCAGGGCCTTGGTGCGCGAAAGCGTAGGACGAAAGGGCCATGAGAAACGCCGCGAAAACAAAGGGAATCAAACGCATCATCCTTTATCGCCCCATTTCGCACGGAGATAATAGACGACGTTGCGAAGCTCTTTCTCATCGATGGCCGGAGAGAAGGCGGGCATCATTCCTTTGCCTTCAGTTAGGACACGAAGAAGCTGCCAATCGTTCCTCTCTCGGACCGAAGCCCGAAGGTCGGTCGGCGGCGCCGAAAACCGTTTGGCCAGAGAGGTTTCGCCCTTACCGTCCGAGCCATGACAGGTGGTGCACCGGCGAACGAAAATATCTCGTCCCCGTTTTAATTCCTTGGAGCCATAGGGTTCATCCAAAAGCTCAAACGTGAAAATAATTCGAGTTAGACCACGTCCTTTCGGAACACCTTCCCGGAGGAAGAACTCGCTTTCAAAATCTTGCTCCTCTCCCGGATCCATCGTAATGGTGAACTGGAGCCCACATTCAAGGGTGGGTAAATACCGAATCATCTCGGGAGGATCGAATTTATGCCGGACAAGAACCGTGGCTCGCCGAGAGGCGCGGCTTCGAAGACGGAAAACTCCGCGAACCGCTTCCCCCGGGATGACGGACAAACTCTCCTTCTCCGGCTTCAATTCCCAGGGAACGCCATTTGTTTCGCTTCCAAAATGAATTTCGACCGGTCTCTGTCCCGCGCCTTCGGCGCCTAACCGCTCTTTACCTTCGTAGTGATTCAAAAGGATGAAAAGGACGACCAGAATTATCCAATTTTGCGGACAAATGATTCGCTTTCGATAACCGCTCGAGGTCCATACCCAACGCTCGGATTTCATGGGCAGATCTCCATGCACGCCTGGTTTGGAAATATTTCTCATCTACCAAAATTAGACCGCATCAGGCAGAAACCGTGTTTTAATCCCCAGGTCTCATTCCTGCTTCGGTTATAATCTAGAATTGGATGTAATCGCCCGATTCCGCCTTCAGGCAGGAATACGACGGCTACCAGAAGTCCTCCAATCATTGGCAGTCATTGGCCGGATTTCCATTAAAGAAATTCACCCACAGAGAATCAGCCCTTGTTGCCTCCGACACACTTGAAAATGTGCTTCCAGATCGCGAAAATCGCAAATATTACACTCTCTAGGGTATTCAAGTAAATGGGTTTTGTCAATTACCTCCATGCCAAAAGTGGACCAATATACTTATATTAAATTATTTATTTAAAGTGAATATATTCAATTATTTATTTGGTCGATAAGATTTACCCCCCTCTCTCCTGGGTGGTGATTTGATTGAGATTCAGCCATTTTCAGCACTCCCTATTCTCCATTTATAAATCAAACTTCCTCTATATTCATTTGGAAGGAACTCCCATTTTAGGAACCTAAATTTCCATGTGTAAAATTTAAAAAAAATCAAATTTCTGGCATTATTCTTTTTTTTTGCAGTGCTTCAAATAGATCGCGACCAATTCAATTATCGTTGCAATTCACTCTATTCCTTATTTTTAGACAAGAAATAAATTTGAGTGTCTGAATTTGAATCATGCGGCACAAACCCTATTCTCTGTTCCCCCCCTCCATTTCCGTGAACCTCGAATTTTATTTATATCATTTGGGGTGAGGTGGATATCGGTTTGGGTTCCCAGTATCCCAGTTTACTCCGCAAATACTCCATCCACCGCCATGCCGCAAAGGAAATGAGGCAATAATCGTGGTGGGGCCCGTTTAGCTCATCCTCCGGGATCATTTTTGGGCCATTAGCAATGTAGTGCGCCGTCGTTTCAAGGATACAGGGAAGTACTTCACCTCGTGAACTCTCGGTCCAAGTGCTGAATGCAGTCCGGTCTGGTTGTAATAGGAGACCCAGCTTTGAGGTTCCGCCCAAGATGGTCCCCGGTTAGCAGAACCAAGTGAACCTGACATTCACGCCGCACCGATCCGATCGCCCCCTCTCAAATGGTGTATCCTTGCGGGCTTCGGTCCGGAGTCTTGAACACGCGTAATCCTATATCTTATAACCACGAGTCCAATTCTTTTATATTCATACTTCTCCTATTATGAATCACGAAACAAAACTTGTGATCAGATAGGATCGTCTGCCGCAATTGTTGTATCGATTCGACCTAACCTCTTCTCTCGCTCCTGATACAGGGCAAGTTCCTTCCTAAGGAATAGATTCTCATCCGCCAGACCAAACCGAGACTGAGACTGAGACTGAAGGAGGTTAGAAATGAAAGTCATCCTGGGCTGATATATCATTTTGGCCTAGTGCAATACGCACATTTTTCCATGTTGATATCCAATCAAATTTCCTCGACGAAACATTCATTTATGAATGAATCCAAACTTTACGGAGCAATGAGGCATGTCAGCCTATCAAGTAGTCCTATTATGGTAGAATCACTTCATCCAAGGAACCAATCGAGAAACGTCGATTTAGAGGAGCAAGAGTCCATGTCCGGGTCCACGCAGCCACAATTGGTGGTATTCGATTCGGATTTCGAACTCTTGCGGTTCGATCTCGATGGGGGGGTGGGGTATGTCCTCCTGGGGGACGTTGATTTCGATGGCGCAAAACAAATTTTCGAGGCGTTTGAAGCCGACCCGGGCCGGAACGGACCGGCGGAGTTGATGATGGAAGAGACCGAGCTGATCGATGGCCTTTCCGTCACCCGCATGGTTGACGCCGTGCGCCTGTTGGTGAGCCGCCACGAACGGGTGCGCCTGATCCGCTCTCCCCAGATGCTCGCCCATTCCTTTTACCGGCTGGGGATGCTCACGGAAGGAACACGCCTGGAGCTCGTCGAACCGCGTGAGGAAGAAGGAGGAGCTAGCTAGTTGTTCTCGTAGTCCCATTCCTCGGGGTCGTAGGTGGCCTGGGTGTTGCCAAAGAGCCCGAGCGTTTAATTTTGCTTCCTGTGTCCACACCGCCCGCACCATCGAAGTGGGAATGCGCGTGAGGCGGTTCAGTTTATCCTTGGGGCCATCAGCGAGCTTTAAGATCAATTCCGCCACCTGGGCAGCTTGAGCAGCTCTAGCCTACACGAATTGGTTTACAGTTTGTGCTATCACCCTAAACTATTTCACGGCTGCGGAATAGTCGAGCGTGGCTTTAGTGTGGCAAACAGGGCGGGGAAGATCAATATTTAGGGAAATGCGGGTGCGAATTTTCCTGAGAAACGCTCGTCTTCTGGATGTGCCCGCGAAAGAACTCTTTTCTTGCGCGGAAGCAGATAAATTTGTCTCAGGAGAATAGACGAAAGAAATGGCACCAAACAGAACGTGCTATGGTTTTATTTGACACCAGCCTTTGAGAAGATCGGATCGTACCCTGGGGAGAGGGAAAACCCAAATAAAAAGAATAATAACTATTGAAGCGACCGCATTGAGTGCGGGGCTGCTTGCGATAAACACCAGCCCAGCAGCTGCCGCATCGGCAAAAATAAAAAGGGGCTTGAGCATAGGAAATGGCTCATCTTCATTTGCCAAACCTTCACATAAGAACAAGATTATTGGTTCTGAGTATAAAGCTATGGAGCAAGGCCAAGACTGCTGTGGCGTCGTCAACGGCGGCTCTGGCGGCTGGAGTGAAATCCTGCAGGGCGGCGGGCGGTGGAGCGAAAAACTGTGCGCCCACTGCGAAATCTGGTTTCAATTTACAACACAACCGACGGCAAAAAATGACTTATATACTAGTGTATCACCCAGACTTCCGTTAATTTCCCAGGAGATCACCACACATGAAACGGACGATCATCATGCTCGCAGCGGTGTTCTTGTTGGCAGGAGGAGCCAGGACGGTCTGGGGTTGGGGGGGGCCTTATGCGGTAATAGGTACAGGCACAATCTCTTGGAACATTCTCTGTAAATATTTTTTGAGCGAAGAAAAAAACAGACGCGGGAAAGGTCCCCTATTTTTTCAAAATTTAGCCTGGATGCAGGGTTACATCACCGGAAGAAACTACGAGAGAGGGCTCCACGGCCTACCAGCCCGCAAAAGAAAAGACGCCTCGGAGCCCTGGATTGGTCGGGGGTCGCCCATTGATTCCATCTATTACGCTGCCCTCAAATATTGCCGCACCCATCCCATGAAAAATGTAGCTGATGCGATGGCACACGTTTATGAGGTGGACCTGAAATAACCTCTACCAGGCGATTGGAGGTTTTTTGAGATGAAAACATCCTTGGATCTCACCCTGCCCCTCATCTTCCCGGGGACAGCCCTATCGGCAATCGTTTATTATTTCGCAGCAACTGCCAGTACCGATTTTAAATGAGAAAATGGCAGATATAAAATAGTGAGATTTACTACAAAAAGATTTAAAGTGAAATTTGATAAAAAATCGACAATCCTGAAAAGATTAAGACATGCAGAGGTCTTTGAACCATCCAAGGGTAGGCAAGATAGCCTTCATCGTCATTTTCTTATTGTAACGATGGTTTTGGAAGTAGTTTTATATTTAGCACTGCAAATCGACATTTCACTTTATCCAGTGGCCATGCATATCCTTCCGGAGGAAAATCAAAGGTCGTAATAATTCCTGAGATGCCCTGATCATTTCATACGGAACGTGCAAGAAGTTTTGACTGAACACTCCCTGCTAGAGATTCTGAGCTTCTTCCGGTTTTTGCAGCCTTTCAACCTCATCACGGTCGTCCACAATGTTGTAGGTTTCAAAGACCGTGCGGCTAAGGTGGTACATAACTTTCCGAGCAACCCTTTCTGAAACGCCAGCCTTGATCAGGCATCGGACGCCGCTGCGCCTTAGGTCGAAAAAGAGCAGTCTTTCGATCGCCAGCTCGCATACAGGCCCTCGGCCACCTGAAGTAATCTTTGAACACGAAGGGGGTCTCCATTGTCGCGCAAAACACCAGAAGAGCTTACTCCTTAAAGAATCGATCTTCTGGTCCGCGGTTATACCAGCGGCCTCACATAGGCCAAGCTCATGAGCGCTTCGCATCAGGGGTTAGTCAGGGAGAAAAGGACTAGAGACTCGCCGTTTTTGTGTGCTCTTTGAAGAGGGTGATACTCCCGGGAAATTCAAGGTCCACCTTGCCGTACGCCCCGCGTTTTAGAAGCTGTGCGTCCGTCCCCGCCAAAGCCCATTCGAGGCAACAAGAGATGTTTGTCCAATCGAAAAAATGGCGAAGGACATCAAGAAATTGTGTTTTTAGGGGGGAGCATGCCAGATATAGAAGTCCAAAAACCATATTTGGTGGTCATTTAAGGTGAGGGGTTGCTTATTTAGGGCTTGATTTGAGCATGCAAGACGTTATGGGGAAAACTTCTCTAAAAACAAAACTCAAGACGAAACAGACAGGTTTGGATAGGCGAAAATTCAGTTTATGTTATTGAAAACATTTCTAATAGCTTATTTGCCCTTTAATGGGGCAAATAGAAATAAGTTGCGGATATTTAATTGGTTAAGCGGAAATTATGTCAGTTATCCACAGATTTTGAACATTATTTGTGATTTTGTGAGAAGGGCTCGCCTCTAATCTTGATTGTATGGTTGACATAAATTCACGGTAGAAGGAAGTTCGGGACCGAGCAACATTGAGGGCGTAGTTCTGGGTACTTGAGGCGCTCTGGGAAAAGGAACGACGTAAGGGAGAAACATGCAACGGATATCGCAACTGTCAATTTCACTCAGCTCTTTGTCAATTTAATAGTCCAAAGTTACAGGATTTGGTAAAACTAATTTTTTAATCCCGTGGTTTCAGTGCCACAAATGACGGAGGCCATAAAAAAAACTTCGTTTTTTTCCCGCTGATTAGAAATTTCAAAACCCTTTCCTTCAAGTTTTTACATTTCACACTCTTCCGATTCATAGCAACTTAAATTCGAACATACCAAAATAATTAAAGTATGAATATATCTGTATAATTTCCCTCTTTACATGAACTATAAGGACCGCATAACCCTGGTTCAATCCGACGCCATAAATTGTCCAGATTGTCTCCGCAAAACGGTATGGATGTTGTTGGAGCATTTAAATCGAAAAAACACTTATATCCCCCCTTTAATAATGATTTCTTCAAGAGATCGTAACAGCCACTCCACGCCATGTCATATGGCCAAAACTCCATGCATATTGGAACCGATTTAGTTATTGCTTCTGAGGCCCCATCGAAGACAAATCCTTCATAACCTTGTGTATCAATTCAAATTAAGGCTTCTTCTAGTTCAACACTGGGAATTAATTTATCAAAAGCGCCTGATATTATACGAATTACTGATCTTGATTCCTCTTCAAATTTGGCTTCATTGTTATTTGTTCTAACTCTATGATCTCCGTGATTGTCAATGCATAGTTCAAACTCTAAGCTCTCATCGTTTCTGTTCCCCAAAGCTTTATTAATTGTCAAAATTCGCTCTGCGAGTTTATTGATGTGCACATTTGCTACCAACAAGGAGTAATTGGATGGTTCTGGTTCAATCGAAATCGCCTTTTCGAAAAATCCATGGCTAACGGCTGCAATGCTAATAGTCCCGATATTAGCACCAATATCTATAAGGATTTTTTTCTGATGCGCTATGTTTAGTAATTCCATCACAACAGTTAATTTTTCAAATTCATGTGGCATTTTTTTTGAATAGACTGTGCGTCCAAGTGCTATGTCGGCCGCTGAGACAATAAATTTTGCCTTTTCTGTTTCACTAATTAAAAGAGAGTCTTTATTCGCAATATCAAAAACTAAGCATCTAGTTATGAAATTTGAAATAATTCTTGTTTTCTTAAGCCATCTAAAAATAGTTAAAATTAACTTATAAGGAAAATGTCCCAATTTTCGTATAATGGAATTTGCCTTGTGTGAGGTAGGACGCTTTAGCCAAATTAACATTTTATCTTTATACTTCTCATTAATTATTAAGAATTACCTCTTGTCCATTATGTTTTTTATCTTACGTCCTTCAGTCAAAGCCCCCCCCTTCTGCATTCCAGCTGCAAGGCCAAATTCTTTGTAAAGCTCTTTAACTTTCTTCAATACTTCAACTCGTTCACGCTTCTTCGTTTCATTGGCTTCTCTTCAATCTCCGCTTTCTGCTTCATCAACTCTTTATACGATTCCATCATACCCCCCGTTGTGCGTTCAGTCGCCATATTATCGCAATAAGTCCTACTTTTAATTTAACTGAAAAGCCTAGTCGGATTTCCTACTTACACGCGAAGTGTAAGCAGGAATTGTTTATTTGGCGTCTGGGGATCATTCTCACGCTGTATTTCCTAGACACTTTATGCTATCCGCTTCATGCCACCCTTTGGATTAGACCCGAACAATTGAATGATAGGGAAATGAGTGATTTCTTCGCAGTGCTTGGAAAGGCGCAACTACTGGCGCTGGCCTCTTCGGTTTTATTTTCGGGAACTCTGGTATTCCTCCGGCAGGGCATGAAAACCGGAACCCCCCTTTCGGCAGTACTCATGATTAATTCCGTTATTTCTTTAGGTGGGCTGATAGGAGCATTTTACACGGGAACGCTTTGGAATCTAACGGTCAACTCATTTCTCTGGTTTTTTGCAATGGGGCTGGTGGGACCAGGGGTTGGTTCAATCTTCCGAATGGTAGCTGTTGTACGGATGGGGCTGAATCCTTCGACAATCGTAGCGTCTTCGACTCCAATTTGGGCGGCAATTTTGGCAGTTTTAATTCTCGGTGAAGTACTTTCGGTTAAGGTAGTTCTGGGGACGACTTGTATCGTTGCTGGGATTTCACTCATGATTTTTGAAAGAGAAAAAGATAGACCCAATTTCAAAAATTGGTTCCGAACGGCGCTTATATTTCCATTTGTATCCTCCATCGCCTATGCTGTGGCTCCCATATTTACAAAGCTGGCGTTTACCCACCAGCTGGCGCCGATGCTGGGGCTCGGGATTGCGTTTGGTGTGGGAAATTTCCTCCTATTGGCCGCAAAGCCGCTCCTTCCTGGAGGAGGGCAGATTCGCTCACCAATTGGAAGTAGGGCCTGGTTCTGCTTAGGCGGAATATTCAACCTGGCAGCGGCAATTTGTTTTATGACCGCCCTGACATTTGGCAACGTGTCTTCCATCTTGCCGATTAGCCGCTTAACACCTCTCTGGGTACTTTTATTTAGCTCAATTTTTTTACGCCGATTGGAACGCGTGACGATTATTTTATGTCTAGCGGTGGGTTTGGTCGTGGCCGGAGGTGTATTGGTCACGGTCGAGGGGAGCTAACGCCCCGGCGGGCTGTAAAAAAACGGCTGAATTATTCGTCCCTAAGTGTAGTGTTGAAGGCGGCGCTTACCTAGAAAATTATAGTTGTTTCTCTGGACGTCACTCTCTGAGAGAAGGCTCCAACCCCAAGCACCTCCTCTTAGATTCTCACTTTGCATTACCCAATTAAGCGTTGTATAATTTAGACAATATGTCCATCCGATCATGGCCAGAATTGAGACAAGCTATTTCTCAAATTGAAAGAAAGGGCTGCCCCATGAATCTCGGTGAGAAAATAGAGAAGCTAGAAAGAGACAATAAAAGCCTTAAGACAATACTCGGGGGCGTAGCCACCCTGCCTTCATATCCCCAATCTTTATAAGTACGAATGCCCAAGCGTATCCACTCGTTAACATCCAAAATACCACAGAATATACCGTAAGGGGCACAGTTCATTACATGTCGGCGCTTTGTAAAAATGACAATTTTGTGATTGCACCAGGAAGGTTTAAACGGGTGAGGCGGAAAAAAAAGACCCATGCAATAAAAAAAGAGCTCCTAAAATGCAGGCGAGAAGTAATAAGAAATTGTAGATACCCAACACGTGCATGTCTCTCCCCAGGATATAAGAATTGTAAAAAGAAATCACGGTATGTGAAGAAAATGTTTCCAGGTATTTGGAGTGCAAAGAGTCGAGGTGCATGTCTTGTCACGAAGATCACTGGCAGCCTGTCTGGCCGTCCGAAAAGTCTTAAACGTTCCAGAAAGAGTTATGGTGAAAAATTGGCGGTCGTTCCATACGCTTCGACCGGAACGAGTTATTCGAAATATAAGGTCAGCGCCTTTAGCGGTTCATATAGAATTTTTTCTGAACAAGAATTTAATAAAGTCACGGACACGCGACCGGGAAAGAGCCCCGGGTTCTATTTCATGAATTACACAGACTGGCCCATCGCTTACTCCATTGATCAGCTTGGCTGCCTTTATTATGGAATTGTTCCGACCGGCAGCAAGGGAAAACCCGGGCTCAGAAAGGTCGACACAGGCGCGGTTTGGTTTACCTTGCGGATGCATATTCAGCCAGATGGCAAGAGTCCTCAATCAGATTGGGATTGTGTAGAACCCGTTGCGGATCTCATTGGGGACGTCGCCATGGCAATTTTCACGGGCGGCGCCGCCACGACTGCAAAACTCGGTGCAAAAGCAGGGGTAAAGGCAGGAATCAAAGCAGGAATTAAGAAAGCTGCGAAGGGCATAACGCTTTCAATGGTGAAGGATTACAGCAAAGAGCAACTGGGAAAGCTTCTGAAAAAAAGCAGTAGCGTGGTGATGTATGGCCAGTATGCCGGCTATCCTTGGCCTACCCAGTGCGGCACGATGCCGAGATATGCGATTACCGACGGGCCTAAAGTTTTTTTGGACCGGACCGGCAATGCCTATATAGGCCAAAATGTGCCGTTTAAGGTTAAAAAGACCAATACATGCGGCAACAAAATGATGAGCAGTTCAGCTACGCAAGTGACCGGTGAAGTTGGTGTTTTCAAAAAGGCGCAGCCAAAGAAAAAGAAGAAGAAGGCGAGGAGGATTAGCACCGCTAGCAAAAAAATAAAATGGTTTAAGTTCAAAGGTTCTTTGCGGAATGCCTTCATCGGAGGCGGACGTCCCGCCGATAAAAAACGTCGCCTAAAAAGGCATAAATATGCGGTCTGCCGAGGATCCTATAAGAAGGGCATACATCCGGGTAAGGTGCACCGCGGCAAGTGCTATATCGGTTATGGCGGAAAGGAAATTGTCCTAAGATCGTTCGAAGTGTTGAGCAAACGGGGCAGAGGCAACAAATTCACCTGGGTCAAACTACGGCAAGCCAGGGGCAAAAGAAAAGTAATCGGCGGAAAGGAAAAAAATCGTTCTCTAGCAATTTGCCGAGGACGCTATAAGGGTGGCGTACATCCGGGAAAGTTGATTCGTAAAAAGTGCAATTTCGGATATTGGGGGAAGGAAATCGTTCTGCGAAAGTTTGAGGTTCTGATTAAGAAGTAACCGACACAGGACCTCGAAAATCGGAAAGGCGGCGCATCCGGGCGTCACCTTATTTCGTACCCTGACTCTCCCCATTCGCGCCATTTGAGACGGTGAGTCCGTGAGACGCTACGTCTCTAATCGAGCCTATCATTATGTTAAAGAATGAGCTTCTCGTCTACATGCCGACACTAGCTAATAACGAACACTAACTCGATTCGGGTAATCTACGACAATCTCACGAAACGGAATTTCTGTGACGCTTAAATAACCATGCCAACAGAGTGAACATGTTGAGACAAACTATTTTTCTAATTGAAAGGAAGGATCGCCCCATGAATATTGACGAGAGATTTTAAAAGCTAGAAAAGAAAAATAAAACTTTCGCCGGACAAATCAAAAACCTCAAGAAGATGCTCGGGGGCGTAGCCGCCCTTGCCCTCGCCGCCCTGATTGGCGGGACGGTTCTGAGAGTTCATGCCGCGAACGGCACCTTCGACGACATTCATGCTAAGAGGCTCTTCCTCAAAGACTCCAGCAATAGAGTTCGCGTGGCGCTCCGTTCGGATGGCAGTTTGTCTCTCAGAGACTCCAGAGGGAAAACTCGCGTGAGCGCCAGTTCGGTTGGAAATATCACAGCGCGCTCCATTTCAGCGCCGCACACGCATGGCTATAGTCTTACGACGCATAACCATAGCAACGGGATAATTCGCTATAGTGAAACGTCGCATAAGCATAGCGCCTCCTCGAGTAACGCCAGAAAAGGCGTCAATAAACATTCCCATAGTGTAACGATTAGATAACGTCCTCCAGAAACAAACAACCCTCCTCGGCATCCGTCGGGGAGGGTTTCTGTTTCCCACTCACCCAGATAGGGTTTCTTCTCCAGCGTCCGCACCGCTCGCACCATCGAAGTGGGAATGCGAGTGAGGCGATTCAGTTCATCGCCAGGGGATGAGTAATCGCCCGCCAGCACCACTTTGTCTTTTGAAGATACAATCACCACGCCCACAGAACGGATCATGGGTGGTGTAAGGAAGCTCGTCCGTTCATTGTTTCGACCAAAGCGCCATATCCCTTAGAATGGCCGTACAATCTGATGCAGGGAGGCTCCTGCTCATAAAACCTTCCTCAGCAGTTTTTTCCATCTCTGCCTTCATCCCCCCAACGGGAGATTCATTCGAGCGAGGCATTTTGGAAATCTTGCGGGTGAGGGTGCCAAGGGCAAATGGGGGACCAGATGTAGGATGCTTATGTGTCCTACTAGAAATTTGAGAAGCCAAATCAACCCATGGAGGACCAAGCGGTGGATATTCGACGGGACTTTGAAACAACAAGAAAATCGCAGAAATGGGAATATGAAATAATACAAGACGCCGACTATGAGAACCTGAACCATTACGGCAGTCAGGGTTGGGAATTGGTAACAGTATTGGCTAATGAAGACGGAGAAACATGGGCGTATTTGAAGCGGCTCATAGAGAACTAGGCCTGCTTCAGCCTTTATCCTAAGGGAAATGCGAAAAATTTCTGACAAGTAGCATTGAAGGCGAGAGGAGATTCCCATAATGAGATTTTGGGTAAGGTATTTGATTGGAGGAACAATCATTATTCCTCCCGCCCTGCTTTTTCTGATGGTGTTTGAGATGAAAGAGATAAGAGATGCAGTCAAGGAAGATATAGTTGTTGCGGGTGCGTTTTTAATATTGGCTTTAATAATTTGGTGGGCGATTTGTATCTTCTTTCTTCGCGGCAGTCGGTTTGATAACCCTGACAATTGATGCATCCCCTACCTAGGGGGTCCCAAACATGAAACGGGCAACCATCATGCTTGCAGCAGTGTTCTTACTGGTAGGAGAGGCAAGACGGTCTGGGGGGAGTGTGCGATAAAGGGTGTAGGCACGTTCTCTTGCGGAACATTTTTGAGCGAATAGAAAAGAAGCCGTGAGAACGATGTGGGCTATATTTATTATATAGGTTGGATAAACGGTTACATCATTGGAAGAAATTACGGGAGAGAGATCCGCGACCTACCAAGCCGAAAAGGAGCAGACGTTTCTACTGATTCCATCTATTATGCGGCACTATTTGATGGCTGCGTGGGCAAGACATCCATCATCGTCTCGTGGTCCTTTTACGCGAGAATGTTTTCATTCAAGGAACCATATGGCGAATGTCGGTTATGGTTGTGCGTCCTTCCCAAACATGATCTTTACCGCCGTGCTTTCGCCTCTCTCTTTGCGGCGGCGCAGGGCCCGGACGAAAAGAGAGAGGAACCAGTATTTCCGCCGGTAGCGGGAGAGGATAAAGTCATAGAGGGCTGGGTCCTCCAACCAGAAGGCCCGTCCCTCGAAGGACTGCACGGAACGGGCGCCGAAGCGGACGGTGACGCGAGGGTTTGTCTTTATGCGCTGGGCCTTGCGGGTGGCCTTGCGCGTAGTAAAGTAGACCTTGTCTTCATGAGCAAGGAAGAAGACGGGCACCGTCCCTGAGCGCCCCCCCTCCCCGTAAGTGGTAAGGAACAACCGCAGGCGGCCCTTCATGGAGTCCAAATCGAGCGGCGCGCTCACGCTTCACATCTCACTGGGATCTCGGCTTCCCTCAGCTTGCCGATGATCTGCTCTGCGGTGTGACGCTTCTTAGTCATAAATAACCTCCCCAAATGGGAACAATTATGGCCTATATTGCAAAAAGTAGCGCCCTTTGTTCAAAGGCTGATGTCACAATCCACAGGTCTTTTTGAGGGTTCATCCCTAGAATCGAAACAGCTCTCCTCAGCCAAATTCATTCCTGCTATGATACCGGTGTTCGCCCAGAAGTCCGCGGACCGCTTGCCCAGATAAACCTGGAGGCTCGTTCATGGATGTGCCGAAACCCGAAAACGAAGCTGGACGCCTGGCCGCGCTCGAAAGCTACGGCATCATGGCCAGCACGCCTCAAGGGCCGCTACACCCGGGCCTTGGGGTTTTTTGAAAAAAGCCTGGCGATCTTTAAGCGTCTGGGAGTCCAGGCCCAGATGGCCACCCCGTGGGCAACATCGGCACCATCCACTACAGCCAGGGCCGCAATGCCCGGGCCCTGGAGTTTGCTGAAAAGAGCTTGGCAATCAATAAGCGCCTGGGAAACAGGAGGGGCGTCGCCATCACGCTCTACAACATGGGAGCCCTGGCCTATAAATAAGGAAGCCTCGGTCTTGCCATTCGCTACACGGAAGAGGCGCGGAACATTTTCCAGAATCTTGGATCGCCACATGTAAAAGTGGCGGAGAAGACTCTCCAATTCCTCCGCCGATTTGCTAGATAATATTCTTCGAGAAACAGAAACCCTCCTCGACATCCGTCGGGGAGGGTTTCTGTTTCTCACTCACCCAGATAGGGTTTCTTCTCAAGCGTCCGCACCGACCTCCACCGTCCCCTCAGAGGCGTTTTCAAATCCACTGGGCGGTGAACTAGTAATTCGCAATGCTCAGCTATATTTACGGCGAAAACACCTCGTTTTTGTCCGAATCGGAGCCGCCCGGAACCGGACCGCCTGCAATTACAAAGATACTATCCCCGACAGCCACTGCTGCCAGGCCGTGGCGCGCGGTGGGCATGGGTGCGTACGGAGCCCATGCGTCTTTCGCCGGGTCGTACGCTTCGTTCTCGCGAAAGGTGCCGGAGGTGGACTCCCCCCCAAAGACGAAGATCCTCCCTCCCACAACCGCGGCGGCGATGCCGCTGCGTGTGGTGGGCAAGGGAGCGCGTCGTCGCCAGGTGTCGGTTTTCGGGTCGTACTCCTCGTTGGCATTGAGATTCAAGCCAAAGTCACCCTCCCTCCGGCCTCCTATGGCGTAAAGACGGCCTCCCAAGATGGCCACAGCGAGATGGTCCCGGCCTGTTACCATCGGCGTGAGGATCATCCATTTATCAGTTATGGGGTCGTACACCTCATGCGCGTTCGCCTTATCGCCTCCCAAATCCAAACCGCCCACAGCGTGGATCTTCCCGTCGAGAATGCCCACTGCCAGGCCGCCCCTCGCCGTGGGCATCATGGCGCGCTCTTGCCAGCGGTCACGCACGGGATCGTACGCGAACACATTGCCCACAGGGTCCCATTCATGGCCTGAGAATCCGCCAATGACGTAGAGCTTTCCCCCAGCTGAAGCAATTCCTGTGTGGTGCAGTGGAAGCGGAAGTGGCGCTCGTTTGCGCCATCGGTTCGCTCCGATGTTGTATTCCCAAAGAATCTGGGTAACCCCGAAGCCACCCGCCACGTAGATCTTCCCGTTCAAGACAGCGGCAGCCACCTCGCTCCGCTTCTCGGGCAAGGGAGCCGAACGGGTCCATCTCCCCTGGGCCTGGACGAGGCATATGGATAAAGTGAAAAAGAAAAGGAAAAATGAAACCACAAAACTATTTTTGGAGGGAGTCTTCATCTCACGCTCCTCTGGGGTTGTATTAAGGGAATGATGATTTGTTTGAAGAATTCGTTTTTTATTATATAGGTTCAACCCGCTCCAAACATCCCTCATCATCATTTCTCGGACTATTCACATACATGCGATGACCTGCCCCCAAAAACACCCCCCCTCAATGAGACCCATGGGGATGGTCAAATCTCGCTCTTTTGACAATTACTAAGGCCCCTCAGGAAAAAATTAAATCCCCATTGCAAAAGGAGGGGATTGCGGCGTTTCATCTCCAAAATGAGACGAATGAGTTCGGGGGATGGTCCTTTGAGTCCAGGCCTTCTCCTTCCCTTTGAGGAGTAGAGAAGCCGATATTTTCGCTTTTTGAAAGCTTCATGAAATCGAAGGAATATCGATGGCCGGATGGTGATGGCCGACCTCTTTGTGCGCCGTGACCCAAGAATTGTTGCCAGTAGTCCCAAATAGAGACGGTCAAGAGGCGTGAGATTGGGTGCCCGTTTTCGGGAGCGTTCTATGATCAGGAGCTGTTTCTTCAGGAGGAGATTTTCAGAGACCAGGGCCCTCGCGCCGCCAGGTCTGAGCAGATTGGCAATCGTGGCCAGAATGTGGGCGAAAACTACGAATAGATTCTCCATGGCGGGGAAGGTTAGGAAGAATTGTCATTCGGCGCAAGCCGAAGAAAAGCCTGTTTTTTAGCTGGAATTACTAATTCGCCATGGACAGGTTGCGCATTGCCCTGAACATCGCCCACCATCTGGATGTGCCCGTGGAAGAGCTCCTTTCTTGTGCGGGATCTGATCAATCTGTCCAAAAACTAAAGATAGGACATCCAACAAAATGGCCTGTGGGTTATTTGACGCCAACTTTTGAGTGGAAAAAGAAGTGTTTACATGGTTTTTTTCAGCTACCAACATGGATATTAAGCAAGTTAAATTTTTACCCGAATGCCGAAAGGATATTCCATGAACGATAAACCATTGATGCACAGCAACATGCCCACTACGCCCGGCGAGCGCTCCATCGACAAGCCCGAGCTCCCGAAGCAGGGCCTCATCGTCAAGCAGTTCGCCGACACTGAAGCGCCTCCGGGCTCCCAGGCCAAGATCGGCCGCCACCGTCACTTCGAGGTCATGTGCGACGAGCCGCCCCATCTCGGTGGCCACGACGAGCATCCTCAGCCACTCACCTTCATTTGCATGGGGGTCGGCTTCTGACTGCTCACCCAACTCTCGCGGTACGCGAGCATGATGAAAATCGAATATAAGACCAGCCAAGTCCGCGTCGAGATGGACTACCTCCTCTCGGGCTCGGTTCTCGCCGGGACGGTCAAGAGCGAGTGCCTTGAGGCACGAACGTTTTTTGAGGTCGAGTCTGACGCCCCCGAGGACCGCGTCATCGCCCTCATAAAAAACGCCAAGCAGGGCTGTTTCGCTGAGTCCATGATCCAGGCCGAAGTGCCCTTAAAGAGCGAGATCAAGTTGAATGGGAAAGGGATTAATTTGTAGGTTTGCCTCAACCTGATCGCGCTCGCTCACGACGTTGTAGGTTTCAAAGAACCTGCAGCTGAGGAAGATAAGGAGAATTGATATGAATTCCGATGAGATAGTGCAGATGCTAGGAAATCAAATTAACTCGCTACAAGGTAGAACAGATCATGCAACTACCTACATATCTTCGAACAATGAGAACTTGTTCGGACAAATCAATAGCCTCAAGAAGATGTTCGGCGGTAACTGCCTGCGAACAAGTTAAGCGATGCAGAAATGGGAATATAAAATAGACGAAGGCGCTGTTAGAGACGCTTCTTTAAATTTTCATCTAAACCATCTCGGCATGCAAGGTTGGGAATTGGTAGCGGTAACAATAGATAACGACGGGGTAAGGGATGCATATCTAAAGCGGCCCTTAGAAGATGAAAAGAATTGATTTTCCAAGAGATCTCAAACATAAAACGGACGATCATCATGCTCGCAGCGATGCTCTTACTGTCAGGAGGAGCCAAAAAGGCCTGGGGTGGTGGGAATTTTACGATACTTGGTGCAGGCGGTTCCTCCAAGAGCGTTCCGATTAACGCAAAACAAAAGGGCCTGTGGGTTTTTTGACGCCAGCTTTTGAGAGGAGGTCGCCACACATGAAACGGACGATCATCATGCTCGCGGCGGTGCTGCTCCTGACAGGAGGGGCCAAGACGGTTTGGGGGTATACGGTAAATGGTGTAGGCGGTGTCTCTTGCGGACGATTTTTGAGCGAAGATAAAAGTAGACGTGGGAAAGATGTGGGCTATATTCATTATATAGGTTGGATGAATGGTTACATCACCAGAAGAAACTACGAGAGAGCTCCGCGGCCTACCGTCCCTGAAAGGAAAAGGCGTCTCTTCTGATTCCATCTATTACGCCGCCCTCAAATATTGCCGCAACAACCCCATGAAACAGTTAGATGATGCGATGATTCACGTTTATGAGAAAGACCTGAAATAAGCCTCAGATTTGGAGGCTCCCCTCGCCTTCCCCTGAGCTCCCGTTGAGACCGTTTCCATCGCCGTAATATCGATGACACCCTCCAACTTAGGGCCTCTCGTTTCGCATTGAGCACGAGAATCGGGGGTCTAATGCATTGAATTTGTGACAGGGCATTTCTGGGTCCTTTTGGCCAAACCCCCAAAAACCCCCATTTTCCTAGAGAGGGGGGATAAAAACATAAAGACTAGGATCCACCCCCCCCCTCCTTAACAATCCCCCCTCTGACCCTTCGCTTCGCTCAGGGTCGAGGCTCTTCGAGCCTCAAAATCTTTTTTCCGCGAATGAGAAAATTAGGATATGCTTAGCATACATGAGTACTTTGGGTATTAGTGAAAAGAAAACTTTTGTCGGAGGAAACCATCAAAATGGCTGCCTTTGAATTCAAGTGTCAGAAGTGCGGAAAAAAAACCACTCTTGTACTTTCTATATCCGAATACGAAAAGAAAAACTATAGATGCCCCAAGTGTGGGAGCAAACGGCTGGAAAGACTGATTTCAACCTTTCAGGTAAAAACGTCGAGGAAGAGCTGAATTTCTTCTGAGAATTCACCATTCTGATCCAGCAATCTATTTTCCTTTCGAGATAGACAACCCAATATAGCGTCCAAATGATCCTGAGAAACCCATAGAGAATCCCGGGGAGGCATTCTCTTTAGATGCGGGGTTCAGTCAGATTGGGGGTACATCTTGACAAAATTCTTTTCGTGGTAAAATTCAGGTCATGAAGAACGAGAAGGTGATCGGCCCGAAGAAAATGATCATGAATCGATGGGCCGACATTACCAGAACAGCCAGCTTGATGCCGAAGAGCGACTAGCTCTTTCTGTTGTTCGTAGGGTATTCCGCGATCTGAGGGTGCCCACTTCTCCAGCTCCAGACCTTTGGGAAGACGCCGATCACATTCGCGCCACGGCTGCCAGTTTTCTGCTGATCGAGCTCTGGGAGCCGGACAATCTCTGGGGCCGTCTGCTTCAGGGCCTCATCGATCGTGAAGATATTGTCCCCAAGGCGATGGAACGGTCTTCTCGCTCGTTGCTCTTACCTATCACGCGACCGAACACGCATCGCGGGAATATTTCTCGACCTTTTGATTCCTGAGTCGGCAATACGAGCGGTCGCCGGATGAATGCGGGAGTTCCCGCTCCTGCAGGCTTCTTACTTTCTAGATAAAAGTTCTTGATTCGCACAACCGAACGGAAACGACGAGGTGTGAAAAGGGAACCTTCTCCAAAATGTTTGGGACCAAAGAGCATCCACAAAAGATATTTTTCGATAAAAAGGGGATGGCGATGAGGAATTTAAAATTCTTCTGCTATTTCAACCAAACGGATCGAAGGCCAGCATGAAGAGCAACGAGGTCAGCCACTACTCTACTAAACCCCTCTCAAAAAGCATGTACGCTTGTCTGAGAGCAAATTCCCCTTCGGGAAGGCATATGGGTCATGTCTGTCGGATGGTGGGCTGCGAGATCGTCTTTTCGCCAAAACGAAAACACCAGCGATTCTGCAACAAGGAATGCCGCCAGGCCTATTTCGCCCTGGCACGAAATGCGGGGGTCACCCTTATCGAGAAGATAATGCAGGAATCTGCTCGTGGGGGGGACGGCCAGCCAATTTTTCTTCTTGCAAACCTTCAATTTTCTCCGGACCCAGTCCTCCATATTCAGGACTTATCAGAGGAGTCCGGTTCATGATTCGAGAATCTCTCCCCTCCTCTGGTGACCTGATGGATTCAGACTCCCCCGCTCAAGAGGAAGGGAGCCTCCCGACCGTCCTCACTGTCGATGAGTTGGCATCGCTCCTTCGAATCAACAGGGACACCGTATACAAAGCCATTTCGGAGGGACAGATTCCCGCCGTCTCTAAAATCAGACGATTAATCCGGATCAGCCGGGATGGCGTGCGAGAATTACTCTGAGGAAGTGACCGCGTCCCGCGCTCTGAGAGGAGCATACGATGAGCGTGAGACGTAGGGACTACCGCGACCCGGAACGGGCCGGACCAGCGCGGCGTGGATGATAGATGTCGTCTTCAGACACCCAGACGGCAGGAGGCAGCGCGTCAGGAAGGTTTCCCCCGTCCAAACACGGCGGGGTGCCGAGGAATGTTGAGAGAAGCACCCGGCAGGCGCTACTTACCGGCAGATACGGGAGAAAGGAGGAGACCGAAAAGGAGTGTCCCAGGTTTGATCAATTCGCGGTTGAGTTTCTGAATACCTACGCCGTGGTAAATAACAAGCCAAGCAAGGTCTCGGCTAAGCGAGTGAACCTCAATAATCATCTCGTTCCACTCTTCGGAAAAATGAGGCTGGATGAGATCAGCGCGCGCGATGTAGAGGCCTACAAGGCTGCCAAACTGCGGCAGGGATTCGCCCCGAAGACGGTCAATAATCAACCCGCGGTACTGGGGCGAATGCTTCGAATTGCGAGGAAATGGGAACTGCTGGATAAGGTCCCTGAAAATTGCCTTGCTATCTCTTCCCCACAGGAGTTCGACTTTCTGGATTTTGGGGAGGCCGAGCGCCTTATCGCGGGATCCGAATCCAGATGGAGACCTATGATTGTTTTGGCTCTCCGGACGGGATTGCGGCTCGGGGAGCTCAGGGCGCTCCGGTGGGAAGATGTAGACCTCGTAACAGGTCGCCTGGTGGTGCGAAGGGCGGCATGGAGGGATAAAATCGGGACTCCTAAGAGCGGACGCCAGAGGGAGGTTCCCCTATCGGACCAGACTCTCTCGGCACTAATGGGACACCAGGATCTCAGGGGTAATTTTGTATTCTGCGCCGATGAGGGGACGTTGCTCACCACAGTGTCGTGCAAGTGGCCCGTGTGGCGAACCTGCAGAAGGGCTGGAATCCGGCGCATAGGCTGGCACGTTCTTCGTCACACATTCGCTTCACACCTGGCGACGAAGGGAGCACCTCTCAAGGCAGTGCAGGAGCTTTTAGGGCACACGGACATCAAGGTGACGATGCGCTATGCACACCTGAGCCCCGGCGAGACGCAGTCAATCTTCTCGACAACCATGGCACATTAGAGGCACTTTTCCCCGGAGCAGGGGGAGAAGAACCCTATGTAGTCGAAAAATAAGAATTTAATGGTGGAGGCGGCGGGAATCGAACCCGCGTCCGAAAGGCTTCTAACTGTACGTCTACGCGCGTGTCCGGCAATTTAAGTTTCGCCCGGGCTCGCGCCTGCCGGCGGGCTCTTCCCCGGACTAGTCCGGTTAAACTTCGCTAGCGCCTCCTTCGGACCGGAGGATGCGCTAGCTAGTCCGCATCATGGCGTCCCGGCCCTCTCCCGCGGACGAGGAGAGGCGAGACGCTCGCTAGCTGTTAAGCAGCGAGAGCCAGCTCAGTGTCGGCTGGTGTATTTTGCCACATTGATAACGGGGCCAAGTGGCGTCCCCGGCACGCAGCACAGTTATCATGTCCTCCCGTCGAACCCTGATCGCCCCCAATTGTTTGCGTCCGCCCCGCAGCTGCGAACATTGCTGCCAAGGCCGGCAGATTCACTTTTCGTCACACAAGCTACTAAGTTCAGGCCTCACCCTTGTTCCGTTCTCGCAGCTCGCGCTGGACCTCACGGTTGACAGCGCGCTCTTTAAGTTCTTGACGCCGGTCGCCGTATTTCTTTCCACGGCCTAGACCCAGTTCGATCTTTGCCCGACCTCGCTTGAAGTACATCTTCATCGGAACGAGGGCAAGCCCCTTTTCTTGCGTCTTTCCGTAAAGTCGATGAATTTCTTCTTTATGGAGGAGGAGCTTGCGCCGCCGGGTAGGTTCGTGGTTATTCACGTTTCCGTGGGCATAGGGACTGATGTGGCAGCCCACAAGCCAAACCTCTCCATTCACGACGTCGCCAAAGCTCTCCTTAAGGTTAGCCCGGCCCTCCCTGAGAGATTTCACTTCGGTGCCCGTCAGAGCGATGCCGGCCTCGAAGGTCTCTTCGATGGCGTAATCGGAACGCGCGCGGCGATTGTTAGCTATGATCTTGGTTCCGCCCACCATGGTCCGATCCTCTTGTCCAAACCCTAGAAAACGCTCTCCCACGAATGAGACAAAACAAACGAGGGAGACCGGAACACCGGCTCCCTCGTCTCAGGACAATATAGGATACTCACCGAAAATTCGCTACCCCAAATATTCTGGCCTAGCGACTCCGCTGGCGCTTTTTTCTAGGCGCTTTTTTCCGTTCGGGCTTAGGTTTCCGAGAGGGTGCGGAGTCGCCCCTCGAAGCAAGCAAGGGACGACTTCGGCCCATTGTGCGCGCCCTCCGACGGGTTGCTGTGGCCCTCTGTGGAAACTCGCAGCCTCCTCCGACCAGAAGCTGAAACGTTACCTCCCGGCGGGCCAAGTCGGAGGCCAGGACCCGGACCGTCACGGGATCACCCAGGCGAATCCGCCGGCCGGTCTGCTCGCCCAAAACAGCTTGCTCCTCAGGGAGATAATGATAGTAATCGTCGGTGAGCACCTCTAAGGGGACCATTCCCTCGACGAAATTCTCATCGAGTTCAACAAACACGCCGAAACCGGTCACCCCGGATACGTGACCGGTGCAGCTCTCCCCGATACGCTCTTTCATCAAAAGGGCCTTGAGAAAATTCACCATCTCGCGTTCGGCGGTCTGCGTACTCCGCTCACGCTCCGAAATTTGGGCACAGGCTTTGGCCAGGCGTGCGGGACTCGCCTTTCGGCGGTCCCCACGAATAAGCCTCTTTAGACAGCGGTGAACGATCAGATCGGCATAGCGGCGGATAGGTGAAGTGAAGTGGGTGTAGGGATCGAATCCAAGTCCGAAGTGCCGCCCGGGTTCCGCCTCGTAGAGAGCGAGCTTCATGCTGCGAAGAACGAGGAGGTTCACATAGCGCTCGGTATCCCGGCCAGCCACAGCTTTAAGGACGGCCTGGAGCCCCGGCCCGCTCAGGAGAGCCTGTGCGGGGGACGAGGCAAGACCCAACCGATCGAGCACCTGGCGGACAGCTTCGACAGATTCCTCGGCGGGCGGCGGATGAACCCGGTAGATAGCAGCTCCAGCTTCATCCGCTAGCTTCTCCGCCACCGCACGGTTCGCCGCCAGCATGCATTCTTCGACCAGGCGGTGAGAGACGTACCGCGGGGCTCGGTCCACCGAGAGAGGACGGCCCATTTTATCTAGGACAACCCTCGCTTCAGGAAGCTCAAAGTCGAGGCTGCCCTCGGTGACGCGCCGGGAACGGAGCTGGCCAGCCAACACAGCAAGCTCCGATAGCGGAACCCGAAGCGCAAGGGCGCGCTCGAATTCGTCCCGATCGGGAATATCCCGCTCCTCGAGGACGGCGCCCGCTGCGGCATAGGCGAGCGAGGCACACGATCGGATCCGCGCAACTGTGAGGCGGAGGCTTACCCTCCGGCCTTTGGCATCGAAATCCAGAAACGCGGAAAGTGTCCGACGAATCTCTCCCTCTTCCAAGGAGCACACATGGCTCGAAAGATGAGGCGGTAGCATAGGTATCGCTCGGTCAGGAAAATAAACGCTGTTCCCGCGCAGGGCGGCTTCCATATCAACCTCTGAACCCGTGCGTACGTAGTGGCTAACGTCAGCAATGTGGACACCGAGGCGGCGAATGCCACCCCGTAGCGTTTCGATGGAAAGGGCGTCGTCACGGTCGTGAGCAGTACGAGGATCAATTGTGAATACCTCCAAGTCGCGCAGGTCTTCCACCCCCCGGAGGAAGGGCTCGTCCTCTGTCGGGGGCTTAAGGGCCTCGGACTCTTTAAGGGCTACTTCGGAAAACGACTCGCGGATCCCTGCCTTGGCGATGATCATTTTCTGCTCGACAGCTGGATTATCTGGATATCCAAACGAGCGGACGATTTTTCCTCGCGCCTCCCGGCGCGGACCTGGATAGCTCTCCAGTTCAACCTCGACCCATTCGCCGGTCCGGGCGCCCCCCCGCATGGATGGCGCAATTAGAACAATGTCCGGAATCCGCTGTTCGTGCGGCTCGACCCAGGCCCTCCGGCGGTCGGCAGCAAGACGACCAACGAGGGTGGTATGCGCCCGCTCGAGAATCTCAACTACACTTCCTTCGTGGCGGCCATCCGGCCCGGTCCGCTCCACTCGGACGACTACGAGATCTCCATCCATAGCCCCACTGGTGCGGCCCCGCTTGATGAAAATGTCGGGCTCTTTTTTTTTGCCCCGCTTCTCAATTTCCTCAATGATGATAAAACCGTAGCCCTCTCGATGGCCGCGGAACATGCCTCGTTGGATAGACAGGCTCGCGGGCAGGGCATAGCGAGAGCGAACCCGCACGAGAACACCTTCGGCCGAGAGAGCACGGACCCGCCGCCTGAAGGCTGGGCGCTCATCAGCAGGAACCCCCAGGGAGCGGATCATCTCCCTCAAGGCCATGACCCGATTCTCGCGGCCCAGGAGGTCAAGGACCTCCTGGGCTAAATTATCTGGTGAGACGCTTGTCACGTTGAGTCAGCCAGTGAGCAATTCAAGGCAGATCATGCTGTCAGTTCGTTTGTGTGGATCTGATAGGTATTAACGACCTTGGCGTCCTCGAGCTGAACACAGGTGAGCCATCCCCCGTAGGCGGCACCGGTGTCGATACCCAAGAGGCTGGGAAGCTTGTCCATCACCCCCGGCATGGGGGTGTGACCAAAAACGACTGGCTTCCCAAAGTCGGTGTCTGACTCAAAGAATTCATCTCGTATCCAGAGCATGTCGCGCTCAGTCTGATCCTCCACCGGGAAACCGGGGCGCAGACCCGCGTGCACAAAAATGAATCCACGCGCCTCATGGCAATAACCCAGTCCCTCAAAAAACGACATATGTAGAGGCGGTAACCGCATCGGACCCTTGCGAGAAACGATCTCGTAGCTATTAAGCGTCTCGGCACCCCCGTTCATGATGAAAACGCCTTGGGGATATTTTTTTTCCTCCTTGATATAGTCGAGGAACATGTCTTCATGGTTCCCCCGGAGGCAAGTTGTGTTTGGGTAGGCGAGCTTGAGCTTCAAGACGGCATCCACCACTCCGCGCGCATCGGGCCCCCGATCGATATAGTCCCCGATGAAGATGATCTCATCGTCTTTTTCTAGGGGGACTTTTTTGATCAGCATGTCCAGCATCCCGCGCTGACCATGAATGTCGCCGAAGGCGTACATGTTCGACATGGAAAAATCATACTCTCGAAATGGGGGAGCACCCGGAAACAGGCACAGGCAAATCCTGGGGCAATTCTAGGGTGCTGAATCGGTAATTTGCAACCGAGAGTGCCTCAGTGCAATTCACCCCAATTGACTCCCGTGGCCAATTCGACGGCGAGGGGAACGTGGAGTTTCACAGCGCCCTCCATCTCTCCAACAATGAGCGCCTTCACGGCTTTCACCTCTCCCGGCGGCACCTCGAACAACAGCTCATCATGAACCTGAACAAGTATCCTCGCCTCATATTTTTCTTTCTTAAGGCGACCGAAGATGGCAATCATGGCGCGTTTAATGATATCAGCGGCGGTGCCCTGGATAACCGAATTGACTGCAGTACGTTCGGCTCCGTTGCGAAGGTTGCGGTTCCGGCTGTGCAGGTCAGGGAGGTAGCGGCGACGTTGGAACAGGGTAGTGACATACCCGCGTTCTGTGCCTTCGGCAATAACCTGACGAACGAATTCGGGCACCCCAGAAAAGCGCTCAAAATAGGTGTCTATGAAGGACTTGGCCTCACCCTGGGGAATACCCAGGGTCTGAGATAGACCAAAAGCCCCCTGCCCGTAAACGATACCGAAGTTGACGGCCTTGGCCACCCGGCGCATTTCAGAATCCACGTCTTCCACACCCACACCGTAGACAGCAGAAGCCGTGGTCGAATGGATGTCTTCTCCTTTTTCGAAAGCACCGACCATACTCGGGTCTTCGGTGAAGTGGGCGAGGACGCGGAGCTCGATCTGGCTGTAGTCAGCAGAAATAAGTTTCCAGCCCTTCTCGGGGAGAAATGCGCACCGAATTTTGCGGCCCAGATCCGTCCGGATAGGGATGTTCTGTAGATTCGGATTCGAGCTGCTGAGGCGGCCCGTCGCCGCGACAGCCTGGTTGAAGCTGGCGTGAATTCGCCCAGTCTCACTATTTACAAGACCCGGGAGGGTGTCGACGTAGGTGTTTTTGAGCTTAGAGAGTTGGCGAAAATTTAAAATCTCCTGGGGCAGTGGATGCCGACCGGCCAGCCGTTCCATCGTGTCGATGTCAGTGGATGGGCCAGTCTTGGTTTTCTTGAATACGGGGAGGCCCAGCTTCTCAAACAAGATAACACGAAGCTGCTTGGGCGAATTAATGTTGAACTCCTCGCCTGCGATCTCGTAGATGTGCGCCTTTATCGACTCCAGACTTGCTTCGAGCTCTTTTCCCATCTCTTGAAGAAAGTCTCCGTCCAGTCGGATGCCACTCTCCTCCATCTGAAAAAGCACCCCGAGCAGAGGAAGCTCCATTTCCTGATACAATTTTTCGAGCCCAAATTCGACAAGCTCGGGCACCATCTTTTCCGCCAGGCGGAAGGTAAAATCGGCGTCTTGGCAGGCATAGGCGGCGGCGGTCTCGACTGGAAGATCGGAGAAAGGAATCGCCTTAACTCCCTTACCGCACAGATCGGAAAATTTGATCGTGGTTTGGTTCAAGTATTCCAAGGAGAGGTTGTCCAGTCCGTGGCTGATGCGGCCTGATTGGATGATATACGAAGAGAGCATGGTATCGAAAATCGACGTACCCACCCGCACCCCGGCCTGGGAGAGCACAGTCATATCGTATTTGATATTTTGAGCAATCTTTTGGCACCCGTCCTCTTCGAGCAGGCTGCGCAGCGATCCGAGCGTCTCTTCGAGGGAAAGCTGTTTTCCCGTCTCAGGACTAGTGTGACCGACCGGAATATAAAACGCTCTCCCCACTTGGGCGGAAAAGCTTAAACCGACGATCTTCGCCGCACGTGCATTGAGGGAGGTGGTCTCGAGATCGAAAGCGAACCGACCTGCTTTTTTTAGCTCCCGGATCATCAGGTTTAATTTTTTTTCGGTTCGCACGATCTGATAGTCGCGCGCCTTAGCCTCTTCGAGTGGAGTGTCCACGGCCGGGAGTTCTGCATCACCAATGGCCGTACCTCCATATCCAGGAAGCTGCTTAATGATGCCCTTAAACTCAAGCTCTTCGACGAACAGCTGTTGTGCTGCCTCGATGTCTGCATCTCGAGTACGATAGCCTTCGATGTCTTCTGCGACCGGGATATCACGCTTGAGGGTGGCCAGTTCAAGAGAGAGGCGTGCTAGGTCTGAGTTGTTTTTGATCGAATCCCGCTGTTTAGGGCGTTTGATCTTCTCGACAGAAGCTAGTACCTCTTCAAGGCTTCCAAACTCGTTGATCAACGCGACGGCTGTCTTCTCGCCGATTCCAGGGACACCGGGAATGTTATCCGACGAATCGCCCATCAATGCCTGAATCTCCACGAATTTTTCGGGACCCACCCCCCAACGTGCTTCAATCTCTGCAGGGCCAATTTCTACATCCTTCATAGGATCCCAGATGCGGACATGTCCCGAGACCAACTGTGAAAAATCCTTATCGGCTGTCACGAGAACGACATTGTAACCTTGGGCGACAGAGCGCTCGGCGAGGGAACCAATCAAGTCGTCCGCCTCGACCCCAGCGAGAGAGAGCACAGGGATCCTCAAGACATCGACAACGCGCTCCATATACGGAATCTGCGCGATCATGTCCTCAGGAGGAGATTCGCGGTTGGATTTGTAAGCAGAATACATTTCATGACGGAACGTGGGCCCGGGCCGATCAAAAGCGATGGCAGCATAATTGGGGGCCTTATCACGCAGTATCCCGAGGATCATCCGTGCAAATACCATCACAGCACCAGTGGGCAGCCCACGTGAATTGGAGAGGCGTTGGCGCATCATGGCGTAGTAAGCCCTGAACATATACCCGGAGCCGTCAATGAGATAAATTTCCTTCAGCATTTTTGCCACGAAAGTTCCATTCTATTTTAGGCCAACGTTCGTTATTATTATGCTTAAGTTGGCATGAGTTCCTAATGACCGCAAGATATTCGCTACAACACCAGGCCCCAAGAAAAACGAAGCCTCATAAATTATTGAAAATTAACGCTATTATAAGGTAAGTTGTCCGGGCTAGAACACTTGACTATAGATAGGAGTAATATGAGAGTCTGGGCTAAGGTTATCCAGCCCACCCGCCCGACCAGAACCATTCTATGAGGAGTAAAACTTAGCTGTGGATTGGTTGCCAACGGGTTCACGCGAAGAGCTCCTCGCCCTTCTTTGCAAGCAAATTTTGGAACGCGAGGCTGCCCGCGATAAAATCAATAAGAGCATCCAGGTCCTCAAGGAGGCCGAGCGCGAACTCCGCCAGCAGGTCCCTCTCCCCGTCCAGCGGAAGGAAGAGCAGACCGAACACCTTCCTTACCGGATTCATATCCCGTCCACCACTAGTGCTGAAGCGGCATTCTTCCTTGATGAGCCGCAGCCACCGGATCCCGTTCATTCACTTGATGTTCCCGGTAAGACGGAAGAGACCCCTCTTCTAGACAACCCCCCCGCTCCTCAATCGCCCGCGGGAATGATTATGGACGTGAGGGAGCCCGTGCCCGCTCTACAAGAGCCGAATTCGCCTTCTAGGGACAAACGGGTAAAAGAACCCGCCACGACTTCCCAAAACCTCGCAATTTTCCCGCCAGAACGAATGGACGAACTCCTTCAGGAGGAGCAAATGTCTCTTTTGGGGGGGGGGAATGCGCAGCTACACTATCCGCGGGAACCATCCAGATTCGAATCCCCGGAAGTGCGGATAAAACCAAGTGACCCTTTTTTGAAAACCACAGAATCCGAGGTGGAAATAGAGACCCCAACGCGAACAGGCGTGAAACGCGGGGCCAACGGAGGTTCGACCCGAGCTGGGTCTCCTTCCACG